>Ga0056115_1001811_pt1 | contig 10514 bp, 6 predicted proteins | sample WorMetOlspDAHAB1_FD_77007 | JGI IMG/M metagenome (GOLD analysis project Ga0056115, IMG submission 77007) | Marine gutless worms symbiont microbial communities from Max Planck institute for Marine Microbiology, Germany - Olavius sp. DAHAB.1 ... | reverse complement strand
GGTAGTGGAAGTGCATCTGTCTTATAGGAAATCGAGGTCGCCGGAGCGAATGGCGGGGTCAGATTTTTGACCGTAAGTTCCTAAATAGCCGTTTCTGCGCATGGGCGGTGAAAATATGCCCAAAACTCGCTTATGGTGCTGTCAAATCGCCACAATTTTAGTCCTTTTATAAGAAATTGTGGTCGCTTAACACGATGTTGAGGGCAATTTTTAGACTGGAAGCAGAATTAACGCTATTTCTGCGCATGCGCACTAAAGAAATCGCCAAAACATAGAGAAAATGTATTCCGACAGAAGAGTTATTACCCTGTTACAGGAAATGGGGGACGTCGAAGCAAACGGCGAGGTCAGATTTTTGACCGGAAGCTCGTAAATAGGCGTTTCTGCGCATGCGCAGTTAAAATAGGCCCAAAACTCGCTTGTGTCGTGAAATCGCCAAAATTTTAGTCGTTTAAGGGCATTCACAGTCGCTGAACACGACGGTATTTAAACCAGATATAAATTTAATACTGTCAGCAAATTGTAATAAAACAGCAAATATAAATGTAAAAAACCTAACAGTTTAAAACAGTGTTTAATGGCGACACGGCCTACATCACACAACTAAAACAGCAAAAATCAAAAAGGTGCTGTTACTTAGGAGCAGGTTGACATTATGGCGACGTGCTGTAAAAGTAATAGCACCTTTTTGATTTCTGCTGTTTTAGTTGTGTGATGTAGGCCGTGTCTCCGTTAAACACTGTTTTAAACTGTTAAGTTTTTTTACATTTATAAGTAAGTAAGTAAGAATATTTTCATATGGCGCAGTTAAAAAAGTTCACAATGCGCTGTGGTAGGACTGTCGAAATAAAAATGTCTTCAGCGACCGCCTGAACCGGGAGTATGATAACTCTGCTTTTCGTAACTCTGACGAATTTCATGATCAGTGTGTTAGAACATATGCAAAGCAGACATAAACGTTATAATTAAAGACTGTCATTGATTTTGTGTTTTAACGAGTATATTTTATCACTGTATTCTGCATTCTGCTGTTAGTAAAATATGCTACCCATTAGCTTCGGTGGCAGTATATGTTAATGTTTTTTTTTCGAGATGTTTCCCTGAATGTGCCGATAGTGTTGTGTTTTTCGTTGCTATGTTGATGATAGAGCATCTTCAGTACGTTCAGGGTCGCCTGCCACTGACTCTGAGTTCAGACACGCTGATGGCGAACTGTATGTGGGAGTTCTTTGTCATATGGAACCGCGACCCGGAAGTCACGTATGCACTGGACCAGGCCATCGTCTACCTCCGATGTGTTGAGAACGCGGCACTCCGACACGGTACGATGTTCAAAAGATATTACTCGCAATTAGTTCTTGACTGCAGAATTAAAAAATGTTCCAGCTTTGGTTCAGTTACTTCATTCTGTTTGCTGCTGAGCATTTTTTTATGCGTAATAATGACGGATGTGTTTGCGGTCTGAAGTCTGCAGGCAAGATGTGAATCCAAAGGTCTAATTACTAATCGGTGATAGATTCTTAGCTTGGAGTACTTTGATAACTTATGTGGAAGATGTTCGTCATGTATTGTGTTATTCTTCTGACTCTTGACTGGTGTCGAATAAAGATGTATATAATTAACAATGAAAATAAAAGTTTTTTTACAGATGTAGACGTACGTTACTGAGTGCCAGTTACGTTCATTTGCTACATTCTCTTGTGATTTAACAATAGGCCTGTCAACGGGTACCCGGGCGTCCGGGTACCCGTTGACAAACGGGTACCCGGACAGTGAAATATGCGCCTGGGTATCGTAAATGTACCAGGCAGAAATCCAGTGGTTATAAACATTAAACAATAGGCAGCTTGCCGTAATGGCACCTGCAGCAAAGGCCTGCACATTCCGTGTAGTTGCATTTAGAGAACGGACGATTATCGGATCGGTATCATATCGGAACCGATACAGGGTGTATCGTATCGAATCGGCTACTTCTGTATTTGGGAAAACCCGATATTACGTGCATCACTGCAGGTTCAGCAGTTGTTAACGGGTTGCATTACACATGACGATCAAAGGGCGTTCGCGCCCCGTCATCCGCCGCACGCGCACCCCGTTTGATCGTCCGCGATGCGGGGAGGAGGTTGGAGGGGCGGGAGGAGGATGACGCCGCACCCACTCCACCAGCAGGAAGTAATAGCAACAGTCTCAACTGTCAATCATACTAACATTTCTACGACTTAACCTGTCTTAAAACTGACAGAGCGCGCAAGTTGGTTTGTCGCAAATGGTCTGCAATATTTAGCCTTGGATGGAGTGTGCCACCCATTGCGCATAAGCTGCATTCTCTAAGCGACCTGCCTGGTCTAATGACATAAGTGGCTGGGACACCAACGCAAGGAGTACGCGTATCAGTGCGTGCCCGTGTCATTAACAGTATGTTAATGTTTGAACGTGTACCCGGGTACCCGTTCGAAATCGATCCCGGGTACCCGTTCGAAATCGATACTGGTACCCGGACGGCACTTTACCACGTTTCTGACACCTCTATTTAACAATCAGTGTAATGTATTTGCTCCAGGCAGATTCCGGAAGAGATGTGCCGTGTTGAACTCTTTACCAAGAGAGTGGACAGCTATAATAGACGCCCTTTTTACTTTACGAATGTTATTTTGGTGATTTTTTTGTGGTTCAGGTTATTTTAACTGTTTGATGGAAAATATGGTTTATTATTGGCTGTAGGTCTTGCTGCAATGGTGTGGCACATGTTCATTGCAAAGAAGTTGTCTTCTGCCACATTTCTTATCAATAAGGTAACAATTCCGACGTTGCTAACTATGGCATCTGCTTTCGAATATACCTGCACTTGATAGCATTAACAGAACCTTTGGCGTAGCAAGGCCACAACTCTGGAACAGTCTTCCGAGGGACCTCTGACTGCTAAATCAGACAGTTGCTGAAGACATAACGGCTTTAATATAGAGGGTGTAACTGTTATTTCCATTTTTACTTTCAAATGCTACTTTTCCAGTGTTGTTTGGACAGGGATGGGGTCCTCGAGGACTGTCCTCGACCTCGAGGACAGCTCGAGGACAAAAAATCATGGCCCTGGCCTCGAAAACCACTGGCCTTGGCTTTGGCCTCTGCCTCAAGTCAGTTGTAAGTTGCAATTAGCGGTAAGGACCAAGGGGCCTCTCCCATTCTTGGGTATACGTTGAAGTACCAAATTTCGACTACACACATCTCTATTTTGATGTTGCATCTCTAATGCCATTATTAATGCCATTATTATTAAATGCATTTGTAAACGGGCTTATGTATCTACATAAAAACGCAAATCGTAGGCCGATTGCTGGCCTTAGCCTCGAAAACCTCCGGCCTTGGCCTCAAAGACTGTTGGCCTTGGCCTTGGCCTCGAACATGCTGTCCTCGCACCCATCCCTGCTGTATAGACAGCATTAGTACCAATGGCGGTTAATCTTAGTGGAAGTTTTGCTAGTGTAATTTTGCTTTGATTAAGCCCAGTTTGGCCATATTTTAGTCGTATACATTAAAATACAGGTATTTAGATTATAGATATTACATGTTGAATTACTGTCTTGAGAATTTTTGTGTTCACTGCTACAGATTTGACTGTGTCATCACTAGTTATTGAAATAATGGACTAACTTCTGTAGACATGCACACCTACAGTGCTGTAGCTGTTATGCTGAGGGCAAAAGACCCTTAAAAGCGGTTCCTTGATTAAAATTAATGCCAGCCTTTCTGCCAGGAATAAACTTCTTGATGAAGTAATTCATATGAATGTTTTTGCACAGGTCGGGAAAGCTCCAAAAGACCGACTTTGTCGAAAAGTAAGAAACGCCGATGAGTTGTTGGGTGTTTTGTTGCATGCGTTTTCTTGTTGTCAGTAATTTGACAAATGGTGGTTAATCTTAACGGAAGTTTTGCTAGTGCAATTATGCTTTGATTAAACCCAGTTGCTGTTCTGTTTGGCCATAGTTTAGTCATATGCAGAAAAAAGTACAGGTATTTAGATTATACAGTGCTGACATAGCATTCTTGTATTACATGTAGTTGATATCAGTCATAATACATGTCCATGTGTCTACGGTAGTGGCCCAAAGCTGACCAACTCCACAATATTTTTACCATCTTACTTTCAACTGCTACTTTTACAGTGTCGTTTAGACAGCGTTGGTACTCACACCGACAGCTTCGGAATTTGGTGGAATATTTGCACAAAATTATAGAATGCGGTCATGGAGACTTTTTGATTTTCTGGACTTGTTTGCTTGAATTTGAATAACATTTGTGTGTGGTGTGGTCTGGTGTTTCAGGATGTTGGTCTTAGTGAACTTGCGTTGGAGAAGTTCATGGGTCACACAGTTGAACTGTTGGAAATAATGGCTGAGGCAAGTCCAATGCGTACACAGTTCTATTGCAAGTTGCACTAGAAACTCATTGCCAGCCATAAATAAGTAAGTAAGAGGATTTCTACAGCGCAGTTTGAAGGGGAGGGGTTCACACTGCGCTTTGGTCCTACTGACCAAATAAGAAGGTTTTCAGCAATTGTCTGAAATGGCTGTATGACAAGTCCGGCTGTCTCAGGTCTGTCGGCAGATAGTTCCAGACTCCAGAGTCAAGGTCAAACTGCACTGAAGACTCTGTCGCGGAAGTTGGTCCACCCACGTCCGACTGACGAGAAGCGTACGAGTCTTAGCCAAGCGCAATCTTCTTGGGCGTCTGTTGGTGACGAGGCAGCAGTCGTCAGCCAGGTTTCTGGGAGCATGTCCTGGGAGCATGTCCAGACAACGCCTGGTCGATGAGGATGGCCACCTTGAACTCGACACGCTGCCGCACTAGGAACCAGTGCGCGAGAATGGCACCAAGTGGTAGGATGCACAGGTTTCGGAGCTGAAGAACCTTGTTACTTGGCCAAGTTTCATAGGCGTCGAATGAATAAAGGTGGCTTTATTGTTGTGTGTTGTGGTCTCCCTTGAGATCAGGACATGTTTACTTGCAAACTTTTTGTCACGATTTTGCCGTGATAATGTTGTCATTAGTGATGTTTTTGAACGGCTTACTGACTGACAAAAAATGCTTCGTGACGTTCGTACCTCACCTCACGTTGTGTTGTGTTATCAAAAAATGAGTCGACTTTTGTGGGAAAACCGCGCGACTGACACTGTGACAGTTGTTAAACTCTTGTTATAATGTTTCATTCTCAGATAACACAAAGTAGGACGGAAGTCTGAACGTCACAGTAAATTTTGTGCTCCACGTTGTTCTAATTTTTTTATGTAACACCCTGTGTAATTCGACCACTGATCAGTGAGTTCATTCATTCGTTGTCTGTGATGCGTTGTCTGCATACGACTGATAGGCTTGTCTGGACATGCGAGAGCTGCCCGTATTCCTGGTGGAGGACATTTGGCAGGCGGCTCAGGGACCTTCGAGTTTGGTGGAACTTGCCGTGGAGCAGAAGCAAGTGAACACGAGCCTCGTTGAACATCACTACGTCTTCTGCGCTCTTCTGCACTCCGTTCTCGTTTTCTCGCTCAAGTCTGTCAAGCCGCTTGCGCTGTATGACACCAAGGTAACCAATGCTGCAGTACTGCTTTGCTGTTTTACTAATTTATGCATATATGCAAATGTATGCACACACATAACGTAACCTTGCTTTGTAACTTAATAGAAACTTTTCTTAAACTGGCTAATAACTTAGTATGATATAGCTTAATATTATTTCTTTGTCACCCCTGTTTAGACAAATGCTTGTGTTACTCTCAATATTGTGAAACTGCCCTGTTCCTGAAATAGGCACTCTGTCAGGGTTAGGATTAGGATTCCTAGCTCTAAGTGTAACGTAAAAATTTCATACTAAGTGCTGCACAGTTTTGCACCTTTTGCGAACTGAGCAATACTCTTGCTGATTTTGTAAAATTGGAAGTTGTGCAAAATGAGTCTAACAATGCAAGCACACATCTTATTCATGTCTTTTAGTAAGTATTCTATGCTGCTGAATTAGTGCAACATAAGAGGTGGCTGTCTGTTGGCGTTGTAATGGCAGTGGGCAGATTCTGTATGTGCATGTTCATCATGTATTTTTATACAACATGTATTAGTGCTATAAAAACGTCACCACCTTTGTTGACAGATTGAATTTGCGTGTAAAATCGGGTTCTATTGGCCACTTTTGATTTCACTAGCAAATCCGTTGTGCCTTTGTGAGCTGCATGTATTAGTTTTAATTACTCTTAGATGAACGTATTTAATTTGGAACAACAACGTATGAGTGTTATGGATATAGAGGAGTTATTATTGATAGAATTTTGGGCAGTAATGGCAGTAATGATGTGTTTGTTTGATTGTTTGTTTATCAGGGGAAAAATGCTCTGTTCAAACCTCTTCACTGTACGCCGTCATTGTCCTCTGAAGACATAGACGACGCGATCATGGAAGCACGATCGCAGGTTTCTTGTTTCATTTTAACATAACAGGAAAATATATCGGAATGTTTTTTTGATGTTTGTTGCATTAAAATGTTTAATTCGGAAATTGGTCTCCACTCTCAACCATTGATTGAAAACACAAAAAATGTCCAGTTTTCATTTTGATACGTGTTGTTAGTTGCATTCGTTTTGAATATTTTGATATTTTTATTTCCAAAGGAGAAACCTAGTCACCTCCAGTGTTTTGGAAGTGGCAGCATTTTTGTGATAATCTCGTGCAACTTATTTATGCCATCCTTAAAGCAAATTTAAGCAATAATATTAAATAAGTAAGTAGAGTAATAGTAGAGTAATACGTAGTTAATGGTTTGTCGGTGAGTGAGTGAGTGAGTGAGTAGAGTTTAACGCCCCACCCGACACAATATTGGTCATTTCGGAGGCGGAGCATGCATTGACTTAACGTTGTGGAAACTTGACTGTACAGTCTGTGGTTGGTCTGTGCTGTCTTTGCAGTTTCTGTGCAACATAATCACTCAGTCTGTTATAGCGGCATCAGCCAATGCATCTGCGACACCGGTGTCTCATACGTCTGTCGCTGGCATTCACATGAAATGGTCGCAACTTGTGATGAAGCTTGCGCCGTTGCTTGGCGTCAGTATCGACCTTCTGATGCGTCGCTACGTCGTCGATCTGTACACGAGCGGACTCGACAAAATCGCTCAGGAGGTCGGAAACCACTGTGTTGTTACATTCATCACATCAACGAAGTTAAGCTACGTCGAGCCCGGTTAGTACTGGGTTTGGTGACCACCTTTGGTGGGTCTACCATTGCGGTATTTATCCTGACCACTCAGCCTGCCATCCCTCCGCAGGCGACTAACTCGGGATAGTTTTGTGTTTTTGGGTTCGTTGTGTTGTGTTACATTATGTATATTTTTTGTGCCCTTTTTTCTCTTTTTCTCGATCTCTCAACTTTCTTGAATTATGCATTTCCCTAAAAGTAATAACCAATAACTCAATCAGTCAATCAATCAAAACACATTTCTATAGCGCCATATGTCGCGAGCGAATCAGATGTATGTATGTTGCATGTAAATGTTTGTTTAACACAATATAGCCTACTTACGCTAAAAGTGACGTTAAATCGCAACTAATACTAGCTAACAAACTGTTGTTGGTCAGATGTTGCTGTCGGTGAGCAACCATGCGCTGATTTGTTCCGAGCTGCTTCTGATCGTTGGATGTCGACTTGCGCACTTCATCTTCAACTGCGATCCTCCTGGAAGCGTAGAACGACTGGCCAAGTGCTCGCCAGCTGTGTCGTGTTGGCTGCAGTCCATGGTCAGCAGCTGTGTCTTGCTCATTTTAAGTCTTCGTCGCAGGTTTCCAATGGGTTCCGTGAAAAGTCGGGGAAAAATGAAGGCAAAGGCATATAACACTTACGTAGCACCACAAGCCACATAGCGCGGCTGCAGCGGAGCTTTTGTGTTACAGCGCGGGCGTAGGCTAAGCCTGCGCCCACTGACTTTGACCTGCGACCAAACAGCCATACCCAGCCCTGGTCTGCCCTTTAATGGTTTGTACCCCCATAATTCAAGTAGATCCAAGTGGATTACTACTCATTTACCGACCCAGGAGGGATGGAAGGCTGAGTTAGCCTAGTAGGCGGAGTTGGCAGAAAAATACATTAATCTATATCTACTCCATACCCAGTACTATTTTATTTTATATAAACTGTGTAATTTTGGGCTAAATAGCAAATACGGTCAATAATAAATTCACCGGCCAAAATAAAAGTATTCAAAATTAGCATTTTCACAATACACCTGTACTAATTTGCATCCAGCCAAATGGTATAGCTGAAAACCGTCGCAGACACGTTTTGACTTATGCCGAGTAAAAACCATACACACCGTTTTTTCAGCATCAGCTGGCATATCAACAGCCTTTGCTTCGTCGCAATTTTTCATCGACAGTTTTCTGGTAATAACTTTTCATGAGTGATGATTGATGATTGATCCTTTGTATCTCAACAAAGTCGCATCCGATACATAACAAGTCTTTTTTGGGACGATTTTTACAGGCAACATACATAGCCCAACGAACAGTGTCAAAGCACTGAAGGACAAAATGGTCTGTTGAGATATAAAGGATCAATCATCGTTTTCGCTGAAAAGGCGGCGGCGGCATCAGTGCGAGATTTTGTGTTGTTGCGTTACAGGAAGTGAGTCGTCTGCGTTGTCCAAACAAGCCGCTGAGTGCCACAGCGTCGCTGCTGGAGCATGTCATATGCCGACTGCCAGACACCCACTGTGACTACAGGCTGGCTGTTGAACTGGTCGACTTGGTCCAGTCATTTCTGTGATGACTGCTGTTGACTGTTGAATTGTCTCAATGGCGCTGCACTGCATCGTCCCTGTTCGTCACTGGTCTCCATAAGCCCTGTCAGTCAATCAATCAATCAATCATCATGAATTTTTAGAGTGACCTAAGTATTTAAAACACTGCTAGGTCCACTATAGACAGTGTGTAGACACAAAAAGTGTCAGATGAGCCGAATGTCAGGATATGATTCAGTGAACAGAAATGTCTTGAGTCGAGTGCGGAAGGTTGCCCAAGACGGTGCCGACGCAACCTCCAGTGGCAGGCAGTTCCACACCCGCGGGCCGGCAACCGAAAATGCTCGGCTGCCAACTGTGGAACGGTGAACCGGAGGCTGAACGAGGCAGTCGCTGCAGGAAGAGCGAAGTCCTTGGCGACTTGGAAGGTCGGCAACGTAGGTGAACGGGTCAAGGTACGACGGTGTACGGCTGTGTGGGCTTGGAAGATGTAGCATAAGCCCGCTCGTTCACTGGCGAAGTATCGAGAAGAAGATTCGCACAGTGAACGTCTCTTACGTGGGTGTTCAGTCCCTTGACGCAGTTTTGAGGCAGCAGTGTTTAGAGCTGTTAAGTTGGCACACATGTTGGTCCTCCACCGCCTGCCTCAGTAGCTTGTCAACTTCCGTCAAAGCTGGATGAGAGACCGACGATGAGCAGCGTAGCAGATGGAGCACCTTCTGAGCACTGAAAGAACCCCGGAGAAGATCAGGGCTTCCTGAGCTCCAATCTGACTCAAGCTGACAGTCGCCCGAGCAAGCTCAGCGCATTGGTCTGACCATGCCTCATCAAGCGACGGGTCAGGAAAAAGTGGGGTGCCAAGAAGTGTGACGTCACCAATACATGTCTTGGGGAAAGACTGAAGAAGGCTGCCTGTCACAGTGAAGCCATCATTTGAAATAAGTTCACACTTTGACACGTTCAAAGAAAGGCCGAGTTCACCACCAATCTCCACGACCTTAGAAACATCCCTGGCCACCACTTCAGCGGGCCTCCAAATGTGAAATGGTCCAGAAAACCAAAGGCCAAAAGCGACTCCATGGAATTAAGCAAAGGTTGTACCGTATTGCAAAACAACAGCGGACCAACTGGATCTCCTTGTTGTGGACCAACTGGTGACAAAACACGAAATTGACCATAAAACAAGGTGGAGGATTGACTGTAGGCCGAGTGACAGTATGTTAATGTTATCACACACACACAACACATCAACCGGCTCTTGTCAGAGCCACCCACTTATTACTGGGGAAGACTATTAGTGGGGTGCCCAGGTACTCAGTCATTTCAACTTCATGCAAAAGTTTCGTTTTAGGTACCAATTTGAGGGCAAGTATCTAGGAAACAATTTTGGTCCTAGTGTCAAGTAGTCAGACAATAAATATCAAAATGGTCGCCAAAATTTCCAGCTTTTTGTCGCATTACGCCACATAACTTTTGTACTGTTGAACATAAAATCGTGACTTTGGTCTCTGTAAATACATTTGCATGTATCAGTAATTGAATAAAAATAAAATAAACATGATTGGAGCATATCTTCTCTTATATTAAGTCACACAGGGTGGCCCCTAAAAGTAAGACACTATCAAATTATGAAAAAATCGTATTAAATCGTATCAACGCCTGTCAACGAGATTACATTTTTTGATCAAATTAAAGTATTATTCAAACATTATAATATTATCACTTGGTATTAAATATTGTG
>Ga0056115_1001810_pt1 | contig 10516 bp, 3 predicted proteins | sample WorMetOlspDAHAB1_FD_77007 | JGI IMG/M metagenome (GOLD analysis project Ga0056115, IMG submission 77007) | Marine gutless worms symbiont microbial communities from Max Planck institute for Marine Microbiology, Germany - Olavius sp. DAHAB.1 ... | reverse complement strand
GCTCTAAACCGTTCACCGGACTTATTTGCTCATCGGTTTTATGTTTTAGTTCTATTTTTTCTGTTTTAGTTATTCCTCAGTTCGGCAGACTAAGTTGGCCAGCTCTCTGGTCAACTTTTAGGCGCACTAAAAATAGTTAGTTTGATTTGATTTGAAACATCATTAAATCGAAATAAAAACCACCAGTCAGGCTACATTTTTCATCAGTTATGAGTATAGTATGAGCAAACGAATAGTACAAGTTTGTATGAAATATTATATGTGTGACCTTATAACTGTGACATCGTCAGTTGTTGTGTTTGAAGCTGCGATACAGGTAAAATCAATGTATGCGATAATGTTGTGATTGAAAACCAGAAAAAAAGAATAAAATATGGAAATAAAAGAAAGTTTTACATAAATATTCATCTAGAAAATGGTTCAGGAATGGAATTCACAGCTTACTACGGCTAGCTATGCCAGAGGCAGCTGACATCATTAATCATTTACCATAATATTTGACGCATAGGGGCCTATCGCTATAGCCTATATATACTTTGTGGGTCAGCTATAGTTATTATATAGACGTCACAAAGTACGTCACGCACAGAATATTTAATACCAACATATAGTATTATAGTGCTTGATTGATACTTTAATTTGACAATAAATCTAATCTAATGGGCAGGCTTTAATACAATTTAATACGATTTATGGCAATTTCGTAGTTTCATTGGGCCACCCTGTAAATACAACGGCTGTCAGATGCTAACGGGTGACAATAAAGTAACTAGTAATAGGTTTATAGGCTACTCTGGCCACACGAGTTTATTTTTGATTTCGGCTATACAGTACTGTACATTGTTACAGATGTAGCAATCAGTGTTGTTTAAGTACTGGAAAATGACGTATCTGTCCATTTGATATAGAACGAACCACTTTGTCACTGCATGAGGATCCGCGAGCAATCTAAGCTCTCCAAAGGATTCCATGCCGATAAAATGTCGAAAAACACCGCTGCAAAGGGTTAAGTGCCAGGCCGCTACGTGTTCATACTTTTGTCTTATCATTTCTCTGTGATAGCAGGCCTAACCGGAGTTCGTTGGAGGTGCGGCCTACTTACACGGTCCAGGCTCTGTTTTCTGTTGCGCATGGACAGTGGCACATAACTATTCTGTGGCTTGGGTAATGTTTCTTCGAACGACTGCAATATCAACAGTTCTGGCGAGTTGCGACGTAAACCCGGTGACGCTATTCGTCGAATCAAATCGCTTGACAACGGCGACACCAAACGAGCGTAAAAAAGTAGCAACTTTTGACAACAGTTCGAGAGAGGACTCCGGAGCGAAGGGTCATCAGAGGAACCGCGGCATCGATTTTGACGCCCGGCATAATAATCAAGCCCTCTCGCGCGGAAGTAGCCTAGCTGCAGTCACCGACCGCGACGATGACGTCATCGCTTGCGGTTGTGACGTCATCAGTAGCGGTGCTGCTGCTGGCGACGTGTGGCGTAATGACGTCACCGACTAACGTCACGTGTATCCATGGCAACGCGACGTACACATTGGGACAGCAGTACACACTGGACGCTTGTACTAAGTGTCGGTGTAGCGACGATGGTCGACCCGACTGCGTCGTCGAGGACTGTGCGCCACCAGCTTCCGTTTCCGGTCGCCGAAACTGTCGACGAGCGGTGATCCGAGATGGCGAATGCTGCGCCAGATGCGACGAGCCCGGATGTATGTACAGAGGACGGTTTTACACCGTCGGGGAAGTAAGTAACACGCCTTTAAGCTCTGTAAAAATAAACAATTCTGTAACCGTTAATTTTTCACCGAAAGAGTCGTCGACGTCTCTGGAATGTCTTGCCATCTGATGAAGTAAATTTCTCTGGTATAAATGCCTTTAAGCGGTCAGCCGCAAAGATACATCCAAATAAGTTTCTGGTTTGTGACGTGTAGTTTTAAACGTAAGTGATTCTCTCGAGTTTTATGTTTTCACGTATTATCACATTGTAATCATTCATTATGTATTTTATAGTTTAAAGTTTTTTTTTGTAAATTTCACAATTGCATCATATTTTTGGTGTTTCGTATTCATTCCATTAGCGACTGTTAGAATCTGTAATACCTTGTTGTCAAGCTCTACTGCCAATTTCTACGGATGAGTGATATAAGTGATAATTCATTTGCGAGCAATACATTACTTACTTACTTACAAGGACACGTTTTCCGACTGTGCCGTCACCACTTTTATGCGACATCTTTTAGCTCACTTTCTCGCACACCAGTTAGCCTATGGCGTCCGCATGCCGATGCCCGGGGCCTCGCCGTCTTCTGACAACATTGCTCTATACAAATTTTCATTTTTGCCATTACTTTGTATCGTGGGCTTGTAGCATTAAATAATGTGCTATAGTCTTTGATCTGTTGGTGTAGTCTTCAGTGGGTGTATGTTGCATGCAACGGTTGTAATTTCTAGTTTAAAAATACTTTTCTTTATTTTATTTTCGATATTTGATTTACTGCATGCATCAGTTTAATTAAGTTTAGTTTTCCTTTGATTATCTTTTTACTACCGGTCTCTGGTGAATAAGGCGTGTGTGTGTGTGTGTGTGTGTGTGTGCGTGCGTGCGTGCGTGCGTGCGTGTGTGTGTGTGATATCATCATAGTGCAACGCGATTTAGCGTAAGATTATAACTAGCATCAAAGCAGTAAGGTGTAGCTGCATGAAGGGTCCAGAAATAGTGAAGCTGTTGGGAGTGCGAGAGTTTAAATGACTGATGATGTTAGAGGCAGGAGCTGATAAGCAAATGAGGGACGTACTACGAGGCACTTTCACCTGACGATGTCTGACACAATGATGGACGTCTGATAGCATTTTACTAGACGTCCATGGACACACAATGTGTGCAAGGTATGACGGATAAAATAACAGTTAAAGACAACTGTCGCGTCTAAGTTGTGGCGGTAACAGTCTGGATAAGCTCCGCCACCCGAGATCTGATGCTTATTCTGCAGAACGAGTTCTTCTGAATAAACAACAGATCTCGGGTGGCTGAGCTTATCCAGACTGTTACCGTTGTGGCTGTCAGCCCAAAATTATCACGTCAATATCCGCACAATGCTATCGCATTGTCACTATGGCGGCGTTAACAAAATATCGAGTGCAGTACCGAAATATCCGTCCATTAGTAACCTATCTCTGTGACTGTGACAGGTAGTGTTAGAGAGGCGCTGCGAACGCTGCTGGTGTCCGGCAGGTGTTCGTGGTCACGTGGTGTGCAGCCGACCAATCAGCGGCGACCAGTGTCGATCGGCGCCATCGCCTCACTTGAACTGCGTTGATTACGTCACTGATCCGGACACCTGCTGTCGCACTTGCCCTCGTGGTCTGTCTCTTTACGTGTCTCTCTTTCCGTATCTCTGGCACTGACTTAGCACACATATGGCCTATTTTTAAACTACATAACAGTGTCCGGCATTCTATTCGTTACATGCTATACTTGAGGCCATCGGGAAATTAATGTTCTAATTACGCGCGTGATAAGTCGCGTTTTAAGTTCGTTACGTTAAGACAAACATCACGCAGCAGCCTATGTTATTGACCGTTTTTCATGCAGACTGTAACCAAGTTTAGAACAGCTTTTGTCACACCTATGCGTTTCAAGCCGCCGTTCTGTGCGGTTTTATGCAAATATTTTTGTCGGCGGAATTGCTGCGGTAAGTGCGGTTGCCTTGCGGAAGGTTTACCTTTTGATTGCGGCCAATACGCACGGTTTCTTCACGGTTTCCGCAGTATATTTGCAGTTTGCTGCGGTTATAGAATCGAACGAACTACAACTTGAACCGCATAAGTGTGAAAAGGGTAGGCCTATTAGAGAGAAACGAACAAGTCAATATAGCCATTACTGATGAATAGGCGTACGATTTACGCAACATGTGTTTGCTGATGTTTCAACAGGTTCCAACTGTTGGTTAGGAAGTGAGATTCTGCGTCAAGATGATATCGTTCACAGTGGAAAATGTCGCACATGCCAGTGTCCACCTCTGGATCACGTGGCCACCTATTGGGACCAGGTCAAAGGTCGACGCGCGATCTGCAGTGTGGACAAAAATTGTCTTAAACAACAGTTAATGTCATAAAAGTAAACGCGAGATAAGTTACTGCTATACGCAAGAGTGTATTAGCCTGTATTCAGAATTTGCATTAGTGGCCATCGACATTGTTACAGCTGACTGTATAGATGAAATGCAGCAACGTCATGAAACTGAGTGCAAAACTACGCCATGTTGAAGGTATACTAAATCATGCGAATTATACTTGGGAAATCTGACAATTTTTATTTTAAGGTGATTCACATACAGACCGTGTATTTCGACTGGTGTGTAATTCCGCACACAACAGATTGCAAGCGTACGCCAGTTTTTAGACATTTCACTGCTGCAACATAGCATACCTCCAACATGGCGTCGGCAACTATTGTAGACGGAATGAAGTCACTGAAGTTACTGTCAGTTTAACCCCGTGTAGTGTTCGCTGGATCGAGACGTTTCATTGACCAATGGGCGGCGATATTGGGAGAAGACTGACAGCATGTATGAGTTGTTGTTGCAATTACACGTCATTGTACAGGGTGGCACAAAACCGCTACCGAATGATCAATAATCCATAATAAATCGTAATAGTTAGCCTATACAGATTTTTTGCGTTAACTTACAGTGTCAAGCATGTGCTATAAGCCTAATGTTATTACTTGGTATTAAATAGTCTGTTTGTAACCTAATTTGTAACGTGGTTATTGTTTTCGAGCCGTGTCACTTCAATGTGAACCATATCTAACGCAAATGATATAAAACGTCGCCTTAGTAGGCTATGAATTCCACTTCTAAAAGTGAAATCATTTTATATGGAACTTCCTGTAAAAACAATTCTTTATTTTCATCGTTTATCCTTTTCGGGTTTTAGTATCGATTTTATCATACACAGTTAATTTGTCTCACATCGAAGCTTGAAGCACAAATAATTTAATTCCGACAATATTGTCTGCTATAACCAAGACCACGTGACTTGTTGACTGCTGCGCGTTTCCCTTGCCTCTGTGTCACCCGCAATCAATTACAGTAGGCAGAAGTGTCTGTTTAAGGCATGCAACGTTACACAATGCGTTAGTGAGTGCTATCATTGGGCTACAGCACGTCACTTGCGGTCAATTACGTTGCTTAGCAACCGATATAAACAGGCAGCAAGCCCCCCTCTCCGCCCAGTCCAGGCCAGCTTAGCTGTAGTGCTCTGCAAATCGAACGAGCACCACTTGCTGTGTGGCCCGGAGTCGCCGGAAACGCAGGACTAGAATCAGATGGACTTCACGATTTCACTGCAGTAAACATGGTGGCGCTGCAAGGGTGGGTTGTGGCTCACCCAAAATTTTGGTAGGGTGAATCACAGTGCATTTGACTACACTAATAATTGGCCTGTATGTTCGTTAGTTGTAGTTTTGTAATTTAGTAAAAAAACCAAATATACGTAGCAATGACGGCCTTTGGTGGCTAATTGTTTGAGATTCCTCACTTACTGATTTTTTTCGAAAAGGCGTAAAATCAATTTCAGTCCGAGTTAATTACAAATGTTGTTAGTAGTAGGCCTAAGCGGCCTATGCATAAAAATTATGATGAGTGAATGTGGTTGATGACGACGATGATTCTATCATTTAATAGGCTATTGCATTTCCACCGTGCAAATTAATCCGCTTGATTCCAGTCCTGCGTTTTCAGTCAACCCCGAACGCTGAGTGCTTGTGGCGCGGCGGAGCGAGAGGCTCGGTCGTAAGGCACTATTAGCGCGGCGAGTTGTCGGATTAACGGTCTTTACGTGCAATATCACGCGCGTCAGACAGGTGCCCGCCGCCGACGCCTGCACGCAAGATGCAGGACTACTGGATCGAAGAAAGCATCAAAGACAAATCGTTCGAGGAGTTCTACGAGCTCGGAAAAGAACTCGGAAAGTATGTATTCGACTGATGATTGACGATGGTGACGTTGCGATCAGTTTTAACTTTACGTTCAATAAACGACGTATCGCAACGCAAATGCTTTCTGCCTTACCGGTAACCGTTAAGCTGTCTCGTAACCGACTATGACATGACACGCTGTTTAAACCGAACTCTCAGTGCTTTTAATTGAAAATCATGCTGTAACTCAATAACCGAATAAAATGATTTCTGTGCTTATGCAGGTTTCGTGCTATTTCGCTAAATAGATTTAGTTGTTATCTTCGATATTGTAGCTAGCCTTCTTGTTAGAGACATTGCTGACTGTTCACTAATATAAGTTATATAACGTAAGTAAGCGCATTGCATGTCGAATGGCTCTGTTTCTGCTTATGAGTAATTGTTGGAGGTCACATAGGCCCAGTTAAAAACTTTAATTTCAGTCTCATTATTTAATAAGGCCTATACTTATGCTATATCAACTGCTAGGTTAATTAGTTTCAAACTCCATCTAAGCCTAAGAGACGGACGGACGGACGGACAGTCCGTCCATCCGTATATTAGATGAAGTTTGACACTTAGGACAAAATTAACTGTAAAGAAATGCATCGTCTGATCTTTTCTATGTAGCAACAGAGTCGACTCGCAAACACAGTAGGCAGAAGATGATTTTCTTGCCTGTTCGTTGAAATTATTTCACTTTGTTTTTTTCCTTTTTGTGCTAATACACCAGGACGAAATAGACTCTCTCTCTACAGGGCCTATATATGCCGTCTGCGAATAACCTTGAGGTCACGAGATATTAGGATTTGGTCTGACCATCAAAGCGGCGCCAGGTAATCTCCCACGCAACTGCAGAGACGTTCAGTGGCCGCATGCATGCGCAAATCTTCTTAATTTCTGATTAGTCGCCGTTCAAAGCAAAGCATATAGCAAAGCCGATAACGAGCCTCTGTTCCCGTCAGATTTGCATGACAGAAATCGGAAAACTAAAACACGGCAATGTCACCGTTATGACCATAACTTCAACAACTTTACTGCATGACCACACGGCACCCCGTGCGCTGGTATGCATATGAGATTGACAAATCGTAAAATTTCACGAGTGACTTCGTTTTTGGCGAAGAAAAATCACCAGAAATTTCAGTGAAATAGATTCTGCTTTGAAATTTTCACGACTTTTCGACACTGTACCGTGTCGAATAATTCACGAATTTTGCAACGAACAAGCGCACGTATCGCGCTACGTTCGTACAGAATAACACATTTAGTGGATGTTTCACATTCTTTACAGTTTCACGAAATTTTCCAAATAAAATTTCCAGGTCCAACATCTACGGTTATCGGTAGATGGCGTATCAGTAGAGCACGGTTCATTACGTATTCAGTTCTATAGCGGGGTCCGGTGTACAGTCACACGTCGTTGGTGGGGGATGCGAGCCGTGTGAGGGGTGGAGGAGTAGTATTCGTCCATTAATCAATGTTAAATCAAGAAACGTGTCGAGTTGCCTGCGGTAACGTGAGCCGTATGCACCGGCACCTGCCCGTGACTCCGCCCCCTTCTGTCCCCCCCTCTTTCTGTCTCTATCGTTCTCTTAGTGTGTCTCGCTGACGTCACCGGAGCCATTCATATGACGCAACGCCATTACATCTTTTACAGTGGAAGCCGTGACGTCAATGAAGTGAACGTAAAACCACGTCGCAATGTAGTAAGGTGAAACGCAGAAATATCGGCAATGCGCCAAAGTTGTTCGCACACGGTGTATTTAGACTGCTAAAAACCACACACATGGACGGCGACAGTTGTCAAGTTGTCAAAAATGGGGAGGCACCTACTTCTTCCGCCGTGGGCGCCGAAACATTTTCATAAACTGGTATATAGAGAACGGCTCAAGGTCGACACGAAGAAGGCGTCGAGGAGACTAGATATCCGCCTCCCGATCAATTTAATTGGGATCTCTGAGAGTGCTGGATCATGAGCTTATAAGCTATGTACGGAGCCCAACTCGAGTGGGTTATAGGGTTTAATTCGATTACATAATTTTTGTCTCCGTCATTAAATTTGATTCACAGACTTATATGTGATATTTTTAAGAGCGACTTTATAAAACATTTGAAATGACGCTGTAGGCCTACATAGGAATGAATCTTCTATTGGTTGGCATGCGTCCCGTTTCGCTGGAAACCCGTTGTGTCTTAATAGTAAGTAAGTAAGTAATGAGTAATTCATATTGCTCACGCATTAGGCCTAAACATTAAACAGCAGCAGAAATTGACCGTAGAGCTTGACGACAAGGTATCAAGGCTCTAACAGTCGACGACGGAATTAATACAAACGGAAGAAAGTAATTAGTAAAATTAGTAAAATAAAACACAATTTGAAAACAACACAATAAATGTTCCATAGTCCTATACAATATGCTGTTGGTGTTGCAAAAATAACTATGTTATAAGATCGAGGTGCAGCGATGTCATTCAACCACTATAAAGCTCGCCGACATATTGTAGACCTGCTTACTACGAAGAAAGATTTATAATGCCAAGGTTTCAGTATTTCGACTGATGTTTAGACCTATAATTCCACGCTCGACAGTTTGCAAGTATGCGTAATACATATAATTTTACAAGGTTACACTGCTGCAGCATACAGTGATATCTCCAACATGGCGGCGTACATGTCTAGCCTATAGTGTATATAGACAGAACTGACGCAAGTGTAATTCCACGCATGCATATGCAATGCGTCACGGAAAGATGTTAATTAACGCCTGCAGTGCAGAACTGTAAAACTCTGCGATTAATTGCTTTCAGTCAGCATAGTTGGTCACGTGCCGGTCAAGTTGGTCATCGATCACCTTGCATTGTGTGATGCTGTTTGTCTGTCTCTTCGTCTGTCTGCATCTGTGTGTCCGTCTGACTGTAAACTGCGAACAGTGAACTGTCTCCGTTGTAAACTGCTTTTAAAAGCACGTCGGCGGATAGTACAGTACTGTATTTGTTACGTCGGCCGCAGAACCATATTTTCTGTCCCATCGCACTTCCACGACCATCTTTCTCATCAGGGTCATTTCAAAGGGGACGGCGTGGAAACGGCGTTCCCATTGTTAAAGTGTTTTTAAGAACGCATTGTTGACAGCACATTGCGAACCATTCTCTAGCCAGATTGCAAGATTTTACATATACAGTCTCAGAATTTGTGGGGGTGATATCCCCGACACCCACAGAAGCATTCCCCGATGCTTTGACCCAGACACTAATTTCCGCTTGGCTCGCCAGCGTATCCATTATTCCTGTTTTACGAAATGACCACCGCTCCCCCATTCCCCCCACCTAATGTCAAGCTCTAGTCGAAATTATTTTCTTGCGGCATTGTTTCGTTTTATATTCTGTATAGGCGTATTTGTCCTGTTTCGTTAATGGCTATACCAACTTAGTGGCGAACAAACAAATGTTCTGTGAAAACTGGCATCTGTTGACAACAGTAGGCCTACTTTATTCACGTCATACTTGTTTATTCATGCACTCATTTGCAGCTGCTGGCAGGCACGTGGCATGTGTGGTTCATTCGTGTCGTTTGAGCTTCTTGAGAGTGTTTGGTGATTTAAAAAAGCTGTAAAAATGATTACGTGATTGTGTGCGTGTGTGCATGTAGAGGTGCAACGTCGGTGGTCTACCGTTGCGAACACCGTGGCACTAAACAACAGTGGGCCGTCAAGAAGGTCACCAAGAAAGTGAGTAACGGTGCTCGTATCTGTCACACACAGTCACACACACGTGCAGTATTAATCATCTTTATAGATTATCATTGGTAATACAATAATAAAAGATAAAGAAGTTAACTAGGCTTAACTAGATTATGTACACATATGAATGCAGTCATGAACATTTGACTAGTCTAGGCAAATGTTAGTTATTTATTTATTAATATTGTCTACGAACAGTGAGCAAATAACATTTCCAGAATAAAGCTGTTTAGCTTTAAAACGTTATTTTTCTCATTTGCATAGCATTACAGAGCGAAAAGTTATATAATAATACACATCAGTCATTGATAATATCGCATGATAATGTTGAGAAAATTTTGGTGAAAGCACTATTTTATGAGTACACGAAACTTTTGATATGTGTCTTATAGTGAGCATGTCTCCACACCATAATAAAACATGGCAAACATTTGGCGTTTATGAGTTCTGTAACAGCATTTTCTACGTTATTCTATAACTATGTTTTCCAAATAAGCAATTGATGAAACGAGCGTTCAGCATTACTCAGTGAACAGCAGAACTTATTGGCGGCGGTAATCTGGAGTCTTTAGTAGAGCTGTGCGCCGACGAACTGGTGGTCGGCGGCGGCGTTGTGTGGTCTTATGACCGGCGGCGGCGGCGCGCCGCGCATTTTTCATCGGCGGCGGCGGCGTCGGCGGCGCCAGACCGGATGAGAGAGCAATGAAACAGCGCACTCGCTGGACAGGCTTTTTTTCTGGTTTTACAGGGGTCAGCCACTTCACCTGTGATCTCTGCTAGGCCGCTGGCGCCGAAAAGTTAACTG
>Ga0056115_1001808_pt1 | contig 10522 bp, 2 predicted proteins | sample WorMetOlspDAHAB1_FD_77007 | JGI IMG/M metagenome (GOLD analysis project Ga0056115, IMG submission 77007) | Marine gutless worms symbiont microbial communities from Max Planck institute for Marine Microbiology, Germany - Olavius sp. DAHAB.1 ... | reverse complement strand
TTTGCATATTCCAAATGAGATCTAACTAAAGTCTTATAAAGTGAAACAAAAGCTTCCTCCGATAAATATATAAAGTTTCTCTTAATAATCCCCAACATTGCATAAGCTTTATTTATTTTTTCTCTACAGTGTTGGCTGAAACTTAATTCAGGATCAAAAATTAATTGTAGGTCTCAAGCTCTGCAGAATGTAAGTAATATTAATTTATAACCATGATCAATATTCCTACCATAGAACATTTACACTTACTAGCATTTAACTTTAGCAGCCATTTATCTGACCACTCTTGTAGAGCATTTAAGCCACACTGGAGAGACTTCGATCTATTCGATCGCCAGCGTTCGACTGCTGCGTCAAAAGTTAGTAGAATAATGGCGAGATGAAGAGTTATACGATATTGTACTACCGAGAGTATCTGCTATTTGAAACTTCAATCATATAGCTTCCTTAGAATGTAGAGAACTAATTATGACATACTTTTTGTGGTAAACTGCTATCAATCCTTCATAACAGTGCATACAAACGGCAGTTGAAAAATAGTATAATACGCTAGTTCTCACTCATTTCACCACAGTTGTGTCGAAAACGATTCCATCATTCCGTGATAGCAACTTAAAAAAACCGCAACTAACAACAGCAGACAAAAATACGATTCACTGGGTAAGCCACAGTCACCATACAACAGACAGTCTTAACGTCACATTCAAGACATCAATGGTGTTGCAGCATTTTACTGCCACCGCAAATCTGAACTGTGTACACACTAAATTAAAACATTTGATATGCAAGCAATAACCACCAATTAATTATTACGTTTGTCTTACTTCGAACGTAACAGCACACAGACACCGAGGATGGAACACAAGAAAATGAAAACCGATTCGAGTCAAGTGAACATAATTAATGATGCCGACCACAACACTCGTGCAAGCGTGTTTGCACATTTCCATTGTGTTGAGCAGCATCTTTAACAACCGCACAACTACGCTTTGTAAGCTTTGCTTTTTCTAAAGTTGATGAAACAAAAAAAACTACAGTTCGTCACATAATTAACACCAGTCGCTGTCGTGACACAAACTGAATCACGGTTCAGAATTATTTATAACTGCTGCTACGATTAGCCTATATAATAGCATAGTGGCTAAAAGTCCCCATTTCATTTCGGTCACTTACACTGCAGTTCACGAGTGACTTTGCTTTCTCACTGCAACATTCAACGTGCAAAGCAAGCGCATCGATATATGGCGTCATATACTCTTAGTATACCGCAACCCTGTACATAGTAACATATCACTTGGCTGAAACGAGTCAAACGGGAGACGTGCAATGGGGATGCGTGTGACTTGCTTTCAGAGACAGTTCTGTCATGAACGCCATCTTGTTTTCCAACTCCTGCGCCGTCACCACATCGGCGGACGCGATCTGTGAACTGGTGGAAGGAATGTCAGCGTGCGCAGTTGCAACACAGATCATCGGGCTTTCCAGTTCGACGTCGGCAACGGCGAAATGACGACACTGGCGGCACAAACGGACAAGGTCGGCACAGCGCACATCATCCATTCGTCCGTCCTCAACCGAATCCACATGCGGATCGAAAACTGGAATGCGGATCGCGTCGGACATGGCCACGTGGAACACAATGTGTTGACGCAGCAGTCGAACGCTGGCGATCGAATAGAAGCAGTACGGGCACTGGAGACCGCAAGTGCATACTCCACTGTCGCGACTTTCGACCACCAACTTGTCGTTCTCGCTGGCAACCGGATCACCACAATTCCCTTCCACTGAAACACCGGTTTTTTCGTCACCGAGCTCTCCAACAAGCGGATCACATTTTCTGTTCTCTTCACACCCCGCCTTTGCGCCTACTGGCTGTGCTAGAAATGCTGAAGCCGATAGAGTATGGTCATGAGGCACCTCAGTCGTCACGGGCTCAACTGACAACGGTGAAACATCAGGCGCATCACCACTGTCAATAGCATCACCCAAGTCTGACGGAACGGGTGACAAGGTGGGGATCTCGGCGTCGGGTGACGAGCCCGAAGCAGCAGATTCTGACTGTGACAAAATGCGGGGTTCGGCGTCGAATGACTGGCAACAGTTTGAAGGGGACTGACAAACTGTAAAGTCGTCACATTCAGCATCAGTGGCATCGGCTGCAGATGTACCACCATAAGAATAACCAGGCTCACGATGAGATACGATGACACCAGAACTTTCAGCTTCATGTACTGGCAGCACTGGCAATGTGACATAAACTGAAGTAACAGCATCGTTGACCTCAGCTGATGCAATAGCACTTTCCGACGTATTCACACTCGCTGCATCAGCGGGAAATGGCAAAACAGCGACAGCAGACTCAGTCGACAAAGACCAGTCAGTGCTCACTGCATCTGGCGTGGAATTTACATTGCTGTCAGCCTCCGACACTGCGTCATCGCGAGCAGCATGTTTGCTCTGCTTTGCTAAAACTTCTGCCGCTACAACAGCACCTTGCGTGCTGGATAGGCATGCTTCAGCATTTAACGACGCGCCTATGGACTCCGGTAAGACCGCTGCTTCAGCCGCCGAGAGAACACACTCAGGTTCCAGTGTTGGACAGCATGGCAGCATGTCATTTATTGGCCCGTCGACCGCCTCTTGTTGAAGACCGCCTTCGACTTCTCTGACTGCACTTATAAGCTCGACACCAACATCGCCGCAGTGATTATCATCCGCAACTACGTCTGGAACAACAGTACACTGAGGTTCTAAAATCGGGCACTCAAGAACTTCCGCGTCATTGGATGAAGTCGTTGCAAGCTGGTCTCCTGCCTCTTCGACCTCCAGGCTCCCATCTGCACTCACAACTTGGCCGCCAACCTCAGGCGTCACTTCACAGGTAACTTTGTCGCCAGCCACAGCACGAGAGCGACTATAGCGGCTGACGACAGGGACCGACAGACGAGGGTAATAGCTCTGTGTGTAAAGAGTTGCATGTTCCGACATTGCGCGACGCTCTGACGCCCAGAATGAGCACAGGTCACAACAGTAGCACGCACCAGCGTCGACCTTCGGCACAAAGTGATGACGTCGGTGCAGCCAGAACTCGTTGCGAAGCATCGTCACGAACGGACACTTCTCGCACACATAACTGTTCTTCGACGAACCGCCGCGCGACATGTGATGTCCGGCCGCGGCGGAGTCGAGCAGAGGTTTGCGGTGTGGATGCGAACTCGTGTCCTCGTGTAAAGCCATGTGGCGCTCCAGCTGGCGCGCCGTCCGCACAAAGTACGGGCAGTGCGGACAGCTGAATGTCATCGCGATAGAGGAGGTGGCGGCCGGCGCTCGATGTCGCAGTTTGTGAAGTTCCAGCAGTCCGGTGCGGTCCGTTCGGAACGGACAAAGGTCGCAGCATTTCGTCTCGTCGTCCGCACCGTCCACGTACCACCAGCACGCCTGCTCCTTCCAGTGCTGCTGCTTTCCGTGGCCCACGTCGTGCTGGCCAAGCTCACCCACAGCAGGTACTTGTTTAGCCTCTTCGGCCACCTTGTCCTCGGTGTCGGGCGACCCGCTACCACCAGCGAACTTCTGCGTCTTGGGCTGTAGCGGATCTGTGCGCGGCAGCCACGCCTTCTTGCGGTTCCACTGCAGTCGGTAAGCATGCAGAGTGGCAGCGGCTACGTCGGCGGCGAGCACACTGATGCCGCAGTTACCACGACCGCCATGTCGCATGCGGATGTGGCGTCCAAGATCACCTCGGTGGTTCGACCGATACGGACATGACGAGCACTGGAACCGCTTCAGTCGCAACATGTCAATCATCCCGATCGACTTGACACGGGGGGCACTTGTCAGCGCCCTCTCCAGCTCCGACGTCGACTGGCCGTCGTCGGCATCGGGGTTCGACGGCGAGTCGGCGGTGGGTTCTCGCAGGCGTGGAAATCGAATGCCGTTTCGACCGCCGTGCAGCGAGCGCAATTCGGCGAAAGTTGACCTCGCGACGTCACTGTTCAGTTTGATGATGGCAGCAGCACCGTTGTGCATCGTCTGAATATGCTTCTTCAAGTCCCAGCGCCAGTTCGACCGGCGACCGCACTCCGAACACTTGTACGGTCGAAATCGTTCCACCGGCTTCGTCGCAACAAGCTCATCCTTCTTCCCTTCCAACGTCGAATGTTCGCCGTCTGGAACAGCAGGGCTATCCAAACCTCCTTCCGCAAACTCACTCACCACACCAGCGTCCTTCGTCGACAGTCTGGAACGCTCCTCGCTCTGAAGTTTGAGCAGCCTTCGACGCTGACGTTTCGACATTTTAATCTGCACACCGACAGCTGATGACGGCTCGGTCGGACCTGAAGACGGCGGCGGTTTGCTTGGGCGGTAGCAGCGCTGCAGCAGATCGTAACAGCTGCCGCCGTGACGCTCAACGTCGTCCGAGTGAAACTTCCTCAAATGTCGCTTCATGTCGCATCTCCAGATCGTGCCGTAAGCGCAGTCGCCAACGCAGCACCAGTAGTCCCTCTCGCCGGTGTGTATCTTGAGGTGCTGCGTCAGCTGGGCGGGGATCTTGGCCGTGTAGCCGCAGAAGCGACACATCATGCCGTTGTTGACGCCGGCGATCGTCTCCACCAATTCTTCGCCGATGCTGGACCTGCGCCGAATCACGATCTTGAAGTGGTCGGAGTTGTCCGCCGACTGTACCACTTCGACCGTGTCCTCTTCGGTGCAACTCTTCCGGCCTTTCCTGCTTCTCTTCTCTCGGGCCTCCTCATTCTTGCCTGGCTCGCTAACTTCGGGTGTTTCGCTTTCATCGACTTTTCGTTTCACAGTCACTCCATCCGAACTGTTCTCTCCTGTCTGCGTCTCCCCTGAAACGTTACCCCCATCCACACACATCTGACGGATGTCATCCGACGTGGACATCCCCGTTGAAAAGTCTTCGTCTTTGTGTTTCCGCTGTCGGTGCAGGTACAGTCCAATTCGGTTCCGAAAGCTGCGACAGCATTTTACACACTCGAACACTGTGTCGCCGGTGTGCTGCAGCAGGTGGCGCCTCAAGTCGGCCAGTCTGAAGGAAGTAAACTGACAGTGGGCGCACTTCAGCGGTGAGGTCTGCTTCACTCCGAAATGCCGCTTCAACACCGAAGTGGACACCGGTTCAGATGTCGACCAAACCTTCTTCGACTCATCGCCGGCCATTTCTTTGGAAGATTCACCGAGGTCATGCGAAAGGGCCTCAGCGTCACAGGATGTGGCAGACGCATCGTTCTCTTTGCCAGTTTCAGTCACAGCAATGCTACACGGTTGATCCAGCAACACCGAACTGTCACTTTCTTGCAAGATCAGCCGTTGCTTCTTCTTTGGAGTCTCCTCTGTTGAGCCAGCATCGAGTTCCGGTAGTTCAATCTTCGTGACTTTTTGGAGTTCATCGGTTGCAGAGGTGACGTTCGACGTCAAATGCCTTTTCAGTTCTGACTCTGAACCACACGTCGCAGCAGCAGGACCCACATCAGTTTCTGACGCAGTGCTCGACGTTTGATTTGCCACCTGCAGTGGAATGGACACGCGTTTCCAATCGCGTTTCGGCAACACAACCTGTCTCCTGGAGTTCACAATGGAAGCAGCGGCTGTCGCCATCTGCGGAGAACCAGCATCCAACTGAATCGGTTTCGGAGCGATTTTCACAAACGACTTCAAACGTGACGCGACAACACTGCCACCTGGTGCAGGCCGTTTGACACTGATCTGTTCTAAAGCGAGCGACGAAGACTGAGATGCAATGTCGGTCGCTTGAGTGGCACACGCAGATCTAACTTCCTTCAGCTTCTTGAGGAGGTCTTCAGCCAAAGAGGTGGAAGTCTTCTTCAAGGATGAGGCTGGCGCAGCTCGGAGGTCCCGAATGCTACAGCTGGTGAGTGGTATGTGGTGTTTACACTTGACGTGGCGACGCACTTTTGCGCGCTGGTTGTAGCGAGCACCGCACGACATGCAAGTCCACCACGTCTCATCCTGACCACCAACCTCACTCGGGCAGCACTTAACCTCCACTTCTACCGCCGCCGCCTGCTGAATCATATCCCCACTGCTGTCCGGCGTATCACCAGCTCCCAACTTAATCTCCGGGTTTTCCATCTTGGGGTTTTCCGACTCCAACAGATCAGCCCCACTGCTGCATGCCGTAGAAGAAACAGCACAGTCAGAATCGGCAGAATGACATCCGCAGTGGTTATTCGCAGTAGGTACCAAGTCGGCACCGGAAACTGGGTCACGCAGTTCGGAAACTGGGTCGAACGATCGAGAAACTGAGTCAACCGGTGAAGTCCCACTCTTCTCGGCACTGGCAACCGGACTCTCAGACGCCGACAAACCGTCGGAAGTGGTCGGCGGAATTTTGGCGACCTTTGGCGAAGTTTCTGACGCGGCGGAATTTCTGGGGGTCGGTGCGTCCGATTGGTCGGTGTGCTGGAAGGCCACGTGTCTTCGGACGGAGCTCTGCGACGTGGATGAAAAGCTGCACTTGGGGCAGTGGAACGGACCGTCGAGAAGATGACGCAGCAAGTGGCGCTCGAAGTTCTTGTGCTCGACCGAGCGGTAGTCGCAGTCCATGCACCGGAAAACGGGAATCATCTCGGGATGTTTGGTCTGAATGTGGATCCTCCGGTCGTGACCATTTGTGAACACCACCTTGCAGTGCTTGCAGCGAAGCTGTTTGTTCGGGGACGAACTTTTCGAGCGAGATTTCTTCAACACGGTCGGAAACTGCTGCGACGCGACACACCCACCAGATGTCGCCGCCGTCTGTTCACTTACCGATTCTCCGTCAAACACCCGGTTCTTGAGCGTCTGCCCACCATCATCAATTCCGTCGTTAACTTCTTTCTCATTAGTAATGCTGGAGTCTGAAATCGGCTGCGGATCACAGGAGGCAGTTACCGCACTCTCACTACCACACTGCAACACTTCATCATTGGCACTCAGACATCCTTCACTCACATTCACATCTGACGCCATGTCACAGTTGCAACTGGGAGCGCATGGTAGTTGACTGACGGCTTTATGCGATGGCTCATCAGTTGATTTGAGTTCTTCTGGTTTCTCTGTATTCGGCACTGAACGTCTGCCTGTGTCTACACTTCCACACCCTCTCATTTCTTCATCATTCAATAACACATCCTGGTAATTATCCACGTGTTCACTGTTCCCAGTCTCCGGACCCACCTCATCCACCATGCTGCCCTGGTTGCTGACGCTGGGGAAATCCCCGGCTGGTTCTGCAGCCGGTTTCAGCCGGTCGTCTGAAAATTCCGGCTGGCTGTTGGCGTCAGGTGAACTCACCGATGCTGTAGACATGACGTCGGGATATGCAGAGACTGGCACTGTGCTATTCTGCTGCGCTGTTGAGTTGCTGATGACACAGTGTCGACTGTGGCGGCGATATATCGACGGCGAGTAGGTGGAAAACCCACAAGCTTGGCATTCCCGACGAACAGAGTTGTCATTCTCATACAGCAACCACGACATTGACTTCATTGCTGATCTACAAAATAACACTATTATTATTATTATTATTATTAACACTATAAGTATTACTGCGGGGTAGGAAGACACACTCACTCAAAAAGTGACCACAGCTCATCTACAAGTTTCAAATGCTGTGAGGCAGCCAGCAGCCAATAGAACAGCAAGGAGTGAAAAGGCAAATTTGCTAGATTTGTCTCCAAATTGGAGCACAGCACTAACAGACGCCACATTTAGACAAGTCAACGTATGCAAAACACAGCAACTACACATTACAGTTTACTTGACACCAAGGCGGACAGCTGGTATTGATCGACAGCAATGGTAACACAAAGACAACACTCACAGAGTTCAAACCATTTTTATCGCAATACATCAGCCAAAAAATTGACTAGACAGATGTGTGCCACTCTACTGTGGCCATCTAGTGACCACCAAGAGATTCATTTATATTCCAAATGTATGGCAAAGTCAAAGTCAATATCAAATGTGTAGATTTGTATGGTGCATCATCAGTGTACCCCGCTGATGCGCTCAATGTGCTAGTACCATGTGAACAGAAATGTCTTTTGCACGTGTCTGAAGGTAGCTTAAGTGGTGTTCGGGTTGTGGACAAAGTCCGGGAGGCTGTTCCAGGCTGACGAACCAGCAATGGCAAAAGCCCGGCAAAACTTGTCTACTAGGAATTTAATTAAATAATTTCTATTAAAAAGTGCATTATAATCCAGGAGTACATACATTATGACCAATGCTGTAAACTTATCAACCCAACCAATAAGGCCATTTACGAGGATATGAACAATAACAAGCACAGAATTTTCGACAGATACTATACTTTTTCGGAAGGTCAAATATTTGACCAGAGCACAGAAAATCTGAGAAAATATTTTAAACCACAGCAACAGTAGACAGCATGGCCAAAACTAGTAGGCTCACTACAAACATGTCAACAAATCATATTAAGCCTGCCAATGAGAGAATATTTTTTGTTAAATTATTCTCAAACACCTCAATACTATCAGTTGGCATCTAATATTCTATGTATGATGTGTCGTTATGACATCATTTACTACGTTTCAGCTGAAAAGCGGCAATATGCACGCCTTCTTGCATTAGTTTGCCTTTGCAAACTCAAAGTCCGCTCCTAGACAATTCTTTAAATGAAACCTCATTAAGATATTTCCAATCTACTCTTTTTCTCAGGTTTTCAATTACTATTTTATCACACACTCACCTATATCGCAGCCTCAAGTGCAGTAATTGATGTCACGTTACATTAAGCATAGAATATCTAATACCAACTTGTAATCTTTGGAGTGCTTCTTGAAACACTCAAATATGATATTTTGAATCCTTGCATTAATGGTGGGTTTAAAATGATTTAATGAAATTCTGATAAAAACCGTTTTGGGCTTCCTCTACAAATTATACAGCTACATCTAAATATGAATTAATTCAGCACATATTCTAAGGAATTTTTAGAACTTCACAATATCTTTCCCCTTCTCCCTCATCTTCCCTTTCTCTCCCCTCCCCTCCCTTTCCTTTCACTCCCTTCCTCACCTTAGAAGTAGGCCCTTTAAATCCAGCTACGGAATCTGGGGAGCGCTATAAGCTCCCTCCAGTGGGGTCTGGGGCGGAGCCCAGGCAAAATCGAATTTGGTGCATTTTACCCTTAAAATTTGACATCTGTTGAAAAGAATTTTAGTGATTTTCCTAAGAATTAAAAGACCAAATTTGACGCAGTATCCAGGCAAATTGGGACAAAAATTTTCTACAATCTGGATGTCTTCGCCCTTGGGACTCGGTTCTGATACTACTCAATACAGTGAGCCAGTGACTTACAAGATGTCTTTAGGCTTTTTGCACACACACTTTGGCACTTTTTGTGATATTTTATGTTGTTACAGCATAGCACTATTGAAAAGAATAAAGTTAAAGATAGCAATCGAAGCAATATTGATTTGTGTGAAAGTTCAAAGTACATGACTGCACAATTTTGCAAATTGGACTGCACATTCTGCTTCACAGACTGCATAAAACTGTTGGACTGCACGGTTAGAATATGCCCCGAATTAATTGCAGGTCAACTATGAATAATCATTAACATCATGTTTGCTAGCAAATTTATGACCAAATAAGAAACAAATGGCTGAGAAAAACAGAAAATTCCAATACTTTATTTGCCAAAACATTTTGAAAGAATTCGGATGAGCATATTTCAGAAGAATGCATCTTTTCTCCCTCAGAATTAACAACAAATCAGTGATAATATTCAGTGTTGTGTCTTCTTTAAAAACATTATTCACAACAAAGCACTGAGAACATTCAGTGTTGTGTCTTTTAAAAGAACATTATTCACTGCTTACGGTGCATTGAAATATAATAAATTTCCGTGCAAGACAATCACAAAGACACAAATACAATCTTAAACTAGTCACATAGTTAATTACATAAATTACCTAGCACAGAAGCTGCAAGTAACCAATCCTGAATATTGTCGTATCCCAACTAACAATGTCCGTGCAATAGACCTTCGTAAGTTCTAACCATTATACATACCCTCTGCTGGTTTTTGTTCAAACGGTGACTTTGGTGGTAATGAAGCTCATCATATGTTGTAATTGTACAGACACCTGAAACAAAACACACACACACATCTGTAATGTTGCTTTAAAATTCTATGGAAACTAATCTACAATCATTTGAATAACTATGCATGGAAACAATTATATAAGCAGCCACAAATAGACGTGCCGATTTCCAGATTATTTCACATATGCAAATCATAGACATAGATGTTAAATATATCCTTCCATTTATTGTATGTAAAATATTCTATGTTGTTAAATCTCATGTTTTTGTTATTGTTGTTTATCAGTTATTTATGTTTAATATTAAAACTTAAATATAAGGCACTTACATGTGACAAAAACATTTAATATACCATAACCAAACCAGTCTTCAACAATAATTTGCAAAATAAACTACACACAGAATATTTTACATGCAATAAATTGAA
>Ga0056115_1001807_pt1 | contig 10523 bp, 6 predicted proteins | sample WorMetOlspDAHAB1_FD_77007 | JGI IMG/M metagenome (GOLD analysis project Ga0056115, IMG submission 77007) | Marine gutless worms symbiont microbial communities from Max Planck institute for Marine Microbiology, Germany - Olavius sp. DAHAB.1 ... | reverse complement strand
GTATCGCAGTGATTTTCGTGAAAACACAAACTTTTGCCCGCAGCGCGACGCGAACCTGGGTCCTCTCGCGCCGCAGGCAAGCGTGTTACCACTAGACCACTGCGACCTGCAGGTTACTCCTAACACTGCAAATGTTCTAAACATTCTTGCGATGTCGCATAGGCCTACTGCATTTTTGTTGTCTTTTAGGCCTATATTGACCACAGGCAGACCGTTTTGACACAAGGCACATTGGATATAACGCTGTAAATCTAACGTGCCACTGTATCCAGCAAATGCTATACATCCGATAACAAAACATTGCAATTTTTCCTATTCAATTTTTACTATACTGTATGCGCTTAATCGTGTGCGAGATCATAATAAACGATATCAGTAAATGTAAAAAAAACAAATAAATGAATATAAGCGCTTGGTATCTTGAGTTCGTTCTGGGACGTCGACATCCTTTGGAATTACGTGGTAACAACTGCATCAAGTGAGTCTAAAGATGTTTAATTGTCGCTCTCGAAAGAAACTTTCGAACAAGAAACGACGACTTTTCACTGCGATAACAAATCACGCTGTTCGTCAATCGTCACTTTGGGTGAATAGATGTAAGCAGTGGCGCCGACTCCATAGGGCATGGGGGCACGTGCCCCCACTTTTGCAAATGGCTGGGCACGGGGGGCACCATGAGTAGAAGAACAGCGAACAGAAACTGACCAAACTAGTGACCATCACGAAAGCGCTCACGAAAACGACTAATTGTACCTGTATAGCCAAAAAAGTGAACGGGCAGAACCAAAAAATTTTCCGGCGCCCCACTTTTATATTCATTCAGGCGCCACTGAATGTAATCTGTCGGCAATCACCTTAAAGAAGAATCAATGCATTATTTGTTATAACTCTTAAGAATTACGTGTGCCGCTTCAGCCACGGTCTTTGGTATCACACTCTCTACGTTTCCGCGGTTAATATTTTGCACTGATTCTAGCGCTGTGTGAGTTTGGAAATCAAGACAATTTCGGCAGGGGCAGTTCTAAGTTGGAAACAGAATAGGGGTACCTGCCTGTCCCGGATTCACTTGTTTACACTTATTCAAGTGCAGGCAATAGGCTATATTTGGGTTGAAACGTGCAATAAAGGTGGCTCGTTACAAATCAGTGTGAAATGTCGCGCTTTTTGGACATGAATTGCCATATGTGTCGTTGAAGAAGAGCTGTGACAAATTTATCTCGTCATTGGCGGTCCTCCGTTTTCTGCAACGTGACCAGGTTGCCAACCTCTACGCCAGCTCATCAGACCTTTAACTTAAGCTGCAGTCGACCTCTCTCTCAACAGATGTCCCAGTGCCGACTGGAAGCGCCGTCCTGGTCGTCCGCGCGGGAGGTGGGTAGACCAACTGCGTCAGGATAACCACTCTCCAGCCAACCTATGGCGTTCGGCCATCAGGAGAAGCCATTCCGGAGCGACGTTACAGTCCTCGCTGACTATGCGCTAACGACGACGACGATGATTGTCGCCGCCCAGTCAGTTGGTTTGATAATTTGATATATGTGTTGCGCTGTAGGCCTATTAGTTAAGTATGTTTTTGTTGTTTTTTTTCGAAATGAGGTTGATCAACAGTATGCCAATGGGCATTGTACTAACTCGTATATCACCTTAGTCACAGCCTTTCATAACATAATATATTTCCACAGTGAAGATTTTGCGTCGATTTCGGTGCTGTGTTAGTTAATATTATCACCAGAATGTCGACACGTGGAATGAATGTTGAACCTCACGCGCCATAGCAAACGGGCGTTCCTGTGGGCGTGCGTGATGTTTAGTATTGTTAGGATTGGATTTAAGTTTTTGGTTGGAAATCGGCTATGCACACACGTATATTTACTAGTTTCTGTCGTCAATGAACGGGACGCACTTTCCCATGTGCCGAGACGATAATGACTATGTGGATAAGGGCCACCAGAATTTTTCAGATAGAACCGCCATTGATTGTATGGTTTTAACAAGTTAAAATCGCAAGTTGTAGACAGGTAGGCTAGGTTGTTCACGTATTCGTGTTCCGTTTGCTTACTTACTTATTCAGAAGGGTTCAGAGCGGCGCATTGCCATTGGGGCGCCGGGGAGTCTTCGAGCGGCAGCCGAGGCAGCAATGCCGCCCGACCGCGGTCCCAGGTCGCATCTCGCCAGTCGGCGAAAACAGCGTCGAAAGTTGCGGTCCCAGATAGCGTAGATGACCGGGTTCAGAAGCGAGTTGGAATATCCGAGCCAGAGGCAGACGCTCGACACCGGCGCCGGGACGAGGCAGGCGGCAGCACAGAACGGCACCGCCGTCGCCAGGAGGAAGAACGGCAGCCAGCACAGCACGAACGCGCCGATGATCAGACCGAGCATTCGCGCCGAGTTGCGCATGCGCCGGTACTGGCATTTCCGGTAGGAGACGAGATGATTGCTGACGACGTCCGAACGCGACCTGATGTGTGACGGTGTCGACGTTAAACCTCCGGCTCCCTGCACACCGGGGACCGTAGCCGCCGCCTCGGAGGGATCCGCCCGCGTTGTTGCACCGGGGACTTGAAGGAATTCTGTTTCCGGTTTAGCGGCGGTGGCGACGCCGCCCGACGACGGCGGACTACTAACAGCGGCAGCATCGTCGCCGGCACTGGCGTTGGTTGGCAGGCCGGGCACAGTCAGCAGCACGAGCGGCGTTAGCCGACTGTTTACGGTCACCGGCGGGCCGTCGTCGGCAATTTCTGGCGGCGAGAGGTTTTCGTCGGCGGGAGAACGACGGCGCGCGCGCGTCGGAGATGCCGGCGGCGACGGACTGGCGACACTGGGTGGGATGGTAAGCGGCGGCATTGTGGACAGCCGCTGGCGAATTCGACGGTGCAGTCGACGCTGCGCGATCCAGAAGATGCGACCGTAGACGATGACGATGGCACTGAGAGGAAGCCAGAACGCGCCGAACGTCGAGAAGATGGTGTACGAGTAGTCCTGGCTGATGTGACAGATGCCCGCATCTGTGTTGTTCTCCTCCCCTGACAAAACGCAACCGCCACATGCCAGCATTACACTGTTTCAACGGTCATTTTTCACAGGCATCTGGATCAGCCAGTAACTCGATGGATCTAAAGTGGCCCGATTTACAGATAAAATACGCCTTCGACGTTCGTGTTTAAAATTGCCGCTTTAACTCAACACATTCATTCATGCATTCATTTACACTGTAAAACAGTGTAGAGACCGCAACTGCGGACAATAAGAATCATAAAAATGAGACTAACAGATGTCTGTAAACCACGACAACGAAACTCCTTGCATCAGTTTCAACAGTTTAAGACATGTTATGATGACGATTTCTGAGATTGCATTGATAATTTGTCTTGTCAGGAAGCATCTGTTTGAGTACATGGAGTCCATTGGTAAGTATAGGCTGCAGAAAAGATTGTCGTCGTTTTTGTCGGTAAGTTGCGTCGTCGTTGCTTCGTCAGCTCGGTACAGTCCGAGTCGCACTCCTCGTCGAATAAACGCCTCGATGCGCTGTTTGTCTGCTGCCGTCGTATACCCCCACCAGGCTGGCGATGCATATACAGAAGCTTGGCGATGACAACTGTATTGTAGACTTGCCGTAACGCTTCGTCGTTCATGCCGTGGCATCTTAGAACTTTTACTATCTATTAGCCTCATACCGGTTCTCCACCGTACCTTGTCGACCTCTTGCGGCACCGTCGCATAGACAAGTTCTACGCGTTCTTCCGCCACCTCCTTACTGTCAGTGCCACGCTATAACCTCAACTTCAGTTCAAGAACCTTCAGTGTTTCTGCCCGGCCAAGAATTTGGAACACCTTACCATGCAGCTTCTGTTCATGACTGCAGGTTGCTCATTGCTTTTAGACGTGACCTCAAGACTCAAGCCTTCCCCACTAACGAATTTGCCTGTCGATGTTCGATACAAAGTTACATGTATGCACGTACAATATATGTACACGACATGTATTTTTCGCAGCTCTGCCAGTTCGCATCCTTTCGGACCCATTCCCGACCCAACCAACCAACCAACCCGACCGGCGGGTAAACCAACCCACGGACAACTCTGCAACGTGAACGTCACTGATTAGTGGCAAACGCAGTATCTCATTTCGTCTTGCCGTTTTTTACTCAAACGTTCAGGGCGTCCTTGTCATTTCTGTAACCGGGCATAGTCGACGTATTTAACCTCAAGTCACGTTTGCAAAACCAATCAGTCTCCGCTGCAGGGGCAAACGAGTGAGAAAATTTGGCCACTTAGGCCTACATGCAGAATATGAAAAAAATGATTTCGTCAGGCAGGCTAAACGACAACAGCAGATTATCGCTTTATAATGAAAGTGTCGGCACAGAGCAGAGCAGTAATAATATGTAAAATGATATGATGCAATATCTCACGGTTCGCGGTGCTCTTCATTTCACATGCACGCGAACACAATTCCATCACAGTAATCCGAATATAGTTATATCTGTGCACACCACTTGATGTACAATTTATCGTACAGGGTGGCCCAATAAAAATAAGCCACTTCTGACTTACCGTTACATCGTATTGAAAACTCGTCAATAATGCTGTATATTTTAAATCAAATTTGAGTGTAAAAGAAGCACTAGAATATTATCAGTATTCTATGTGTGGCCTTTGAGCGCCTTTCTGCATTTCTTATTATGGCGCTATACAAGTTTTTATCATTCATTCGTGAATTACCGTGCTTCAAGTTTGCTAGGCGAAACATTAAGCTTATACGATTAAATCTTAATTAAAGACTTGAAAAGAGAACAGACGGATATCGAAGAATTTTTTTACATAGGCCTAAGCTTCCATCTAATAGATGACTGAGGAATGGAATTCATAGTTTACTCAAACGAAATTATAAAAGATGGAGCGCTCGCATCACGTGTTTTATATGACCAATATCGCACAAACATGGCTCACGAACAATAACTGACGTCAAAAAGTAGGTCACGCATAAACTATTTAATACGAAGTGATAATATTGCGGTACTGGTTTGACCTTTAAGCTGACTGAAAAAAATCTAATCCAATTGGCAGACTCTATATAATGCAATTTAATATGATTCACTGATAGTTCGGTATATAGTGGCCTACTATTTTTGGGGTCACTCTACGGGGTGGCCCCAAAAAATGGCACACTTTTGCACGCCTTATAACTTCATCAAATATTGACCAATTTTCAAACTTTTCACTGTGCAGAATCAGGAGAAAAATTTGTAATAATACTATCACTAAAGACCCCATCACACCTCAAGTGTGCCGCTACACTACCTTTTGAAATGTCAATGTCTTAAAAGCAACAACTGAAAATAAGACGACTTCTGTAACAACACATTTTAAGAGTGCGTCGTCCATCAGCAAGGCGGACACATTAAACATCTGATGTAAAAACTGCAGGATGTGACAATTACTTTAGACACTGAGACAATAAACACGTTCTTTCATGTTGTTAATTCCTTAAAATTTGTTGTTACAGAAGTATTGTTTTCAATTGTTGCTTTAAGACATTGACATTGCACAAGGTAGTGTAGCGACACATTTGAGGTGTGGTGGGATCTTTAATGATAGCATTATTACAAATTTTCTCCTGATTCTGACAATACAAAAAGTTTGAAAATTGGTCAGTGTTTTATGAAGTTATAAGACGTGCAAAAAATGTGCCAAATTTTTGAGGCCACCTTGTATACACGTTATGTTGTAGCGTGTCGAGTTGAAACGCCGTCTGAAGCGAGCATAACCTGCGACGGAAAGTGGTGTAACTGACTTATTTTACGACTGCAAAACGGACCGGGAATTCTGCGGGCTCGTAACGGTTCGGTGTTACCGGCCTTCGGCGAGTGAGTTATCATCCGTTAACTCCTTCGTTCCGGGCGTTTAGCCATGGCCCTCTAAATCTAGAGGGCTGTGGTCCAGCACGCGGTGAAATAGCAAGCGCGGTCAGCAATAAACGACGTCGACGGGCCAACCTGCGCGCATAGTAGCGCAACTGCATTATCGGCAAAACGCAGCAAGCGCGCTCGCTGTACAAGCTACGATTATCTGGCGTGAGTGTTTCCCTGCACTCGTATTATCGTTTGGTTCTGACATATGGCCAGGTTACACAGCGGTCATGAAGTTAATGCGATACCTGCAGCGTTTTGTACACACTTTCCGCGTTTGCTTCTCCTTCTGCAGTTAGTTGGTTAGTTAGTTAACGAATAAGGCGTTAAGCAGGCTACTAGGCCGAATTGTGATGTGCTGGGCAGTTGTGGTGAGAGGGCTTGTAATACTTCATGTTTGAACAGTACTTTAATAGTTCTTGCAGTTTTCGTTTCCCCCTGATTTATATCGAACGATTTATTTACGTGTTTATTTCACCTATTCACCACTTTTCTACCGAATTTTATATCGTTAAGCGCCTCCGTTCATGCTCTGTAGACGAGAATTTTTTGTTGATTCGTCAACTAGGAAGTAGTGGCATTCTTACTTATTGAAATTATGTTTTACAAGTCTTTCCGGTTGCTGTTTGATAGGGGCATAATGCCACACACTCCATACCTATCAGTCTCCTTTTTAGTACGTTCTGTGTGTATATATTATGTATAAAGACTGTCTACGATTTTATAAAATAGTTTATTCATCGATTTAGCTAACGCCACGAGTGTATTTAAAAACTTTCTTATATTTCGTACGCTCGTACGTCGGGGAAACGTTCACGAGGTCTGTCCGAGGGGGACGTTTTCCGGGGAAAATATATCCACGGGTGGAAATGTCCGGATGGGATCCCGTTAAACAAATACTCGTAAGAGCCGCAGGTTCGCCCAAGTCGGTGATGGTCGTCTATCTGTCAGTGCGATCGCTTATTGCTGTTACGTTTGTACTATTATTTGTCTCCTCTGTTCCGCCATCTCCTCTACAAGGTGGCCCAAAAAAGTAAGCCACTATCAAGAATCACCATCAAATCGTATTGAAAACCGCCAGTACGGCTACACTTCTCATCACTTTTGAGTATAAAATGAGCACAAGAATGTTATAAGTTACTATAAAAAAATTCTATGCGTGACCTAGTTTGTGGCGTCATCAGTTGCTGTGTTTGAAGCTGTAACACGGGTAAAATCAATGTATACGACAAAATCGTGATTGAAAACCAGAAAAAAAGATAATATGGAAATCAAAGAAACATTTACATAAATCTCCACCTAATAGGTGGTTTAGGAACGTAATTCACAACTTGCTAAGTCGAGCTGATGCCAGACAGAGCGCTGACATCATTTACCGTATGTGACGCATATCGCTACTTTGTAGGTCAGGCATAGTTATTGACGTTAAAATGTAGGTCACGCAGCGAATTCTTAATTCCGACGGATAATATTATAGTGTTTGAGTATTTCTTTAATGCGACGAATAAACTGATCTCATTCGCAGATTTTAATACGATATGACACAATTTTTTGATAACTTGGTTGTGGCTTATTTTTTGGGCCAACCTGTATATCTTCAGACCGCTCGCTCGTTATGAATTCCCAATGTACACCAGCAACAATATATCGCTCGATGTTTCCTGCATGTCATGTATCGTTTTTATTATTCCGACATTGATTTAAGACTGTATGGCGTACGCGGTTATTTTTGGCGGTTTATGTTTCGTGCGGCAGCTGCCAAGAACAATTCAGATTAGTCGATCCTGCCCAACGGAGTGTTTACATTGCATCAATTATGTGTTTTTGTTTCTGGTCGTTGCGGGTCCGATAGAGAAAGCTGTATAGTAGAGTTTTCAAAGCGAATGAAGGCCTGCATTGTAGCTAAGCGTAGACGCTTCTCGTGTCCACAGTAAGTGCAATATTTTATTACCTCCATCTCAATCTCCATTTATTTTGTTCAAAATGAAGTACTATAGTGAGTGAGTTCACAAGTGAACAGGACAACTAACATGCTCTAATTGCCCGCTGTAAACGGACAGTAAATAATAAAAACAATACAAATGCAAATAGAGCATATAAAAAACTAATTACAGACGACGCAGTTTGCTGTGACTGCATTAAGATTTTTGAGCACGCTAAAATCATTCTAATTGCGGACTCGAAAATTGGGGTCTATTTCCTGTGACACACAAAGCTCTAAAAGTCGGTTTGTATTTTCTATTTTCAGGTTCGAAAATCGGCGCCGGTTTTCGATCCCGTTCTTCTTCAGCATACAGGAGATAGTGCGTTGAATTCGGCTCATTTTTTCCGAGACTCAGCGAAGAATGACGACGAAGCTGGTACCTGTACTGACTCCTAGACCACCCTTTTTGATAAGAATTCTTCTACAAATTTTTTACATGCAAAACTTTTCTCCGTGTTTCAGGCTTTCTACGAAGATTTGTCACGTTCACTTATTTCACCTATGTCACAATTTCAAGCACAGTAACTGATGACGTCACAAATTAGTTCCTGCACACAATATTCAATACCAACTCGTATCATTCTAGAGTGCTTCTTTTACACTAAAATTTGATTAGAAAAAAGTATCGCTTTGTTGGCAGGTTTTAATGCTATTCAATGAAAATTCGGCAGCCGCTAGCGTTTTGGGGCCATCCTGTATGACGACATAGTCGCCAAGGTAAAAAAAAGATTAAGGTTCAGCCGCATATGTCGCCTCATCGGCGCTGTACGTCATAGATACGGCCGACGTTCAGCCTAGGCCGCAGTCCAAGCCCGCACTAACGGACTTTGATATGCAGCCATACGTGCAGCCGATACGTAGTAATAGTCTGCCGTTTTAATGGCCTCCGCCCCAAAATCCATGTAAACACATGGATTACTACTTTTCACCAACCCCGGGGGATAGAAGGCTGAGTTGGCCTAGTTGGCCGACCAATAGCGGACAGTTTAGCTGCAAAGTGGTCATCTGTCAACCATAGGTCGGCACATGTAAGGAAAAGTCAGCCGGCCAGACACCGACGTCCTAACCACTGAGCTACGCCTCCAACTATTGAGGAATTAGGTCAAGATGCGGCAGGTAGTACCTGTGCGCCATCCGAAGAGCGGCGCCACAGAGATGACGGCCGCCGAGCACCAGGCGAAGCCGGCCATGAGTCGACAGGCGCGGTGTCTGGGAAGGTGGTGCGCGTGCGTGTAGGCGACGTTGCGGGTGATGAGCCAGTAGCGATCGAGCGCTATAGCGGCGATGTTGAGGATCGACGCCGTACAGCAGAAGACGTCGGACGTCGTCCAGAAATCGCACAGTACACGACCCAGACGCCACTCGCCGCCAACCACTTCCTGTATACACGACGTGCAGTGACGTAAACCACGCACGTCATTGCCATATCACGCCGCCATGTTGTAGGTTTACTACATGTGAACGAAAAACTGCTACGTGCGGAATTTTGACCATTCATATGCCGAGGCTACCGTATTAAAAGACCGTGAATTTAGACTGATGCTGCATAATTCCATGCACAACATTTTTAAAGCATACGTTGCTTATGACGTAGCACAGTATACCTCCAACATGGCGGCGTTTACTTTTGTATACGGAATGACGTCACTTTCAACCCATGTAAAGAAGCACAGCTGATAGTTTAGAAGGACGCAGGGCAAAGCACGCTTTTAAAATTTTATCGGCAGTACTCGCTCACTTGGGTTTAAAATGGCTGTGCTGTAGGCTAGCGTGCTGATGGTACGCAGCACCCTTTCCTGTTCTTGGTAGCCTATATACGCCGGGCCATACGTTATTTCGTGCGGTGAACAATGCGCCTCCTTTCACATTAGGACGTCGTGATACGCAGCCGCGCAGTTGTGAACGAAGGCGCATCGCGTGCAATGTGGTTTCAGCTAACTTTAACTAAAACTCAAGAGGTCAGTTAACTGAAAAATAACGAATCGGGTTAACTGCGACGTTACGTGCAACTTTAACAGTTTATATATGAATTGGGAATGGTGGTAACTGAAAAATAGCGAACTTGACTGAAATTCAGAAGCCTAGCTGAACAATGATCACGTACAAAGACGCCGTGGTGTTAAATTGAAGCCTAAATTCTGATGACATCCACGTTACCGTCAGGTGCCATCAGTATGGATCACTGGCGTAGCCGTGGGATGGCCAGGGTGGCCAAAGCCACATGTACATGTAATGTACATGTACCACCCAGTATTCCTATAGGAATACTGGGTGGTACAGAAAAGTAAGCCACTCCCAAAGTAACAAAAATCGTATTAAATGGCATTAAAGCCTACTACTGAGATTAGATTTATTCGTTAAATTAAAGTATCAATCAAGCATTATAATATCAACCTTTGGTATTTAATATTTTTGTTACCTTTTCGACGTCAATAACTATATGCCTGACCGGCGAAGTAGCGATATGCGTCACATTACGTACATTATGTCAGCGCTCCCTCTGTCATCAGCTCACCATTAGCAAGCTGTGAATTCTATTACTAAACAATCTGTTAGATTGAGATTTGTGTAAAGAGTTATTTGATTTGCATATTTTCATATTTTCTCCTTTCATTTTTATTCAGTCACAGG
>Ga0056115_1001806_pt1 | contig 10524 bp, 5 predicted proteins | sample WorMetOlspDAHAB1_FD_77007 | JGI IMG/M metagenome (GOLD analysis project Ga0056115, IMG submission 77007) | Marine gutless worms symbiont microbial communities from Max Planck institute for Marine Microbiology, Germany - Olavius sp. DAHAB.1 ... | reverse complement strand
GTCTGAAATTAGTCTGTTCCTCGTTTATGTTTTGGATTTCTTTTAGCTGCGTCCCTGTTACACGTGATCGTGCCGCTGCACTGCTAAGTGAAATGCATATAGACCTACAGTAGCACAGACATCGCAAGTCTTCGTTCACTTCCTGAATCGGGATATCGGTCTAGACTTAATCCTGATTTGGTTCCATCATCGTCAGCACCGGAGCACGCGAATTTCCGCCAAACGCTCAACTCTCTTAACGCTCCATTCTTCCCTCCGTTCCCGCTCTGCGACCTCACGCTCGCTCATGCTCCGCGTGATTTTGTGACACCCGCACACCGCTCACTTCCCGCTGCGAGTCCGCTCCAGTTGCCGCGCCGCTATCATGCTCGGTTTATCACAAACGATCAGACATTGAGTGAAACATCCCAGTCTCCTGGCAATACTCCTCAATTCCTGATCATCATCTCCATCTTGACCTCGTGGAAATTACTTTTTGTGTGCTACAGTTTTGATATAGCACTTGACTTATGCTCTGAAGTTGACATAAGAAGTAAAGTTTTTAGTGCTTTTAATCACATTGTTCATAGTCGTTGAGTAGGCCTATTACTCAAGTTGACAGTGTGTCTTTATTGTATTTTATTTTCACTGTATTTTATCTGTCTTGTCTGTCTACTGCTTATGGCGAATAAACTTCATCATTAAGATGTATCGTCTGATGTTGCAGGTCAGCTTCAATCGTTTATGTTAGTATATATTCGAGCCAGTTCGAGGCGATCTGGATAGACCAACACTTGGAGAGCCCATGCTGATAATCATATTGGGGGACTATTTTCTAATATGCTACATCGATATTTATCCAGCGACTCAATCCAACTCTTGTAGGAACCGCCGTCGCCCGAAATACTTAAAGCAGGACGGAAGTTGCGTCCATCGCGGCTCTAGACGCCGATTCTCCCATTACGAACAGCCTAGTGTTTAAAACAAATGATTCAGTTACTTTTATTTTAATGCCACTTGGCCTAATTGTTCAGTGATCAAGTACCTAATAGTGGAATTGTTTCTCCCGGCTGTTTTAACAAAATTAACTTTTCGTGTGTATTCTTTTTACACTTGTTGTAGTCGCCATCTTGTAGGGCGAGTGTCAAAGTGGGCGTTAGCATTATGACGTCATGAACTTAATCAGACCTATTCTCGTCAACTGCTGTGTGTGTGGAAGTTTACCAGTTAAATTCGCCGTCTGCGAATAAATTTGGCGCATTTTTGTAAGGTTTCTGCATCTTGCCTTAATACTAATTTAACATATAGTTGCCTCTCGTTATGGTGACGTGATGTTATGCTCACTTCACAGATGTCACTGCACCCCCATGGTTTGTGCAATGTGCATTAACATGCATATACTACATTATGGCTGATATGCTCAAGTGAAACGAAGTCATTCTTTTATGTCAGTATATTCCATGCACTCCGTGCATGCAGCTACGTGATTGAAATAAGCATTAAACGTATTGCCATGTTGTAGGGCTACTTTATGTAACACAGAGTAGTGATACAATGCATAAATGTGAAAAATTGCTCGTATACCAAGATAATTCGCAAACGGTGACGATGAATTAAATGTGAAAATACTATAGTTTGGAGTAATAAAGTTTATTGATATACAACAATCAACGATTAAAATAACACAACACACATGCAGTGACACAACATCAAACAGGAGACTACAGCAACGCCTAATCTTCTTCTACAAGGTTATAAATGGAGAAGTGGTTGTGACAGCCGATGACCTTGGTCTTGAAGGGGCTGACAGTCGTACAAGAGCCACCCACAGCCACAAGTTCAAGCAGATACGAGCTCGCACAGATCGTCTCAAGTACTCGATGGTTCACCGAACAATACCGATCTGAAACAGTTTTCCCGCCGCCGTCGCGGTGGCCGACTCCCTTGACATTTTCAAGAGCCGGCTGTCTACGCTCCGATCGTAATCCTCGGGCACACTGGCGTTATGAGCTCCGCTCTCTGCCGGGATTCAACTAGAACTAGAACTTGAGCTCAACCAGATCAGCGGAATAACAATAATCAGTCACAGACACGAACAAACATGATTATGTACACTATGCGCCTAAAATCACACTGTATTAAAAAATCCCGTTCAACCCGCGTAGTTTTTGCTTGGTGGATGTCTTGGATTTTTTATGCGTAATCCGTACCTAACATGGGTGGCATGGCTGCTACATTACGCCATACGTATCGCCATTACTGTTGTGGTATCGCCAAATATTGCAACGCATTTTGAAAACTGGTGTCAGTATAGTCCAATATTGTAGTCAGTGTTGTCTAGTTTCCACCATTACCATTGGCAAGCTTTTGGGAGCACACATGTCGAACTCCTGGATTCCAAAACTATTGCACACATTCTTTTCTACGGGGCAACAATTATTAGTATTGTTAAACAGGGTGGCCCCAAAAAGTAAGCCACTAATGACATCATTTAATCGAATTTAAAAAACGGTCAATAAGGTTAGATATTTTCATCAAATTTAAGTACAAAAACGGCACAATTGATTGACTGACACTATAATTTGACAAAATACCTAATTTCATTGACAGACTTGCATGCGATTTAATACCATTTTATCATGGTTCTTCTGTGGCTTATTTTTTGCGCCCCCTGTACAGTCAGAGTATTTTTAAGCAATTTTCACCGGGCGATATTGATCATCATATGATGTTTAGTCTAGCCTAAAAACTAAAACATACAAAAAGCGAGATTTTTTACAACGAAAAACAAAACGAATTTTTATTGCTTTGACTATGAACCTTCATTTTTTTCTTAATAAATTATTATACTTTCTCATACTGACTATACAAAATAATTAGTAGGCTTGTGAGTAAGCCAAACTAGTATAATTTCGGTCAATGAAGAACCTTCGAGAATCACAATACCCATGTCGCCCAGTAACACAATATTGGGTGACAGATGTTTTTTTTATATGGGAGATATAAATGCTGCCCAGCTACGTTAAAAATACTCTGTAGAAAGATATAGCTGAAAATGATGATATTAACAGCAGAATGCGGAGAAGGGACGTTCTCGGTCCGGCAAGTTGGTCGGTGATTAGCCGCATCCGACTTGACCGCTGGAGCAGAAGCGACTGTACGGCGTCGGCTGGCTGAGGAACACCGATCGTGTGATGGGAGCCCCACAGCGGCGAACGCACGGCTTCGGCTGCGGACATGTCTGACACACCTGCGACGACAGAATATTGCAGTGTAAAAACCGTGCGAGGTCACAGTACGAAATTTGCTAAGGAACGGCGGCGCAATTAGGGCACAATGAAATACTTGCTTCTAGACGGGTCACTGATTGATGGAAGTAGCTGGATCAGCAGGCGATGGAAGCATCAGCAGTTGAAAAATTGTTCGCAGAAAATCAGAAAAACCAGGATGGGTTTTTATAGACCTATTATCTTTACCTGTGATCTACCGCAGTTGAGGCTACACAAGGTAATGAACAAGGTATGCGAGGTCAATTTAGATCAACCACTCAATGCCAATATCAACACATTGGACCCGAAATGAAAGCCACAACTGAGTAAACTGTGAATCTTGTTAAAGTCTGCTGACGAATCTAGATTTTTCGTCAAAATTGCACGAAATAGAAGTACAAAAATGTTTTCAGTTGGTATGAAATGTTCTATGAATTACAATACAGGCTGCCCCAGAAAAGTAAGCCGCTGCCAAATTATCAGAAATTTGTGTTAAATAGTATTATAGTCTACCAATGAGATTATATTTCTTCGTCAAATTAAAGAAATGATCAAGCGATATAATATTGTCCGTTGGTGTTAAATATTCCTGCGTGACCTACTTTTTGATGTCAATATCTATGCCATTACCTACAAAGTAGCGATATGCGTCACATACGGTAATTTAAAGTCAGCGCTTCCTCTGGCGTAAGCTCGACTTATCAAGCTGTGAATTCCATTCCTAAACAATCTATTAGATGGATATTTATGAAAACATTTCTGTGATTTCCACAGATGTTTTTAGAGTTACAGCAAACGACATCAATGTCGTTATTGACTATTAATGCTGTGATTGTAGCTGATGTATGCGTGACATTGTACTCTCGAGTTTTTTTTACTATTTTTTTACTATTCTTTTTTATTAATTCAGTACTTCTTGTACGATTGCATATTAAATAAATAAATACATATTTTCTCATTTTTCTGTTTTCAATCATGATTTTGTCATATATATTGATTTTAGTCATGTCGCAGCTTCAAACAGAGAAATTGATGGCGTCACGAATTAGGAACATATAGCATTGCATTCTTGTGCTAATTTTGTACTTAAAATTGATGAGAAATGTAGCCAAACTGGCGGTTTTTAGTCGACTTAGTGATGATTCTTGATAGTGGCTTACTTTTTGGGCCACCCTGTATGTGACGTCATAATGTAACTGTACCTGGACTGCGTGAATTTTAACATTTTAAATTAAAGCGCAAGAAAAGAGAAAAGTATGTTTTTATTGGAATTTCCGCATGAATTTCTATCTACAGGATGGTCTAGGTGTGAACTTTGTTAAGGCGAACAGATGCAAAAGGGAGCGCTGACATCACTAATACTTAAACGAGCCACATCGAAGCCTCGAGGCACAACCACAGTAACTGACGTCATAAATTTGGTCACGCATATAATGTTTAACAATATTATAGAGCTTCTTTGACACTCTAATTTGAAGCATAAAATCTCATTAGCAGGTTCTATAACGCATTAGTACGAGTCATTGGTTCTCGGCAGCTGCTTACTTTTCTGGGCCACCCTGTATAGCACAGTTCGAAATCGTCAGTTCCAGAGTCAGGTGGATCCGAAAAGGAATCGACAATTTCTCTTCCAAAGATATCATGATCGATATAAATTTAAAAGACTAGCTATTTCGTGACGTTTAGTCGCAGTAAAATACAATAAAATGAGAGACAAGTAAAACGACAAGAGAACTTCAACATTTTTAATACGGCGAGTACAATGTCTTAGTTGAAAAAAAGATTGTTGATGGAAGCAACGTAAAATGCGGCAAATGTTTAGCTATAACGAAAAGTAAAGAATAAAGAATTGAAACTTCATGAGATGCTGAAGCAGTAGCACCAGATAACGACGAAAAATAGAAAATAAATGAACCATTTGACAAATTGTAACGTGACTATGATTCATGTGCTCTCTATTTTGAAAACATTCTGTCTAAAGTTGTCGATGCCAGAGATCCATACGCATCACTCATCAGAAAGTCATTTATATCGCGAAAAATCTTTAGACTTTTGTTCCCGTTAAACTGTATATAGAGACAAAACAGATACGGCACTGATAACAACAATATAATTAACTACAAGTCATTAATGTTACCGGTTCGCATGGTGTATCTCGATATTCTTTCAGAGTTCGTCCGTGTGGCAAGCGGCAGCAGTGAAAACAAGCGAGCAACAGCGCCATCATCGTGAGCAGGATCAAACTCGCCAATATCGAGACGACCATCTCCAGCGGATTCGGACATTCTGTGCACAATAACACACAGTAACTTTGAAGACCGCATAATTTCTTCAGCGGATGTAAGACATGCAATAGGCAACTCTCATTCGTAACATCCTCTGTATCCATTCCCAGCAAATTTGTCCAACGTGCAGGGTGCTGTAAAATAAAAGAAGGCCCGATCTCTTGTGCACTTTTCTGTGCAACGGCTTGGATTTTTAAAAAGAAAATTTTTCAAGCACGATACGTCATCATAATTATGTGTAAATGACGTCATATGATCAATAGTCATATAATAAGATTACAGTGTTTTAATTAATGTTATTACAGTAGAACTATAGTTTGCCATCTGCAAAAGATTTTAGGGGTTACTTATAGGAGCACCCGGTGCACGTTAGCCAACTCATTGATTATCCGCCCCGTGTGTCTCATATTGGATACGTTGCCAAGACCTCTTCGTCTGATGACCTCTGTATGGCTCTGGAAATAAGTAAGTCAGTAGATAAGTAAGTAAGTAACGAAAGCGATTAAAGTGTCCAATAAAAGAGTCACTTCACAGGAACTACGGAAAGTCGGGAAAGGAACGGCCTAAAAGGTGAGTTTTCAGACGACTACCAGAAAACTCGCAGGGACGGTGCAAACGTGGCGTGACGTTACCGAAATTTGGTAGCAACGGTAACTCGTAGAAACCTCTGCATACTGAAAGTTAAAGCAATTTTGGTCTCAAAAATATGAGAATTATAATGTACTAACTGTGTCATTACATGCATACTGTCAACATACCGATGTTACGTCTCTGTTTCAATTTTGTGTATCATGTTTACAACGCAACGGCCGAAGTGATTAGTTTACGTATATTTGAAGTAAAGACTTGTTCCGACTCGGAAGCCAAGATAATGTGTCGCTAACCTTTGCAGATTATGTTGTGTCCACTGGCAACAATAAGTTTTATTTCACAGAAAACGAGAACGGCGAAGAATGCTACAATCGACCAAACAGCGATGATTAAAGTAGTCAATCAATATGTCACATTTGAGTGTTTGTTAGTTCATTACTACGATAAGTGTGACAGTTTAAAAAATGTGCTGCTGAAAACACAGCAAATTAATCACTGTGTGTTAGAGTTGACCTAACTGCCATGCTTTTAGGTTGTTGAAATAAGCAATCTGCATGATTAGCACATTAGTTAATTTCCAGAAATAGAAAGTATCCAAGTGACAGTAGTGTTGTGGCTTTTCCTAAACATTTTCATTGCCATGTTTGTGTACATTTGTTTCGCAACTTTGTTATATCGAAAATTTTCATAGGAGAACCAATCCGACTTTTTTGTAGGCAAATGTTTTTACTGTGAAATTCTCATTGCTTGATATTTTACTGCTGTCATACAGTGTGGTTAACATTCAGATTCTCAGACCAAGGCATATTCTCCGCAGTCAAAATAATATCAAAAATGCAGTCCAGGCCTACGTAAGGAAATCTTACCTTTGCAATATAGATGCATGGCTGCAGTTTTTCTGCAAAAACCGAGTATAAGCTCGGTCCGTATTGCCTACTATTGTATACTCAGATCTATGGCAAATCTGAAATCGTAAAAACACGAACAGTCGAGAGGCGACCGTATAGGCTCACTACTGTGTTCGGCAGCGCGGCACAGCACGTTTCTATACGCAGCGGTAAGGGCGTTAGTAGCAGATATGCTTAACCAGTCTTGCGTGACATGCTGGACTGTACGACAGTGGCTGAAAGACGACTCTCCGGGAGAGAGGCATGGTGAACAGAATGGGCGTGATCGTCTACCTGACAGCATACTCATGAGGCGCAGTAACATCATTGACGTTATTGACATGACACGCAGCCACTGTGGAGGTATACATCCTCCTGTGAACAACTGAGTTAAATGCGGAAAATCTGACAATTATTATGCCAAGGTTATTCAGATATCGTTAATTTTCGCTAATGTATAATTCCACACACAGCAGTTTGCGAGATACGTAACTTTACGACATTACACTGCTTTAACGTACCATTCCTCCAACGTGGTGACGTTTGCTGTTGTATAGAGAATGATGTCGCTGTTATTCAATGTTACGTCATGCATATTTATTGTGAAACATAAACAATAAAGTCGTAGCTTAAATAATAAGGTACTATAGTTTAAGAAAAATCGCGTATATTGTGATTACTAAAATAGATGTACTATGAATAAATAAATAAATAAATGCAGCGATGCTCCATGGCTGAATTGTAAGTTTATTTTCACATATTGCCTCTATTCCATCAATATCGTCATGTCACAGAGCAGGTAAAAAACATGGTTTTGCGCAACGTCTACCTGGGTTCGACATTGTGCAGTGTAAAGATTTGCAGATTTATGCGATGAAAGAAAGAAAGACACCTGCAGCACAAGCATTTAAACAGAAAAACACAAGTGTAACAACAACGGACACAATCACTGCACATGTACATGCACTTTAAGTGTACACAAATACAGGATGGTTTTAAAAAAGTAAGCCACTACCAATTTTTCAAGAAAAAGTATTAAAGATTGCCAACGAGATTAGATTTTTCCGTAAAGTTAAAGTATGAATCACGCACTATAATACAAGCCGTAGGTAATTCTGTGCGTGACCTACTTTCGTGACGTCATTACCAATGCCCGGCCCGCAAAGTAGCGATATGCGTCACATGCACTAAATGGTGTCAGCGCTCCCTCTGGCACCAGCTCGTATTAGCAAGCTGTAAATTACATTCCAAAATCTTCTTTTAGATTGAGATTTATGTATAAATTTCTTCGACTTCTATATTTTCTCCTTATTTCATTACGATTTTATTAAATACATTGATTTTACCCATATCGCAGCTTCAAACACAGCAACTGATGACGTCACAAATTAGGTCATACATAGAGTATTAAATATGAACATATAATATGCTCGTGCTCATTTTATAATCAAAATTTGTGATAAATCTAGCCTGGTTGACGCTTTTTAACGCGATGTAATGATGATTCACGATAGTGGCTTACTTTTTGGGCCACCCTGTAGACCTATAAGCCTATTCTCAGCAACGTTTCGACAATTTATTTAAGGTGGTCTAAGCCTAAAAACGATACCATAAACCAGTACATCATACGATTTTCACTTTCCATTAATTAAAAAAATGACATTCCGCAAATTAAGAACTGAATTTTCGAAGTTGAAACGATGAAGGCTACAAGCCCACGTGGTTACAGGTTAGAGAACAGACGATACCAAACAGCGATCGACATAGGTAGTTGTATTCAGGCGGATTCGGTCGAAGCGGGCCGGCCGTAGCCCCTTTGACAATGAGAATAGATTTCTACATCTAATTTCAGGTTCTCCGCGTACTGTGGTGTCGTTATTGTATTTGGGGCGAATGAAATGCGAGACCTGTCAAAGGCAGGACCTGGAAAATGACGGACCAAATTGCAGGGCTGGAAAATGCGAAACCTGGAAAACGACGGACAATTAATCTATTTTACTAACACGTTATGTATTAAACAACCAAGGACAATGTACTTAAAACTAAGTGTTAACGAATTGTTTGATAATTCATGATTACTTCGTGTAAAACATAAACATGTAAACAACTTGGCTGTTCTATTCTGTATTAGTCGGTATAACTGCACTCCACCTGATATACTGTATAACACCCTAATTGATGTTTTAATTTATAACATTGTGTTGACTCGTATTACTGACATGCAGTTACGAGAGGCTGATCTTTTAACGGAATGCATTATGATGAGACTGATGTTACTGCCAGATTGCTTTACAGCAAACGACATCAATGCCGTTATTGACTGTCTGTGCAGTGACGGTAGCTTGACGTATGCGTGACATTTTACTATTGAGTTTTTTTACTATTTTTACTATTCTTTATTATTACTTTTGTATTACGTGTACGATATGCATAATAAATAATAAATAATTAAATAAGCAAACACTAAACTGATTATCCACTACAATGTACAATGATAAGGTCAACGAAAGTCAACTCAAATCAACTTGCTTGGAAGTCATTAGCATTTGTATAACGTTTATCTCTCTGTATTAGCAGAAAACATGCAGCTCGCTGTCGATCAGGTTTCTACAGATCGGACGTCCATCTGTGACACAGTGTCTGCACATGGGGTATAGAAACCACAGAAGCTGGAATGTCCGTAACCTCAGATCCTCGTGCTATTAGACGCACAAGGAAAAAGTTTGCAGATGCTGCAGATGCGGTAATGGTCGCAGTGGCATCGGCGAATGGGACGGAATCTGGATGCCGACTAACGTCTTGCCTCTCATAGCCGTTGCTGTCATCCTGCAATGTAGTGTGAGCATCCAAGCTGTGGCTGATTGCGCGAATCGTAGCACTCGGTGCACGATTTGATGCGTACGTCGTTCTTGAGATTTCGCTTCTTTCTTGGTAAAGTTGCATTAAATCGACGACTCCAAAAATTTCATGATTATACATTAAGGCTTTGTCGGGCTCCAAGCTAGTCGTTTTCTAGGTCTGTTTTTGGTATTTTATAAATAATACTTACTCAACGCATTGTATAATGTATATAATGTATTGTAAAACGTATTTGTTCCGTCACTTTCTAGGTCCTGCATTTTCCAGCTAGTTGCGTCATTTTCTGGTCATGCATATACAGCGTCCCCGTATATAGTCTCGTTTTACTTGCCAAAACGTGTAAAAACAACACTGCAATAATGATCAATTCAACTGTCATTTGCTCAGTGTCGGTTCCGGGTAAATATATTTACATTATCATTATTTACATTATCATCTAAATGACTATTTATTTTCTGCTACACTCACAGATATAATCGACTTGTTGAGATTAGGCTACTTGTCTACTGTAGCCATAGTGTCAAATTCCATCTAACAGACAAATGGACACGCCCGTTTGTCCGATTGTTCGCGAACAAAGGGACAAGCGGACAATCAGACAAACGAACAGACACCAGGAATCTTGGTGTATTTTAGCCTTAACATGTGATATCT
>Ga0056115_1001805_pt1 | contig 10524 bp, 7 predicted proteins | sample WorMetOlspDAHAB1_FD_77007 | JGI IMG/M metagenome (GOLD analysis project Ga0056115, IMG submission 77007) | Marine gutless worms symbiont microbial communities from Max Planck institute for Marine Microbiology, Germany - Olavius sp. DAHAB.1 ... | reverse complement strand
ATAACGTTTAGCAAATTACTTTTTTTTATCAAAATTATCTCCTCTATCCTCAAACCCAACGTTTTGCTATTTCATCACATCGGAGTTGTCGACTGCTTCATTGTCATGGCAATGGCTGCAGCTGGTACTCTGCCATACTAATAATTTTTAAGGCAAAGTATCAAGCTTTGATGGACAATTACTTGTGTCAAATATCAATGATACTGTTCGATTTTTCAAAGAGTTATGAGACATAATAGGCGTGTCCGGTTTTTTTGAGACATGGTGTACAAATAAAAATTAAAGTTGTATTTGCTAATCAGATAACCACCATTACCGTAGGTTATCACAGAAGAATGTAATAATCCGAAGAGCTGGAATACCAAAAATACAACACTGGGGGGTGCGGTGCCCATATGTGCATAACAACAATGCACACGTGGGGTGCTCATCTTCCTCTCACAGGCCTTTGAGCCATAGTTGAATATGCCACAAAAACTGTGCTGAACGGCCAGTACAATGCCAAACCTACCGTTACCTTCCCAGCTACAGTGCATCACTGCCCTACCACAAGCACCAAATTATACTGCATGGAGACCGAGGCATATGTGTGTAAGCATGGCGGGTGAGACCCAAACTCATGACCTCTCAATCACAAGCCCAATGCTAGTGATGCTACCAAGCCACACAAATTCAATGTCATGACAAATTGGGGAACACAGTAACTGGTCTCAGTGCTAATAAACACTTCACTGAATTCAGACACACCATCAGTGTCATCATTCAAGCGACTGCTATGTTAAGCAGAACATACCGATAATGCTGCATCTGGCTGGGCAGCGGCCACGTCATAATCAGCTGATCCATTGTCTTCACAGGAACCACTGCGCAGTGTAACATACACCAGCCTTCATTTAGACAGACAACGAAGTAACTAACAGTAGCCAAAACATCCCAGACAATGACATTCAGTGAACATTCAGGTCAATCAATAATACTGATGTCATGGACAGCCAGTCAAGATGCTGTTATTTTTTGCATACATAACCACAGAAAATTTTGAAGCAGGTAGTTTTCTACCATTAAGATCAGCAAGATCCAATAAAGCGCAGCCACTGCTGACACTGAATTAACCTACAAGGCTGTAAACTCAGCATAATGGTCCAAGATAGACTAGATGGACAACAGATGGACTAACCTCTGAACAGTTTTGTGAAATGATCACCAATGTACGGTGCCTACAGTTAGAACAACAGCACCAATATCATTACACCAGTAAAACAAATAACAAAACTTACAAACTACTCATCAATTCTGGACAAAATAGCAAAGAATTAATGATATCATATTCATATCAATATCAAGAAGCACTTTAGCAACACAAATAAATAGAATCAAGCTCATTAGCTGCCACACACTAATTTAATGGCATGTCTCCTATGAAAATTCCGATAAATGAATACTGCAGTTTACAACAGCTACATCAGTGGTGCTATTTCAACTAGTATGTCGATCAACCATAATATAATATTCCTTCAATTTCTACAATAGCAGCAATGTGTGCAGGCTCGAATGTGACATAAAACATTCCAGCACATTGTAGCAAATATTTCATGAACCAAAATTCTTCTGATTCTTCTGAATTTAATTCAAATGTTTACAAAATCATGTGAATTTTAATAAAATTGTGCAATCACATAACGAGCGAAAGCTGTAAAAAAATTAAAAATTAAAATTAAGCTACATCACATTCAGTACATACCGGTAGATGCTGAAAACTGATAGACTGGGACGACATTTCGCTACTGCAGAATCACATAACGGCAACAATTACAGCATCGCTAACAACAACCATTTCTATCAATTAATCGATTTATATTGGTGAAAAAATGTGGTATGCAAAATTTAGTATGCTTAGGAGATAAACAGTCCTATCTATATATCTCAAGGAACAATGCATACTGGATATTCCAATCCAAAGAAAATTGAAGGACTACTATACAAGAGATATGTGGCTTGGCCTATGTTCACAGCATCATACGATTTCACAACAGTCTTGGCAGACTGCAACTTTCTCCATGGCCTAGCAGCATTCAAGCTTAACGCTTTATTTCTTAGTTAACTAACTAACTAACTAACTAACTAACTAACTAATTCACAGTAACAGCAGACAAAAATGTAAAAACAAAAACAAAAACTCAGATGATTGGCAAACCTGCGAGGAATCGAGCCAAACAGCTCCGAGACCCATGACTCCATCTGGTCAAGTGAATCTAATTACAACACATTAAGAAACCATCTCAGCTGCAGTAAATATGTCAAATATTTGATGGAACTGTTGCTAAAGTCCCATTCCCTCTACTTTTGCACATGTGCTTAACTACTGTGCAGTTTAAAGAATGTGAACAGACGCCCAATAAAGGTTCAAAACTCCAGTAAAACATCGCCCACTTTAAAGTAGAAATGGCAAAAAAAATCTTTTCTCCATTTGTTCAACCGTGATTATAATCTAATCAACAATATTAACTGCACTAAGAAACAAAGTAACAGAGTAACAGTATATACTCACTCTGAAGCTTATTTAGTATGTTCAGTTCAAAGTTAGGCAACTCAACATAAAAATTAACCTATGGCCAGAAAATCACTTAATACCGCATACAATTTAGCCCACAATGCTACAGTATAAAAGCCACTAGTAAACCAAAGTGCTGTTCCACACACTGAGGCCTCACCCTTGTTTCTCAGCTCTCAGTTCTAATGCCTATGACTAATGTCAATAGTTTGTAGTAATGAAGAATAGAAACCTTGTGACTGAACAGCTAATGTCATATACTGTGGCAAATAGTATTTCAGCCTAAACTGCTGCAGAGTCTTGTAGATGTCTATCTTTTGAGACTGAGGACCATGCTTCAAAGACTCCATGTTACCTAAGCACAACAAACACATATTCATAAGATTAAGTATAATGTTGTACTCAATCAGTCCTCTGTTATCTTTGATATCTAGTTTTGTTTTTTATTTTCACATCATTTTTGTAGCTATTTTCCCCAATGAACCCGCCTCCAAAATGACTAGAAATGACAGTCTGCAGGGCTTAAGCAATTTCAAACACAAGTCTGACAAGACCACACATCTTCACCATTGACTTCTATCCCTCAAAACTTAAAAAACACAGTCACAAACCCCACATAAACTTTGACATCGGATGACACTTGTCGGCCAAACTGCCAAGCAACCGTTCGATGCGATTCTTATCGGACGTTAAACTCAGCCGGAATTCTGTCAAGCGACACAGTAAACATCAAAAAGCAGACATGGCATTGCAGACCACAATGAACAATGAACAAACAAATTCATCACTGCTTTAGAGATGGACCAAAAATAAATTCCACACCTGCAGATTATTCCAAAAGTATCGACACAATTCAGTGCACTACTTCTGTCTGATAAAAAAAATACATGAAAAATTACACTGAACGAAAAGCAGCCAATTTACATACTATAACGGGCATGTTACTGCTGGGTGAGGATCAGAAACATACAGAGAGTAATGGGCAAATCTCAAATAAAATATATGCAACACTACATAGTAGCACATAGTACTTAGCAACACCAATAAGCTGAGTATTGTAGTACAGTAACCAGTTACACTTACCGCTATCAACAGCTTTCACTTCACGATCTACGCTGCCTTTTGTCATCAGTGGTTCAATGAAAAACTGAGCAAATCGGTCAAGCGCACGATAAAAGTAATTCTTGTCTATGTCAAAGTGAAACACAGTCTAAACAAACACCACACATCACTGCTACTTTACTACAGCGCAGGAATCCTCCAGCTGTTGTTGAACACAATTAAAGGCCTTTCAAGGCATTTCCTTCAAAAATTTAAGGCCACTTCTAGGCCAACGATCCAAAATCTATGAATACGGCATACTGTAAAAGTTGTACATTCTTATACCAACCGTAAACATTTCAACAGTTGCAACAACTTTTAATATCACTTCTATCGGACGTTTGACTGGCTCTAGATAAATTCCAAAGTTTTCATTTTCACGAACTTATTCTCATTTTCAATAAAAAGTTATAGGCTTTTTAAAGTTTTAAACTTCAAAGCCATTTTCAAGACCAGCCTTGAGGTGCAAGGCCAGTGTGGGAACCCTGACAGTGAGTGCTCTGTTCTAAAATGTGTTCACTTCACTTCACATGATTTAGGACTTAGTTAATATCCACATTCATTTCTTGCTGAAAAAAGTTTTGCTATAGCTAGGAAAAGTTTATAATTAAAATGAAAGGCAACATATGAAAAGTGCAAGTCTGACATGTGACAGTGAGCTTTGGCCAAGAAAATGTGGAACACTAAGCTAAAGCAGACAAAACTGAAATAAGTATGATTAGACTGACAAGTTGGTTTCACTTGAAAGAAAGAATTAAAAGTGTTGTGCTCCGATTGCTGAGCCTGGAATCCACTGGCACTGAAAATTGTCGTAAAACAAGTTTGCACAAACACTGTAAAATTTTGCTGCCAAATGAACCCTTAAAAAGCCAAATCAAAATCTAGACCTCTTCCAATATATCACCTGTTCACAGTCAGTAAATGCATTGCTGCTGCCGCCATGTTCAGTAACATATGCATCAAATTCGTTGTCATTCTGATACTTCTGGCTTCCCATGAAAACCACTACCAAAGCAAAACAACCTTTTGCACATAATTTACACAATTCAAAATAGCACAGCTAAAACTAGACAGGAGTAATGACTTCCAACTGACATGACAGCTGAACACTGTCAACAGAAACCACACACAAACTAAATTAAACTCCACCAGCCCCATCAGCAAAAATAATGCACATGACTGATGAGTGGTGGGAGCAATGGTAAACGTACGGAAACTGTGCAACCGCATGTTACTGGCATGTTCAACAGCATCTGTTTCTCCATTTTTGATAAATTAGACACTATGTGTCGAACTGCAATCAACACTGGTGTCTGTAGAAGGCAGCAATTGCAGATTCAGAAGTTGAAACCAACAATACATTTGTGAAAACAGTGAAGCCAACTTTTTCCCGTTTTTCACCCCCTCCCTCACCAATTTAAATGGAAAAAAGGTTTCTTCTTGTCCGTATCACTATTTTGAGGTAAAGTTTATAACAGCTATTAACATGCTCTGTCTAATTGCAAACAAACATGTACACTATGACTGTTTGCTCACACAACAAGCAATCATACAACAAATCTATAATCATGAAAAATGAAAACACAATAAAATGCAATGGACTGTGCAATGATGTAATAGAGCACCTAAGTTTCAGTGCACAAACATATTTTTTTTTCAAATACAAGTATCGTTTGAAACACTTTAAAAAGCACACACGCATTAAAAATTTCCTATCCACAAAATGTTAAAATGATCTTTATCTTGGACTGGAAGGACAGAGACGTTGAAGTAATGTGAAAACGGTTTTACATACTGTGTTCGAGGAAATGAGCTAAGCCTGGTAATTCTTTAGGATCACAGAAACTACCTATGCCAACACAGAGACCTGCAGCAGCCTGAAAATTCATCACACGAGCAAGACACACTGAGCACCTCAGCACCATACAGTACATGATTGTGTTAGAAAATCTTTTACACCATAACAGAAACTGTTTAAGTCCCTTCGAATGCAGTATTCACAGCCAATCACCGACCAACAGCAATAAAGATAAACAGTACAGCAATAATACACGACCTAAGAAAACAAAGTTACAATACAGAACAGTTATCCTGGTTTCGCTACCTCCTAAACACGGACTGTTCTAAAACTTCCATTCTAGAGAAAGGACGATTATCGGATCGGTATCGTATCGGAACCGATATTGGGCGTATCGTATCGAATCGGCAACTTTTGTATTGGACGATATTAGGTGCATCACTGCAGGTTCAGCCACTGTTAACGGGTCGCATTACACAGGAGATCAAAAAGTGGTCGCGACCCGTCACCCGCCGCGCGAACGCCGTTGATCGACCACGATACGGGAGGGGGTTGAAGGGGCGGAAGTTCAAATGCTCACTGCAACACTGCAGCCGTTAATTAAGCCTATTTGCATACACCTGCTTTACAGCCCACCCATCAAACAACTGAGCAGACTGCAGAGCCAGGAGGTTAACAAGAGCTTCCCTTCTCTCACCAGTCACCTCCTGCAGTTTTAGTACACTTCTCAAATTGCGCTGACTGAAGCAATTACAATAAAAGAAGACTTGAAACTAGCCTCCTACATGTAACTGCGGCTGCCATTGTGAGAGAATCGTCAAGTGTAATTCAAAACAGTTTCTTTTCATAATATGTACAGTTATCTTGGCTTAGCGAAGCAATGTATGGGAACAGTTTGCATGTTAATTGCAAAATATGTATCGTCATTGCGCGTGGTGGAAAACAGGCGACTTGCATTCAATACGTCTAATATGAGGACGCACTAGGACGATCAAAGGGCGTTTCCGTCAACAAGCACGCACGATCGTCCACGATACTGGAGGGGGTTGAGGGGTGGGAGGAGGAAGGAGACTGTAACCTTACACCAGCCTCCCCGTGACACCAAGGCGGCATAGTATACTGGGTCTTGGCCACCAATGACAGATGACGCTGCACCCACTCCAACAGCAGGAAGTGATGACAAACAACAGCCTAAACTGTCAATCACTCTTACATTTCTATCAATCAACTGGTCTTAAAACTGAGTGCGCAAGTTGGTTTGTTGCTAATGGTCTGCATGTGCCACCCATTGCGTATAAGCTGCGTTCTCTAAGCGACCTGCCTGGTTTAATGATATAAGTGGCTGGGACACCACGACACAAGGAGTACTCGTATCGGTATCGGTATCGGTTGTTGTGTACACTCAAATACTCATATCGGATCGTATCGGTGAGTGCCCGTATTGTCCGTTCTCTATTCCATTCTCTATAGCACTAGAGCTTTTCTAGCTCTCCAATAAATAAAGAAGATGAATAGATAGATACAATGGATGTGATACAATGTAACCGATAGATGAACAGACATGCAGAAAAATAGCTCAAACATAATATGTGAATTCTAACAACACAGAAGTGTTTCCATCAAAATGAACAAAGTATAACAAAATGCACAAAAGCATTGCAAGTCAATATTCAGAAACCTTTGACACAGTATCGAACAATATTTACCAGTTTCTCTCCCCCACAGGTCTGAAGACTAGGTGCTGAATGACTATGCTGAGATCGTTTCTTTTCGCTGGCTCGTTTCATACCACTGCAACTGTCAGCAGAATCCAATGCTTTGCTATCATGTTCAGAGGACTCAGATGAGCAACCATCTGACGAAACATCTGTCCAACTGCTGTCCCCATCATCAGAAGCAGCAACAGCACCAACCTCAACATCAGTGCACTGAGAAGAAATCTCTTCTTGTTTGCATGATGACACAGAAACTTTCGTTTCAGCTAAACGTTCTCCATTTTTTGGCAAACTCGGATCAGATATCAGTAAAGCCCTTAATCCATTGTTTAGTGTCACAGCCCTACAATGAGTACAAAAAATACAATTCACGACAGAAAACAAACAAATGCATTAATGTTAGCACAAAATGGTAACAGAAATGTCGCACACAGCTATCACTACATATGGTCACAGAGATCAGCTTCTTCGATGATTATAACAAAGCAAAACAGCATCATGTCAGCAACTCATATGAACAAGCAGCTTAATAGCTATTGACTAGATGTGTGCAGTCAGTTTAGAAGCTCACAGATGAATGGGTGATGAAATACTGATGACAGATTTCTCGGTAAATGTTCGCTTTATTGCCCCATCCCACTGTATAACTTCGCTTAGCATCATGCTATTTCTTAAAACCTACTAACGTCTTATTTTCATTTTATTTCATTCATCCATTCATCTCTCATCCTCACAAGACTTTTAAATATTGTACTCTGCATTTTGACAGAGTTTAATAAAAAATACATGATGAGGGTTAATTTTCATGCAATATCAGTCATCAACTGCTTTCGTGTCAATAAGTTTAACCAATGACTTCAAATACTGGATAATGGTCAGTATTATTATCCGTTCGTGAGGATGGAAAATAAAGGCTTACTGGCACAATTTTCCGTCCGCCACGGGAGATGGATTGATTATAACTTTAAATCTGAAATAACGGGAACCGGAAGCCTAAGCGCATTTAGAGGTAATAGTATATTTTCTAACATGAAGTGTTAACATTGTTACTATTGAGAGAGAGTCATAGAGGCATTGTGCCTGCGACTGTTGTCGGTAATAGTCTAGATAAGCTCCGCCACCCGAGATCTGATGCTTATTTAGCAGAACAAGTTCTACTGAATAAGCAACAGATCTGGTGTGGCGGAGCTTATCCAGACTGTTACCCTGTTGTCTACGTCCATACATCTAATGCAATCCGTAACATTTTCCATGAATTCCTGTCAACAGTCTGAGGGTTACCAGAGTGAAAGTGACACTGAACCCCAATCGATCAAGTAACAAATCAACCCATCTCCCCTGACGGACGGAAAATTACGATAGTAAGCCCTTATTTTCAGTCCTCGCGGACGGATAATAACATTCACGCTGGATAAGTGCATGAACGCAACCTGTACAGTTTTTCGTCGTTGGGCGATTTCACCGGTACAGAAGACATCTTAGTTATCTTGTGTTGCTGCAGGACATATTCAGTCCTTTCATGCGTTAATAATTTGTACTGATTTACACATCTGTGACGCAGAAGTAATAGTTTTAGAGCCCTGAAAATATTTGTTGTTACTCAAATCTGACACCATGGAAATCACCACTCGTGTCGTAACGGGTTTTGTTTTTGTTTTCTTTCATAATTCACTTCCGAGGCAATAAATAAGCAAATTTTTCCATTCATTCATTCATAGACTCCGACATAACGCAGACGAAATTACATACGACAATAAGAATACAGGTACTATAAATACGATGCCGTCAAGTTAATCGCAAAAAAATGCAAAGATAAAAGGCTAAACGCAATCATACAAAAAGCCGACAAACTGAACACATCGTTCATCATTGTCGTTTCCGAGTGTTGCGGTCTACTTTCATATCGTATTAAACTGCGTTTGTTTGCTTAATGCTTGCCAGCTTTTTCATGCATTTCCCTTATTTGATCGATCTACCTTTGGAAGAGTTAGTTTAGCATCTAATGGTATGCTGTACTGTTTTTTAGAGGTGTAGAATGTAGTCATTTTGCCGACCACTCGTTGATTCAAAGCTTAAAGCTTATCGCACCCTCAAACAATCTTTTATTTAACACCTGGTCCACCGTCAACAGCTTTTAATAGGACTGACCACAACTATCTCAATGACCTGGATTCCCAAGCTACTTGAAGGAAAACTAAAGACACATTTGTTATCTATGCGTAGCTTGTAATTGTACATGTTGACTGTGGAGCTTGCATGCATTGACAACGTTGCCATATTATTACTATTATTATTATTATTATTATTACTTGTCATATTCGGTTTTATTTATTTTTTAATATGTCACGGTTACATGCAGCAGACTAAATTGGCGAAATCTTCTAATTAGCTTTCATAAGAAATCAGAAATGCAGAGTAAGTTGAACATAAATTTATTATTTGTTATGAGACTTGCTATAATAAATAATAAATTTATTTCCAACTAACTCTGGATTTTAGATTTCTCGGTGCATATCCATGATGCCAACCTTACACAATTAAAATTCTCTAGTAATGTTTGAATATTTTTATCTTTATCAATTTAGGCCCTTGTCACAAATATTCAAAACAGCATGTTTACAGTGACAAAAAACATCACAGTATCAAATCATCAGATATAACTATATATAACTTCAGCAATCCCTAGCCAACTTTGGATCTGGAAGAGCACAGTGAGCTTCATCAGTAGGGCCTTGCTCAATCTGGATCTAATCAAAATTAGATTTGGTGCACTTTCTTAACTCAAAATCCGGATGCTGGTTAGACATTTCCGTCGTCAAGGGCCTGAAAAGTGGTACGGCATTTTGTTGTACAAAACGTTGTTGTACAGGAGCCATACCACCTCAAAAGTGGTACTGCCTTAACCATATCTGCCAAACAGGATCTGGCACCAGTGCAACAGTCATGGATCGTTCTCAACGTATGTTGCTAGTAGTAACCATCAGCATCCAAGTTGTCATCCTCATCATCCCCACGACTCTCATCACTCTCATAGTAGTTCTTAGCATAGTCATTGTCCTGCATCAGACAATAAACACACCAACTACAGGTGTCACAGTGAAGAAGCAAGAACCTTCTAAGAGCATGATTTGTTTAGAAAGGTCTGTCATTCACATCATTCATTGAATCATTTGTTACCACCGAAACGTATATTTACCAATCTACGAGCACGCGCTGGCCACCCTTTCCAATTACCAGAGTACACTACATTGTTGCATAAAAAGTCATATATTGTGAGAGTCTTATATAAGCATGTTTTACCTTTTGGCCACTGACTTATTGGTTTTTGAGTGTGATTGTGATTTCTTTATTTCTTTTTT
>Ga0056115_1001804_pt1 | contig 10527 bp, 9 predicted proteins | sample WorMetOlspDAHAB1_FD_77007 | JGI IMG/M metagenome (GOLD analysis project Ga0056115, IMG submission 77007) | Marine gutless worms symbiont microbial communities from Max Planck institute for Marine Microbiology, Germany - Olavius sp. DAHAB.1 ... | reverse complement strand
TTAACTTATGACGATCATAAGATAATCATAGGACATCGTAACTATCGATCATATGACGAAGTTATGATTAAGTTACCGTACGACGAATTTGTGACGATTTATGATGATCATAATATTTTTCGAAAATATGGTTATTGATGCTTTTCTTGCTTGCTTACTTAAATGTTCACTATTTAATATTTTTGTCTATGGTTCATTTATATGCAACAAATATGGACATTGGATATGGTACAATAATACATCTCAGCGTTCAGAATTATTCTGTTGTAATATTCATTACGTTACAGTTGAAAAAGTTACAAAGTACTGCAAACACTGAAATTCCCTGAATGAGTGATCTGACAGCCAGTTGGTTTTGAAATATATTTGGAGTGATTTAGAATGTTCTTATGTTGTGCTTTCATGTGTTTCAGATGGGTGCTGGGTTCCAAAAACTTGACTCTGAATCAGGTAGTGAACATCCTTCTGACACTCCGAAAAACCAACGACTGGGTAAAAGCACTTACCAGGAATCTGCCATCGAGGAAATTTCGAGAATTGTGATGGAATTTGTACATTGACTACCTGTAATGCTTTTAGGCAATTCTGATCTTTATATATGCTACTGTCTTCATTACGTTAAGTTCTTGCCAACTGCACTGTAAAACAGTTTGTTTTTGGCAGTGACAATGTTTTGTCAACTGAAAGGAGTGTTTTTGCGTTGACGTGAAAGTGGAAGTGTTAGAGGTTAAGAATTGGCTACTCCATTGTATTTTAGCTGCGACAGAGATTGGTGTACGCTGTGAAAACTCGACAGTCTATGCAAGCATTTGTGTTATGCATGCGTGTTATGTTGGTTTCCTTTTTCATGAAACCAGTTTCTCTGCAGTAACAACTCTTGTTAGACTACACAAATTCATGAAACGTGTGTAATAATTGGCCCATCATTTTAAGCTGTTTGTATTGTATGCTGTAATAAGTACTCGAGTCATAGTCTAACACACTTCTGGCCACAAACAAGAATAACAGCAGTGATAGCCCAAAAGTGCATTGTGACTAAGAGGTATCAGTAAACTTCATTGCAAAAGGATGGTGGATTCCGCTGTTGCATAACCAGTGTCTCGACATTGTGATGATGACCATGCAGTGTATTCCGAGTCATGGTCTAGCACTGTTCATGACACGCTGCAGCACGAAAGTCTGGTCTGTCGTGATTTGAGCATTATAGATTCATCGCTGACGCACGTTCATTGATACAATGTTCCGGCCCTGTTAATACAAAACCAACATTTTTGCAAGATCTCAGTATCGTTCAATTTCACAGTTTCAACAGGAAGTCCAAAGTTGCCCTGTGGGCCTTTAAACTATATTCATTTAAGCTGCCCATATTTTGCGTACCTCTACAATCACAGTAATCACTAGGCCACAACTTTGACATTTTTATGAAGATTTCAAATTAGCCTCAAAATATGTACCAATTATCTCACAACTACATAAGACAACACGGCACATATTCACAGAAATGTACTGAGACGAATTTGGTACGTTGCCCTGCCGTTCATATTCATATATTTACAGTCGCATTCTTCTACTGAGTTCTTCCACACTGTGTAAACATGTAGGCCACAAACTGAATACTGTTTTCAGTCTACAGTCTTCCTCCATCTTATTCGGGTTCTTCCAACGTTTGCCATCATCTGCAGAGTGAAGTCGGGACAAATCACCATTCAGCTTTTTTAAACGGCAGCATTCGACAATGTCTACAGGGTAGCCCAAAAATGAGCTGCTATCAAGAATCATCATCAAATCGTATTAGAAACAGGCAGTGAGGCTAGATTTTTAATAAATTATCAGCATAAAATGAGCACAAGAATATTATAGATTTGTATTAAATATTCGATGTGGGGCCTAATTTGTGACGTCATCAGTTGCTGTGCTTGAAGCTGCGATACAGGTAAAATCAATGTATATGATAAAATTGTGAGTGAAAACCAGAAAAAAAAAGAAAATATGGAAATGATAAATTTTTACACAAATCATCATCTAAAAGATCTTGATTCGTACTTTATTTTTACAAATAAATCAATTCAACTGCCAGGTTTTTAATACGACATTTTGATAATTTTTAGTGGCTAACTTTTTTTGGGCTACCCAGTATACTGAATGCCATGACAGAACTGCTTAAACATTTAATATTCTCAGCAACATCAAGTACAAAAAATAAAAATAACACATCGTGCATCTCAGATAATGAGACAAGGATGCATTTAGGGTTCCCACGCATCTTTGAAAGTCCTTGAATTTTTTTCTCTAAATTCAAGGCCTTGAAAGTCCTTGAAAATGGGGTTGGTCCTTGAAAGTCCTTGAATTTGAGTATCTAGGTCATTGAAAGTCCTTGATTTTTTCCAGTCACAACTCCCGTGAACACGCATGTTCCATATAAAAGACACTTATTGAAAACTTTGAAAAAAAAATTGGAATCCAGTTCTCCCCTTCATTTATCTATCACATTTACTTACTTAACAAGCTGAGACAAAGCATCAGTTGACATTAATTGCAAAGTCCAATGCAATGCGAAAATCAGGCAGAGAATGGGTTGAAAGCAGTTGACGAACAGCTACATGACAGGTTGCTACAGCTCAGCAACTGTAACTTCAAATATTGTGAAGAACTTACGCATGTAAATAGTGTAGACAGTAACTAGATAGTAACTCATTGAGCAAGAAATACGAATGATTACAGTTACAGTATAGTTACAGTTTTATCTTATGAACAACTGTTTCCCATGTGCTGCATGAACCTGACACAGACAGATTCCAGTATGTCATCTGTAAGTTGGGAGTTTTTTTTATACTTTTAATGTGACTTCAACTTGATAGCATGCAGTTTTACATTTAGCGATGTATCACGTAATGGGTAATGGCATGAACTAATGTTGACATTTAGTCCTTGAAAATGTATGCTTGTGGTCCTTGAAAGTCCTCGAATTTTGCTTCATGAATACAGTGGGAACCCTGTGCATTTCATACATATAATTCAGTACTATCCACTATGTTCCAACAGTATCGTATTTTGCACCATTACTTGGTTTATACTTACTACTTGATATGCAGAGTACAGGAGATCGCCAGCCGTATTACGAAAACGTTCACACTACAACACACACAACATAGCATGACTTGAATGCAGCAACGCTGGTGCTATGGCTGAGGTTATCGACGTTCATAGATCGTAGACAAGGTCAAACATTCTTTCCCGCCTGGGAACTGAGTCCACACAGCATGTACATACATACTGTACTGTCATCATGGATCTAAATGAAAATTCAAATAAGCAAGAACTACACCGTGACTTGAATACTGGATTGTTGACCTGCTGCCGTGGAGCTGAGCTATGCAGGGTGGCCAAAAATTGGCAAATTTTGTTTTGTACTCCTAAACACTGAAAATCTGATGTAAAAAATGCAGGATGTGATAGTTACTTTAGATAATATCTGAGACAATTAACCACGTTATTTCCAGTTGTTAATTTCTTAAAATGTGTTGTTACAGAAGTCGTCTTGTTTTCAGTTGTTGCTTTTAAGACTAGTTAACACATGCTGAAAAGTGAAATCAGTCACTAAGTCTTTAGATTGATGCCCATTAATGAGTGGGTATCAATCAACTCGCACTTGAAATGTGGTTGGATCTTTAGTGATAGTATATATTACTAATTTTCTTCTGATGCTACCAGTGAAAATACGTTTGAAATTTGGTCAATATTTGATGAAGTTAACGATACGAAACAAATGTGCCAAATTTTTTGGTCCACCCTGCAGACTCTATGATGAGCCCATAACAAAACAATTTGTGTGTGTGCCCTGGCATATGTGGTGAGCAGCCTTTGTCCAGTATCTTTTGAATGTGTCAGCCACACTGCACCCTCTCGCCCACAACACTGGCCATCTCTTCTCACCAACCAAACAGGTTGGGAGTCAGTAAACCAGTGAAGTCGCATTCTTATTGGCACAGTCATCGAACAAATAGCATTCATTATCCCAGTGATGTGGTGAAGCAGTTAAATTGACGTGTGACATGTTTTACCTTTGTAGCACAGTGTTCTATGCTCTCACAGCATGCCAACTGCCGGTCGAGGAAATTCCACGAGTTCTCAAACTCATGGGATTTATCCTGCATCATGTACACTTCGGTTCCAGCATAGATGGCTGCCAAACTCGCTCGCTTCGTATACCAGTCATACTGTACACACGCATAGAGACACTGTTACTGTTTTCAGGAAACATGCTGCAGGCTATCAATGCAAAACACTTTTTTCCCATTGCAGTTATGCAAAAAACGTATCTTCTTTTGATTACATTTTTCTTCACGTCTTCATTTAATAAACTTTGATGTCACATGGTCAGTTACTACGTAACAATTACATAGCTGAAAATTGTATCCACAGTTCCACACAAACAAAGCTACAGCACGACCATCTTCTTCATTCACAGAACCCACACCAAGCCTTCTCCATTTCTGGTCCTACAGCTTGGAATTCTACTCCTCTACATATACAACTTTTCATCGAGACTGCTGTATTAAGTGATAAATATCACTTTTCAAAGTTGGCTTCTTATCCTTAACCTTTTTAATATGTTACTGAACTGTATTTATACTGTTATTAACAAAAACTAAATACTTCATTTATTATTATTATTATTTTACAACCACTTCACTTTAATGCCACATACACAGGGTGGAAGCTGTTAGAAAACATAGTGATGGGAGGAAAACCACAAAGTTACTAAAAACATGGCGAATGACAGCAACTAGTGGAAATGCATTGACAGCCGTACAAGTTCAGAAAGTGGTGTGGCTCTGGTTGTGTCTGCCAGGACGGATTCGGCGCTAGCGGAAGGCACAAGCCATTAGAGGGGAAATTCATTGGTTTTCCCCCTCCCAAACCCTGTCATATAGCATCCTGTACTTATGTTAGCAGGCAGCAACTCCAGTCTTCAAAATAACACCTACATATGTCGACCTATCGCCGGCATAGTACCACATATCGTCAGCCATCTGCATCAAATTCTTTAGTGCTGTGGGAGCATTATTTGGCAATGCCATCATTGCCATGGCCTACAAACACACACAATTAATTACTAGAACTTTTATGCATGAGCTGCACAAACATAACAGTGGCTAGGCACTGTAGTCTAAGTTGGTAAGGTTGGCATTTAGTGGCACTTTCAGCACAAACATGATATAGTGTTCCTTCAAAACAGTACAGTTCAGTTAAAAGGTTGATATTTGTGAGAAAGTTAATTTCAGCAAAAAAACAGATGCTTTGGTGAATACAATAAGGTTACAAAGGTTAAGAGTTACAGAAGAAAAACACAGTATGCAACAAATGTGGAAAGGTTCATGCACGTGCCATAATTCCGGCGTAGATCACGAACACGATGACAACAAGTTACATTAATAAAAAATACATCTCAAAACGAAATGAGTGGTTTCAAGAAATGTATAAGACTACCAAAAATTATCAGGATTCTGCACCGTAATCACTTGTCTTAGTTTACTTTTAGCCTTACAGATGTAACAACTACAAAATTCATTGTGTAAACTATGACGAAGACCTGTGGCCAGTGAAGTATATATGGTGTTATCATCTTCAGCCGAGTTACAGTAGCACCACGAAGCAGCTGGCGTGTTGATTGCCTATTCCAAAAAAACATACACCACATCTGTGCCAGTCCAAATGAGCATGACAAACCATTCAATTACAGTCTTTCAAAACAAAGACTCAAAAGATAAAAAGCAGAGCTTTCTCTATTAAAATATAAATATCTAAAGTAGTTTTATAATTCGGCCACTTACAAGCCAATTTAATGATTAAGTGAAACTGTAATAAAAAATAAAAAAGCTTTCTCAAACGTATGTTCACAACACTGTCTACTACAATGTACACGAATCTTTTCAGCTAGATGTTTTGGATGTGGGGACAGGATGAAACTTAATAAGCTGAACCTTTATGCTATCTACAAAAATAATGTTAACAGCAAACATGAATCACATAATTAAAGATCAGAAAGCAGATTACATCATCGAAGTTTAGTATACATCCAAATATTTTTATGGAATTGTTTTTTTTACTGAAATATGCAGAAAACAATCTGACAAAGAATCCATTCTGGTTGGATTTCGTAGTATGCAGCCTGTTTACAGCATTTCATGTCATTTTACATGTATGTTTTATGTTTTGTGTCTGTATGCTTTATGTCACTATTGTACTTTCCACATGTATGTTTTGCTGCCATTTGGAGTAATAAATAATAGTAGTAATACCGTGTAAACTCTACAAACTGCCAATTAGAAGTTAGTTCGCTGGTGTATGGGAGTAATTTATTTACCTAAAATCCCTCCTCACAAAATCAATACGTAAGCAAAGCAAAACAATCATTTAAAGAATAATAGACTCTAGTTATGATTGCCAATAAGAGCTTACTCGGAGATTTGTCGAGCAGCAAGCTCATCAGCAAGTTCATCGTTGGCAGAACCGACAAAGAATTCTACTAGTTCAATTGGTCCTCTCTCGATCAGACCATGTGCAATACCTGGCATTCCAATTTTCTCAGCACCTGTCAGAAACGAAAGAAACCAGGAAAAATGTCAAAATAAAAGTACTACTCAACAGTATGCAAAAAGTGTGCAATTCTGCAATGCAATCACAAAACGCTGTTCAGCATCAAATACTGTTCCTGGTCAAAGGTCCCTCTGTGTGGAACAGTCTGCCAGTTGTGCTACATTCACCAGACATGTCACTGAACATATTTAAAGGTAAAGTGATAACTTTCCACTTCACAACAGTCTAATAAATGCACATTTGCAGCCTTGGCGACTGTGCAGTATAGATCACCTTATTATTATTAAACAACTGTGATACAGCAGGCAACTATCATCATTCCAATTGCGTGGACTACTGCTAAAATCTAACAATTAATAAACAGAAAATGATTTGTGGTATTTGCAGTGGTGCTGCTTGTGTGTAAAAACAATACAAAATAATACACAACATTATAACTTATTAACACTGACTTCTCAAATCACGAAAGGCACATTAATTAACATGCTGTTTCTAGACCAATGTGGTAGAAGCTGGTGTTGTTAACCAGGTGATAAACATTCACCAGTCACCTCAAGATTAGTTTTTTAAATAGTAAATAAGCCACAACTAATGGCAAATAGTATTTAAATACTGGAAAATTTAAACAATTTTAAACAGTTGGTTAAATAACTATTTAAATAGTATTTAAATACTACTGACTATTTTAATAGTAACAACATTGACAGCAATAGATAACAATATGTAACAAAAATAACAACAGATAAAAATTGCCGCTACCAAGAGAGAGAGACTGTTTTGTCCATCCATGCTGTGGTACAAATGAAAGAGCAGCTTGTAACAGTTCATTTCTCTTCATATCAGTCTCCATGTTTTCCTCCCTATTAAATTTGTTGCAATTTGTAATACGTCTTATGTAATGAGTCAGACTGGTAACACATCTACTTACGGCTAAAATTCATACTACACAACAAAGATTCCAAAATGATTACACAAATTATCAAACACATCGTAAACTATTTCAGTCAGTTTTTAAGCCATTTGCACACATTACCAAACACATCGTAAACTATTTCAGTCAGTTTTTAAGCCATTTGCACACATTACCAAACACATCGTAAACTATTTCAGTCAGTTTTTAAGCCATTTTCACACAATTTCTTTCTGCTTCCAACAAGTAGAACTGCCAAGCAAACAAATATACTATGTGTTAACTTTGTTAACTCAACTAATTAGTTATTTAATCTTAATTAATTTTAACTTCCAGTCAACACACGATGAAAAGTGAAATCAATCACTCAAGTCTCATTAGTGGGTATCAATCAACTCATCACACAGTCATCTGTACAAATACAATGGCAACCTAACTGTAAAGTAGTAGGGTTAGCATTAGGTTTACTGTTGGATGGTCATGAATCAGCATGTATAACATATGTTGTCAAAGTCATTCATCCCATATATCTGCGAGTTGGACGGTGTGACAAGTTGAATGTATTTCTCACCTGTATAGCAAACATAGCAGCTCACCCATCTGATGAAAAACTGGAATCAGAGTTTGAGTCTGTTGAAGAGCCTGGTCTTAAGTCATCATCTGCAGACGATATCATTCTTAAGCATCCTGCAAAATGTAATAATTTATACACACACATTGTACACAAATATTGTGCTCAGTTGGTGCTTTACAGGCCAGTTGTATGAATGTCACTTAAATTCAAGTGACTCTTAAGATCATTTCACGTCATCCATTACATCATCTTGAGCACCACTTTGAATGTGTTTACGAGCTGAATCATGTCAAGTTGATGTTTTTCTCATTTCATTCGTAAAACGCATACAAAATGACGTTCAAGATGACATAGATGACATCTCTTTTTGAGTATGTTTAACTGTTTTTATTCATTGTCTCGCTTTTGCAGTGATGTCCTTGATTTGTTAATATGCACATTTGATGCATATTTCATTCAACTATTTCGTATTCGTATAGGCTAATGCGTGACGAGTAATGATCTTAAATGTCACTTAAATTTACGTAATGTTCATACATCCAGCCTTAACTGGCACAGGTCCACCCTGTTTATGTAACAAGTTAACAGAATTCTGTACTTTGACCAACAAATATTCTTATTTCGTTTGTACATATATGAAACAAGTGCCTCCCTTATAATTCAAGTTTTTGCATCGCAAGTTACGACAGGTTAAATACGATATGCAACAACTTTATATATTCTTTTATTATGCCAAAAGGCAGCAAAGCATATAGACAGTACAGTGTAAACAGCAGAAGAAAAACATAAAAACATATATAAAAACTATGTACAAGGACCCGGCGCTGTCGTAGAAGTTCACCCGCGGGTCTAACCCTAAACCTAACCCTAACTAACCCTAACCATAACTCTAACCCTAACCCTAACCCTAATTAACCCTACCCGCGGGTGAACTTCTACGACAGTGCCCAAGGACCCAAAGTCTATCAAAGTGTGATTTGTTGCGTTAACGCTGACGACTACACGTCATTGTTAGACAAAGTACGAAACTAATAGTTATCGATATGCACCATATGTCACAGGCCTTTGTAAAAGCCCACTTCTGCAGGCAGCCAGGGAAAAGTTGACAAATCGTAACAAAATCTTATTCATCTTTTAAATGTAAACAACCAAGAATAGCAATACTTCGATGTCCCATTGCATGTTCGATTGGCGAACCTACCGAAACTGTTTTCAGTTTCGCGTTTTACTGCATAAACTTAACCGGTTACTGATAAACTTCGCCAATCGAATACGCCCCCATATAAGCATTACGTCACTGATGACGTTGCGTGTGTTTGCGAAATTCAAATTCTATCTGTAAAGTGTGAACATTATCTCAGAATGAAAAAGGTTTGGAGTTTGGACTTTGGACGACATTGCATTGCTTTCATTATAGGCCTATCAGTTATAGGCCTATGCACATGCTGTTAATTGATATCAGACTTCTAAGTCCAGCAACGCCAAAGTCTGACTCCGAGTATTGAGACTAGAAACAGGTCGAGTCCGATCGAGTCCGTAACTGTCAACTAAGAAATTTAAGTGTAACACGTACGTATAGGCCTGTACGTACATACGCACGACCTATGACACAATAATAATAGCCAGCTGTGAGATTTTAGGGCGAAAATGCACCAAATTCGATTTCGGCTGGGGCTCCGCCCCAGGCCACGCTGGGGGAGCTTGCAGCGTTCCCCCAGACTATTCTTCTCAGCGCCGACCGTGACGTTGAACGTACGCTCTCCCGGATAATGTCGTCAACGCTGCTATAGTCTGACAATATTCAAGAAACATTTGAAGACTTATCTATTTGACTGCTGTTGAACATTAGACCATTCATAGCCTGCCCACGAGCGCGCCTCTGCACCCTCTATCACGGCGCTATAGAAAACATTTTTGTATTGTATTAGTAGTAGTAGTAGTGTAGATCGCTGGACGCAGGTCGTGGACCTCTATGTCCAATCCGTTGTATATCACTCCGAATATCGTACAATCAGAACACAGTAATCAGAACATCAACTCAACATTACTACGACTTCCGGTGTACAATATATCGGCCTTCCAGTTATAACGAACCTCTTGGTTTTCCCAAAATCTATCCAGACGTGCTTTAAATCTATTTAGAGTAGGGGATGAAACTACATAGTTCGGTAAACTATTCCACAATGGGATAATCCGATTGGGAAAACTAAATTTACGCATATTATACTGTATATGTGACTGCTGCAGAGCAAATCTATGATTTCTCGTATCATATTGTCTGTATACATTGCCCTATAGGCTCAAATTCCACTTGGCTCGACTCGACTCGACACGTTCGACTTTGTCGAGCCAGTCGAGAGGAGCGTGTCGAGCGAGACGAGCTGTGCTTTTCCAACATGGCGGACGACGAACGATCTTGTACAAGTTTAGTCGTTTTTATGCT
>Ga0056115_1001803_pt1 | contig 10528 bp, 8 predicted proteins | sample WorMetOlspDAHAB1_FD_77007 | JGI IMG/M metagenome (GOLD analysis project Ga0056115, IMG submission 77007) | Marine gutless worms symbiont microbial communities from Max Planck institute for Marine Microbiology, Germany - Olavius sp. DAHAB.1 ... | reverse complement strand
TGATCCTAAAATGGAGCGGCTTGACTATGGTAATTAGTTACTGATATACAGTAAAATAGTGACTTTTTGAGTGCATACCGTGCAATAAATTGAAGGCCGTGATTTTGCCGTGATTTTCCTCATATTTTCAAAACTCCGCCGTGATTTTGCCGATTTTTACCGTGATTTTAATACATCCCTAGGCATAAGGTATATTTAGACGTAGCGCCGAAAATAGCGGGGAGATGATGCTGAAACGACATGGTCAGACAACATCGTTGTTTGGAAATAATTGTTCTGTTCCGAAACGTAAAAAAAGCCGACGACAGCAGCGCTGTCAGAAGAGTTCGTTGGCGGCTGCGGCGGACGGCGGAGTCCCAGCAGCGGAGGCCGGAGGCAACGCCTAAGTGCTTGATCGATGCTGCGACATCGGCGGCTGGCATCCGACGACGGACTTGGAGGAGGCGATCCCCGAAGGACCGGCAGCGGCGACGACTGAACGATGTGTGCGCGAGTCGTCACATGTGTCAGTGGCGGTCGGCCACCGGAGTGTTCACGGCGCCGACGCCTGCCTGTCCGCCGTCCGCCGACTTGCTTGACGACTCATGTTTCCATACACCGCGTGCATTTCTAATACGTCCCGGCACGGCGCCGGACGCCGATACGCGCTAAATCCCACGACGTGTTCGAAGAACTGCCTGCGCACGGCACCTCCTAGCTGTACGACACAACAAATCATTCTGTCAGCAACAACCAACAGAGAACTATGCGCATCACGAAACATTATGTTCGCGCACAAAATTTTTGCGATGAGATGACGATGAAAGTTTTTGATCGATGTCGTAAGCGAACGTTTGCCTGCTGATTGCTTGTTTCATATATTTATGCTTTTGTTTTTGTATTGTACGCCTACTGACGTTTTGATGGCGAGGAAAAAATGTTAATTAAAAATAAGAACACTCAAATTGCTTCTAGAAAATAAAGATGTAGGCCTAGTTGCTATTGGTATTACATGCTATTCGTCGTCAGTGTTCTTTTAGCCGGCGTTTTGTTTTACTCGCAGTCTTAGTCGTCAACTAGCCGCAAGTTTTAGTTGTGGTTTTAGTCACAGCTGACATTTTTGTCATAGTTTTAGTCACCGGTCGGCCATATAATTATAGTCACAATTTATACAAGCAACAAAAGTGCCTGATATAAAACTTATTCACGTTTATTATAGCACTTCTGAAAATTCTGTTAGAATTACCATTTGTTAACCCAAAACTGCCCGCACAACGAAATGAAACTGAAACAAAACAGTTTCAAAACTGTTTTGAAACTGTTTCGATTCTGTTTCATTTCACTATGCGGACAGTTTAAAAGTAACACTGTCAATGTCATAATTGAACGGTTGGCGTTGAATGTACTACAGTGAGTGACAGGCTTTGGTCATTGCGAAATGACCTATATTGTGTCGAGTGGGGCGTTAAACTCTTACTCACTCGCTCATTGCGCGTCGTGCAACCTGCATTAATATTTGTCGTCGTGGTGGATTTTTCGTCACGTCAACGAAAACGGTTGACTGTTCGTCGTCGTCTTCGTCACGCATAGCGAAAAATTAATAATTTTTTGTCGACGAAAATTGTCGTCGTCGTCGTCGTCATGGTATAAATAAATAAATGGCTGATGTTAACGTTCATTGTACATTAGCGTTGCTTCAAGTAAGATATTACATATAGGGCCTACTCTTACAGCATTGTCAAGATTGTTTCGTGTGAGGACAAGAATTGTGTCAATGTTGGTCAGTTTTCAAGTCATCAAATAAGTGTTATCAGTGAATTATGCGAGCATACTCCACGCCGTGTAGTTATAACTTTTATCATGACCGTTAGAAACTCGTTCTTCGCTAGAAGCTCCGACTTACGTTGGTCGTTGATGTTCATATCGTGTGCATTACGACCCGTTAATGCACAGCATACTGCACGGACATAGGCTACAAAAGTGCGCCACGATATAATAAACAAGAACACCATAATCGAATAAACCGAACGTTAAGCGCCGTGGTCGAGGGCCGAAGCCGGGTTTTTTTTTTCGTTCGACAAAGCTCGATCGTAGAGGTAAATCCGCGGTCGGTGTACAGGTCACTCCGGAGTCCGTGCGAGATTGTGTCTGTGTGGACATACACCACGGTCCATCGGCGGAGCGGTGGTGCATTTCAACGAAGACGGACGTTATTAGACTGGGCGGAGAGGCGCACATCGCGGCTGTAGCGTTTGATGGATGACAGGGTCGAAGGACGAGCAGGCGGGATGGACTAAGTGACTGAGCTGATGCGCTGGCTAAAAGCGCGCCACACCCCGCCGCCACCGCCGCCACTACATATTCACGCCCGACATCATTTTCCTCAGCCGCCGACGACATAGCGGCCATCGGCAGCGGCTGGCACGCGCCCGCATCCTCCAGCGTCACCCAAAGCTTCTTTCTTGGCGAATAGACCGATGTATATTACGCGTATACGGTATCGCAAAATATGGATTGAGCCGTCGACGCGACGGGTCTCAAAGAGTCACGAGCGAAGGTGCGTCTCAGCCGCGTACAAAAGTCCCCGCGCTATCAACGTGTTCGGTTGCTAGTTGGACACTGCAAGCTGCTGATGGCGATGGACCGGCTTCGTGTTGAGCTCGTTTGACCTCCAATTTACTTGTTCGATGGTCTTCAAGTCGCTGGATCCCGGACTGGCAGCCAGATCTGTCGCTAGCCAAGCTTTCCAACTGGGATGGTGCGTTGTCACTGCTTCTGCGTGACATTCAGTTAATTCTTTTACCGTGCCTCACGTAGCCTATGCACACTTACGGTATCGCATAATACGCCGCCGTCCGTAGCCAATTCGCCCGTCTCTGCTCTGCCAATTTCGCATTAGAATTAACGGCGGTGTCGTGTGGCACGCCACATCCGAGTACAGTCGTTATGCAGAACTTGCGGAGCGGTGTGACAGTTTTCGCTTTTCGTCGTTCACCTATGTCTTTGATCTTTCTAAAAGACATATCAGTTGGACGTGGGTCCATTTTTGCTGATCCAATCCAATCCATAAATATCCGAAATCGAACTCGTAAACTATGTGACACTAACGCTGACTTTTTATCGTGATAAAATCGAGACAGTTAAAACTTCATAAATCATAATTTGAAAGAAACAGCTTCAGCTGCGATGCAATAATTACTAATTAAACATGATGCACATTTAATCTGTTATAAAGATGTGAGTCATCCCAATTAATCCAATCCAATCCAATCCATGGATGAATCCAATCCATGTCAAAATCTGAGACATATATATAGGTAAACGACGAACAACCTAACCTACACAAATATAGAGAAGAGTAACAAATCCCGTTATATTTCCGTCATGTTTTTGAAATACCAACTTGCAATTTAAGTTTACCAGTCATGGTCTACGGCAATTTCAAAACAGCAAGTTAGTAACGTATTTGAATATCCGAATGCTTTCCTCCGACTCGTCCGCGTCCACGCCCGAGTTATCTCGACTTGGTCCACATCCCTCCTATAACGTGTGAATCGTTACAACACAGAGAGAGCAAAGGAAACACAACAATACTGCTCCAAAACTTGAAAACTGCCGATCTCCCTTTACCATTGTCACCCCTTCTTTCCCACTCATTCCTACTATACTGGGTGGCCCAAAAATTAAGTTACTTAACAACTTATCAACAGATCGTATTCGTATAATCGACGAAAGGCTTGCCAATGAGATTACATATTTTCGTAAAATTAAAGTGTAAAACTAGCACTAAAATATTATCACTTTGCATTAAATATTATGCGTGGTCTAATTTGTGACGTCACGGAGCTGCGATTTGCGTCAAATAGGCCTAACACAAATGACGTCAGCGCTTCCTCAGGCATCAGTTCGCCTATAAATTCCACTCCTAAACCATCTAAAATTTGATGTTAGTGTAAAAATATCTGTTTTATCGGCTACCGTTACAGATTCTCAGTTACGATTATGTCGTAACAATTATTTTTCCCATATAGCAGTTTCAAGCACAGATGCCGTAAATTAGGTCACACATTGAATATTTAAATTCTACTGCTTTGTTTATACTGAAACTTGATGAAAAATGTAGCCTAATTGACGGGTTTAACCACGATTTAATAATGATGCAACTGTGGTTTACTTTTTTCGTATATTTAGAATAGGCCCTAGAAGTAAGTAAACTTCATGAGCTGCTGCAGGGGACTCATCGAGTAATTTGTAGAAACTAATGGCGACAAACCTGGCGACATGCTGTAATACACAACTTTCTCTCCAGCTTATTCTGACTTTGGTTATTTGCGTTGCGTTTCGATTGCTGGGCAGATATTCGGTGGCAGACGATCGAATGTCATTTATTTCAAAGACTGCCAATCTGCAGGGCTGTAGCGGCCGAACCTGCTCACTGGCGAGGCCTCATCTGCACTGATCCGATGAGTAATTAAAACACGACGACGACGATGATGATGATGAAGTCCGTAGTAGCAAGACGCAGAGTCGACGTCAGTAGTAAGTTAATTGAATAAGCAGCACTGCAGCTTGCTTACATCGTATTATATAGGTGCATACACGCCTACGGCGATGCTGCAGATTTGTGCATCAGCCTAATACATGATCTGTGGTGGATTATGTGAAATGTGACACAAAAAAGGATATCTACTTCATGCTATGCTGTAGGCCTACATTGCAGGTCGCAGTGGTCTAGTGGCGCTGGTCACACGGCACTGACCTACGTTCACTTAGATGAACTCTCGTATGTGGCTTTGCGGTAGATGATCGCAATATAAATATCGCTATGGCATTATTGTTATTATAATAATTATTATTATTTATCTGTTCAAATAAGTAAGACGATTTAACAAGTAACTAGATATCGTATCTTGCCGTTAAGTAGGCTATAAGCTGCCAAACAACTGTCAGTTTATGTAATTCAACCTGCAGGTATCTGTGACGCGTAGCTAATGAAACGGTTATCTACGGTCACCTACCCAACCGTGTGTGTTACTCGCCGTAGTTTTGTCGAGGGCAGGCTAGACTACTGCAATTCAGTCTAGCTGGACAGCCACATTACAGACTCGCTGCATTACAACGGGTTCAGATTTCAGAATGCAGCAAAGCGCGGCAGATCTGTCAGTTAAAACAATATGATCGCTTCAGACCATCGCTCATGCAGCGATGTTGACTTCATGCAGTCCGCTCTCGCCTCATCTACAAACTGCTTATTGGTGTACGGCATCCACCGCGATCGTGTTCCAGCGTACCGCAAGCAGCTGGTCGACACAGTAGCCGACAGTTCGTCACTGGAACGTCTCTTCAAACTAAGACTTCGCACCAAGTTCGTTGAAAGTTTTTTTCGCATTCCGGATCGGCAGCGTGGTGCCAAATTCAGAGAAGCGCCTCCCTTGAACATTTTCAAACACAAACTGTAAACATACCCTTTTACTCGGGCTTTTAACTTTTAGATTTTATCACACTTTCTCTTTTGTTTTTGCCAACATTTTGTGCTGCACCGTTGTCACAGTTGTTCTAAATGTAATTTCGTTTTATTTGAAATTGTCCCATTGTAAACTGGATGCTGATGAAGGTGTAGAGCATAACCATCCTTTCATAAACGCGTCCTACTGTAACTGTCACGTTGCTGTTCAACGCTCAACCTGCTGCCGATTCTAGACTGCAGACGGGCAGAATAGATAGACTTGACTGGCATACTAACACGTTCGGACAATCTGTCGGCACCGTGTTTAACGGTGTAATATGTTGCGAGCTCGGACGGACGATAGCGTTGATGACCCGACCGACGGACGATACGGTATGCACGACCATCGAGCGGCAATCAGCTGTCGGGTCTGCTCGTACGGCCCGTCCGCCATAAATCTGATCGAACGAATCCCGCTGGTGGGGCCGGCGCAGCCGCGGTCGGTCGCCGCCGCCGCCGGAGATTTGTCCGCTGCCGCCCTCGGATGCCGCTGTCCACCGAGCGCCGCCTCCGGCCGCCGGGATCAGCATCGACGTTGCCGGCGCGCTCCGACGCCGACGCAATACACAGCGAGCCCAAAATTACTGACACCCGGCCGGCCGTCGCAGCCAGTCTTTTCTGTCTGCGTCACAAAAAAAACGCAAATCGTTTCCGGCAAATGAATTACTTTATGCATCGGACAAAAAACGCTGGTATGAGCACACAGTCTACGTTAAATTATCAGTTAAATTTTTCCTAAGACAGAGTCACCTATCGGCCACAGCAAAATAAATTAGTTCACATTGGTCTAGCTATGCCTATTTTGCTATATGGTCTTGAATGTTTTTTTTTTGCCAAAATCTGATGTTAACTCTTTAGGTTTTGCTGTTAGACGATTTTTGATGAAATTATTAAAGACAGTTAATAATGATGTTATACAGGATTGTTGTAATTTCTTAAAATTCAGTTTACCTTCTGATCTATTAGCTGTTAGATATGCCACGTTCTCTAACCAATATAGACTGTACAAAAATTTGCATTGGTATTTTGGACTTAGATAAATTGACTGTACTTTGTTGTAGCCTAGGTTCGTTAAGTTTGTTTTTTTTCTATTGTTTCTATGCTACCGCGTATTCTGGTGAATAAAGAGTTTCATTTTGGTGTTAGTTCTTTAATACGGTCATAAGGGCCGTGCTGCCTGAAGTAAAAAAATACATACAGCACGTACAATACTTTACAGTCTGTAGTTTTATTGACATTTTGCGGCTTGAAGGTCGTACATTTAAAGTAAAAAACAACAAAGCATACACAAACAGCGTTAAAGTGCAAGTAGGCTACATCTACAAAAAATATCATATTGTGAATATTTTCTGTTCATGTTTGCATAATAAGTTAACTTTGCATTTAAATCAGATTCTCGTTGTAAACACAAATAGCCTATAGGCGTCGGCTACATCTGGGAACAGGTAATGTAGCTCATTTTAGGTATAAATTTATAGTGTACATAAAATATATAGGCTATCGTTCTCTATAAGGTTACTTATCAGAAACAACAAAACGAAACTACGAAATCTTGTTTAAACAAAACCATCATCATCAATTTCATCAATTTATTTTGCCACATTTTAAAATCAAATTGCAGATATATATAATGCAATGGCAGGCCACCAGAAAAACAAGAAGTTCAACTAGCTGGTGGCCTATAATCAACAGAACAATACTTCACAGAAATATACAATGAAACAAAAGAAAAGAAAACTAGCAGATAAGTATAAGAACTGTGCGTCGATCGGTGTCGCTGTTTCGGCCCATCCTGTAGACCACAGACCACCGCGGTTACCGTGTCCATGCAGCGGAGGTAGACAATGACTGTGCTGACGGGCACGAATCCAGGAGTAAGCCAACCGGCAACGGGACGGGTATGACTGGCCTATTGATGCATCACTATACGCTCGCTCGCTCGCGCGCTCGCTCTAAAATTAGAGCACCAGCGCCACCACGCGGCGATCGCCGCACATTTTTCTATTTTCATGCAAGCTCATCGTCAAACTGTCGAACTTAAAATCCGAAAGTAGACACGCGGCGAATAAGACTTTGGTTTGATAGAAAAAGTTATCTCACCCCACATCGCATCAATATAATAATAATAATAATAATAATAATAATAATACGACATTTATATAGCGCCATAATGCCGTTAGGCGGCTACAGAGGCAGTTAAAGCCTACAGTTTCGGAGATGCCCCCTAGTTCAAGCGTGTCGGTGTGTCCTTTCCAGAGTTGTTACACCCAAGGTCGTCAAGGTCATTGACAGTGTACCATCAGTATAACTTTCTATGGTAATGTTTCATAGTAAGACTAATTGTTGACTAAAAATAACTCTATATTCTAACTATTTGAATAAATGTATAGTGCAGTTAAATAAAATGTTTGCAAATAGCGTAGTTAGAATATTGATATTATTAATTAATACTAATATTATTATTATTAAACAATATTAATATTATTTTTAGTCAACGATTAGTCCTACTGTGAAACATAACATAGAATGTTTTACTGATGTAAACTGTCAGTTGCCTTGACGACCTTGAACAACTCTGGAAATGACAGCGACACTCCTGTACGAGAGGGAATCTCCATAACTGTATCTTTAACTGGTACGAGATTGATGCAATTAACTTCTCTATATCAAACCAAAGTCTTAACTGCAATGACGCCGTTGACGGCTAGTTTCAGCAAATCAATTTGGCCATTTAGCATTTTAGCCTGTACCGATTCAGCTTTTTGATACGTTTCAGGAATAGGCCTGTGACTGACGGACGGACAAATAGACGGCATGACTGGAATGCGACAGTAATACCCCAGTAAGTCACGGTAAAATCCGCATTAAGCCACTAACTTTACGGAAAGTGTCGAGGGACTATTTGCACTGCATTTTCTCTGCAATTAGTGCTGGAGTACACGTCTCCCGACAGCTCGTGGTCTCCACGCACGAATTCACCGGCACATTTAAACATATTCGATACCGTTTCGTACACGACTTTTATTCACCAATCACCAAGAGCTGGCAGGCCTGTATAGGGGAAACAAAACGAGTAACGAACTTTCACAGGAAAAACAAGACAATAAGTTAGTATGAAAAAACGTCAGAGAGCGGCGTTTTACTGCAGGTTGCTGACGCGTGGCTTCCCGGAGATCACGTGACTCAACCACGTGGTATACAGGTGTTCCAAAATAGTTAGGTCCCATCGAATTTAAAGAAATCGTATCATAATTAAAACATGTCAAATTGGAAATACATTTTTTCGTCAAATTAAAGTGTTGAAGAAGCACTATAATATTATAAGTTAGCATTAAATATTCTTTGCGTGACCCACTTTGTGACGTCAATTACTAGGGATAAGATGTAATTCCTGTCAGCGCTCCCTTCTTGCGTTTGTTATCTTAAAATTCTATTAAGTCCAGTCCTACACCACCACACACGTCATCCCCATCTTAATTTCCTTTCAGGTTTTCAATTCAGATTTTGATTTAGGCTACACTTATTTCACCTATATCGCAGCTTCAAGCACAGTGGCTTATGACATAATGAATTAGGTCTTGCATAGAATATATTAAATTAATTTACTAACTCATAACATTCTTCTGCTTTTTTGCACTCAAATTTAACTCAACATTATTGGTAGGTTTTTATACGATTCATTGATATTTTTCAATAGGGTCTTACTTTTTGAACCCCCTTGAATCGCCCGCTGTTATGCAGATGGTCTAGCAGTGTAAGTCCCATTTGTGGCACGCAGAACACCGCCTCCAAATGCTGAATGGCAAGCAGTGTTACCACTAACCTTTCGAAAATGAACCGAATTCGCTTTTCCGAAAAAAAGCAAAGATAACTCAGCGAACACAAACGAATTAAAACTGTGCTTATGAAACAAAAATATAATAAGACATAATAGCAATAGCGGAAAATATAAGCTAGCATTATCAGCCATTTATTTGTTATTGTTAATTTGCACTTAATCTTCGCGTGCCTTTCATCAGTGGGACGTGCACCAACTTCGGGAACATACCAGATGGGGGCAAAAAAGTCACATGAAGTGGTGGAAAAACACCGGCCTTGGTAGCGCTGGTGGCAAACAATTGGTCGGAGGTGTTTTCGTTTGTTCGTTCGTTGGTTATTAGCGCCGCGCAAGTCGGTTTACTTCAGCGTCAGACCGAGTCGGCTGCACATCGGTCACTCGCGGAGGCCGTCGACGTACGTCCAGCCGACAGTGGAATAGTTAATTCTGGCGGCACGCGGAGCGACAGCGGCGGCGGACACACGGACGGGCGGGTCGCCTAATGGACACGATCGACCGGGCGGACTTCCAAGCGGCGGCGGCAGCGAGGTGAGCCTCGGCATCGGTATCCGGATTAGTGATGCGTCGTCGAGATAAAACGGATTAACGGCCGTGCGCCAGAGTTACGACCGAATACCCACCCGAGCCCAGAGGCGTATCGATAGTGGGGTGCGGACCCCCCTCAGAAATTTGGCAACGGGGCCTTCGGGGATCCATATCCGTGCCAACGGACCCAGTCTCCCTTACCAAAACAAGTCTTATATACAGGGTGGCCGAAAAAAGTAAGCCACTACCAAATGATCAAAAATTCGTATTAAATCGTATTAAAGCCTGTCAATGAGATTAGATTTGTTAGTCAAATTAAAGTATGAATCAAGCACTATAATATTATTCGTTAGCATTATATATTCTATGCGTGACCTACTTTCTGACCTCAATAACTATGCTTGACCCGCAAACTAGCGATATGCGTCAGATACGGTAAATGATGTCAGCGTTTCCTCTGGCATTAGTTCGTCTTAGAAAGCTGTGAAATCTATTTCTAAATAATCTTTTAGATGGAACTTTATGTAAAAATTTCTTTTATTTCCATATTTTATCTTCTTTTTCTGGTTTTCAAACATGATTTTATCAGATGCGTTGATTTTACCCATATCGCAGCTTCAAACACAGCAAGTGATGACGTCACAAATTAGGTCACACATAGAATATTTAATACAGACTTA
>Ga0056115_1001802_pt1 | contig 10529 bp, 3 predicted proteins | sample WorMetOlspDAHAB1_FD_77007 | JGI IMG/M metagenome (GOLD analysis project Ga0056115, IMG submission 77007) | Marine gutless worms symbiont microbial communities from Max Planck institute for Marine Microbiology, Germany - Olavius sp. DAHAB.1 ... | reverse complement strand
TGTATGCAACACAAGAAGATAACAGCATTGATGAACAGAATCCTGACTACATCTTCCCCTAAAATTATTTGTGTTTGTTGATAAATGCCGGCTAAGTCAAAATAAAGTCCTTTATTTCGGTCATTGAGCTCAAGTCGATCCTTGTCTTTGAGTCCCCCTCACCTCCATTTGACAACGTCTAAAGTTATGGTGATTGTCTGCAGGTTAAGAGGGAATATTATCATTAACTGTTTTATATATTGCTAACGTGCTACCTCGATTTCAGTGGACACAGTTAACAAAAACAGTTCATACAGCCCGGTTAGGCCTTGAGTTTGTCTTTTGTTGTTTTAGGTTGCATTATATCTTTATGTTGGTGTATGTTTTGTTTTACCTTGGACAGTTGAGTCATTTCCCTCCATGTTGTGGCGCTGGTGTAACAAACTTAAATGAGCCCCCTTCGAGTTTTTTTGCTCCCTCGTCGCTGCGGGTTAGGAGCTGGCTCCATCCCTTTAAGGGCCATTGTGAACAAAAAGCAATGCGAGACGAGGGGGTTATTTATGTCGCTGGTCATCCACTACTGAACAGGAGATGTACAAGACTCCCAGGGTGTTTCTGTTTCCTAAAACGCAAACTATAACTTCTAAAGGCACGATATAGCCTTACTGTGCTGAAAGTGCCGTTAAACTCCAATCAATCAATCAATCCTTGTCCTTGAGTCCTTGTCAACATCCCCGATTCTTAATTGTGATTCTTAATTGTGATTCTTAATTCTTAACTCATTTTTTTAGTTGAAATTGATGAAAAATCTAGCCTTAATGGGTGGTTTTAATAATACGATTTAATGATGCTTTGTGATAGTGGCTTACTTTTTGGGCCACCCTGACCCTGTATATACACATGCACGAAAACAATATATATAGGCCTATACATAGGACTATACGACTACCGGTATACGTGGACCCGGTAGGGGCTGCAAATTTTCCGGAGATATAGTTTCACTTAGCAGTATTTCATGAAAAAATAGTGGCCGAGTGGGGCAGTGAATCTACATGAGGATTACCGTATTCGTTTCTCAGCTTAACAACAACTGAAAACAGTACTGTTTGTTCAGTTAGTTATCAGCTGAATATTATATTAAAAGTTAACATCTGTCAGTCAGTAAGTTATAGGGTATGGGATAGTGTTAGGATGGTTAGGGTTGGGTGGAGATATTATGGTGTAGGTGTAGGAGCCTGTTTAATTGTTTTATTCAGTCATTCGTAAATGGACGCGTACAAAGAATATCAAAAGATGCAATGAATTTACTTACTTGTTCCGCTCGGAATCTGTTGATGTGTTTGTTTACATTTTCGTTAGTTGTTTATATTTTGGACGGATTTTTGCAACTATGTAAACATGCAGTCGTCTGCCTCGAAATGTGCTATTAATCAGACGTTGAAAGGACGACTAAAAAAGACCAAGAAACGTGTATGCTGTTTGCGTGTCTGTATATATTATGGTAACGTTCTGGACCAACTACGCCATCTAGGAAGTTGCGCAGATTGACGCAGATCACTTTAGTTGGTGTTGCTGTGAATGTTTCTGTACAAATTCCGCAGTGGATGTCTGATTAGTGGGACCCTAGAACAAAGTTGGGGCTTTTTGGGTGTTATAAGTTTAATATAATATAATAGACCATCTTTATTCGACACCAGTCAGAATCAGAGGAATACACACAAAAAAACTCATCACAAAACGTAAAATAGTAAAAAAAAGTAAAAAAAAATATAAGCATGCATGACAAGCAATAAAACTATACTACTGCAGTTTACAAGAAACACTGCAAACTGACTACAAACACGACTCAAAATGATCATGGATTGCAACGAGTAGCTGTTTGCAACGCGTAGCTGTGAGTAGGAATAAAACTGGATTACTGCATATTCTCGATATAATGTGTGCACTATATAATATAAAGTGATCTGCATCAATCTTATAATATAAGTTTAAAATGACGAAAAGCAAGAAATGCATAAAAAATTGAACGAAAACGATGGTGGCACCCCCTGACGAATAAATGTAGAATTAAATGAACCCTTTGCTTCGTTAATTGTTTGACTTATTGGAGAGAAACAGTTATTTTTAATTGGCAAATGTTTTGAATATTATTTAGCGATGCAATTTGGTGAATAAGTGGAAGGTTGATGAAATTGTGTTAATCCAAAAGGTAGTAAAAGGCTGCCATTTTTGCTGAATAAGCAGAGTGAAAAGTAGATAGACATCTGAAATTGTAACAGTGAAATTTTTACAGGAACATTCACAGCAACATCAACTAAAGTGATCTGCGTCAGTCTTAAGGCACGTCTTAGGTGTCTGATATTATATAACATGTTGGGAAACTGCAGTCGTTAAGTATGAGATATACAGACTGACAAACCTCGTCTACGACGACTGAAGCAATAATAGTGAAGTCCACCAGCTGCGTAATATGTTTCGCGAGAACACCGAAAGCCATTCTAGGTATTGTGCAGTGTTAACGACGACACTGCATGTTATCGAATTAAACACAGAAACGACGTAAAACACGTGCAAGGAGCAAGCGAGCCACTCGTTGCACGCGCACCTGTCTGACCTAAGAAGTACAGACAAGTCAATGTCAAGTGCAGACTAGCTAGGCCAGAGTCGATCACCACACGTCTAAAGGTTAAAGACAGAGTTGTCAAGAAGAGAATTATAAGTCTCCAAACTTCCTTTGATTTCCTTACTTAATGCGAGCAATATTGAATAATTAAATACTCTATCTTTCTTTATTTTGTCGATATGTAAACAGACAAAAAAAGTTTGTAAAAAGTTATTTTTCCACACTATTTTAAGTTTGCCAGCAGAAATTTAAACACAAAATATTTACCAGAACATGTAATGATGTAATTTCATTCAATTTTGAACAGATATAAGGCGGCGTAGTTGGTCCAGATCGTTACCGTAGTTATGTATTGCCACTGGCAAGCATCGCTACATCATCAGCAGCCATTGGTAGATGGGGCTTTCTTTCAGTACGGGGGACTGTACACACTCTTAGCCTAACCCTAACCGCCTTAGTTGCGTATCGGTTGGTCGTTTACAGTCCTCCATACGGGTGTCTGTAATATGCGGAATTCCATAATGCGGAAACTAACATGCAGAATGGATGCTGCGGAAGGGTTAGGGTTCGGGTTTAGGGTTAACCCTAACCCTAACTTCCGCCGCATCCATTCCGCATATTACTTTCCGTATTCCACGTTCCGCATATTACACGCTCCCCATACTAAAAAAATGCCAGAATATTTTCAGTCTCCAACTGGAGTCCTAACCCATTCCAACTAAACACGACTTACTTGACATGTTTTCAAATAACAATAATGAGCTCGCACTGCAGTTGATGTAACGTGATATGATCACTTGTCACGGACTGGAAATAACTGAGGGAACAAAACTATCAGTCTGTTGTGATCAGGCATATTACGAGAGGTGATAGATAGAAATTAGCTTAGAGGTAAACGTTCCCACATTAGGGATGATGTTAGGTTAAGGTTAGCCCTAACTGTAGCATTTTCTGACCTTTTGAGTGGGGATGGTAAAGCAAATTTACCAAAGCCTTTATTGTGAATTGTGATGTCAGAAAATGTTGCTTTACATCATTCTTACGATAGTCAGTTAACTACATTTTGGGTGGTGGACGACAGGCCTGTATTATTGTTATGTCATACTGCATACATATTGGTCTCTGTCCAGTGTTACTATCGTGCCACGGCAGTATTGTTTTATGTTTTATGTCGTGTTGTATAACATAACATAACGTATACGTGCTTGGCGGATGTATATTTGTGTACTCAGTGTATATACACGTATATAGCTATACTTTCTGTGTACTTAATGGTGTGTGTATGTGCTTGTAGCTTCGCTCAAAGACGCATCGATTGCAATACTGTTGCGTGGATGAATCCATGCTTGTCGACCTTGAAAGTCCTACATCTCTCATTGCACTCACAAACCTTAAGGTATTACGTTTTTGTATTGTCACTAGCAACTTAATGCATTGCCTTGAAGGTGTCACAGAAAACAGTGGACACAGGTGTCACTGCCGTCGCACTTGCAGTATTTGTCCACTTATAATTAATTCTCTAATCTACAGTGTGTTCAAGAAAACATCGACAACATCGACACAATTGTGAAACGTTGATCGGCTAAAGTCGGCAAATAATGTAGTTACACTTGATGCAGCAAACACTGATTGGATGGAGTGTGCCAGCTGTAACAGAGATTTGTGCTTTCTGTGAGCTTTCTGCTTGCACTGTTGCGTGGGTCATTGCTGCGTGTGTTGTGTTTGTGTGTTGTAGTCAATTCTCAGTACTCAGACATTTCTTCAGCTTTCACCCGACAAACAGTCGCAACTGCTTTCTCTTTTGCCAGTGTGTGATCGTGTCGTGTCATCGGATGGACGACCATGGTAACAACACTTCTGCTGTCTTTTGCTCACTCTCTCACTCCTGTTACTTACTTACACTTCAAAGTGAATTATTACTATTATTATTATTATTATTATTATTATTAAGGATATTCATATAGTGCAAGATCGCTAAATGCTGCAAATGCGCTGCAGTAACAGCTACAGGTTAAACAAAAATGTCTTCAGTTTGCATCTGAACATATCCAGCCTAACGTCTGATGTTCGGAGTTCAGCAGGAAGACTGTTCCACGAACGCGGTCCCTGGATGGCTAAACTGCGGTTGCCGTAGCTCGTCCTGGTGCGGGGAACAGCCAGTCAACCAGAGTCAGCAGACCAGAGACGTCGGCAGGCGACAGTTGACATTGGCTGGCAGTACACCTGGAGGTACTCTGGGGCCATGCCGTGCTGACACTTGTACGCCAGAACTGCTATCTTGAAGACGATCTGCTGTCATACTGGTAGCCAATTAATTGGATTGCTTCACTTAGTTTCATTTTGTGAACAGAGTGAGTATTCGACAAATGGATTTTCATGAGATTTTGCTGGAAATACTGATTGCACTGGAAGCTTAGCGTTTCAGGGTTCCCATGCCTCCTGCAAAGTCCTCGATTATTTTTCTTGAAATTCCAGGACCTGAAAAGTCCTGAAAAATCAATTTGGCCCTGAAAAGTCCTGGAAATTAATGCGTAAGGTCCTGGAAAGTCCTGGAAAAATATCCTTGAAAGTCCTGCATCATTTTCCTAGTGGTTCAGATGTAATCATGTAACACCAGTAGCAATTGTGTAGCACCCATTTTGTGTTGACTATTGCTTAATTAAATGCAGTGTGGAATGTTGATGAATTTTGTCATCATCTGAATTTTCTGCAGTGGACTGCACTCTGTATATTGTGAGTAAATGCCATTTTTTAATATTTAAACATTCGCGGGCTCCGAAAAGGTCCTGGAAAATTTTTACACAGAGTCCTGGAAAAGTCATGGATTTTTTTGCGAGTAACAGTGGGAACGCTGGAATATGATGATGGCTGGCCCCCAAATTGGGAATCTTTCCTCCTCCATTGCCATGTTCAGAAGTCCTCTCTACTTGTCCTTGCAATCCTTAATTTGTTTGTGGTCTTTAGATGTCCTTAAAAGCATAACTACGTAAAAGACTACATGTGTGAAATGTCGTTATTTGTGTTTTCAATGAAATGACGTCAAGACACATGCGAGACGAAAACTTGCATTTGAAGATCTATCGCGAATACGTTGCACGCATTTCAGTCACATGTCTGTCCTCGTGACGTGTGTGTGTGTGTGTCTGTGTGTGTGTTAGTCTGAGCGCCAAAGCACTGAACAATGAGTTTTTCACGAAAGCATGCGATGACTGGCGAAAGCGTCTGGCAAACGGTTTGTGTTTGTCGGTTCCGTCACAGTACTGATGTTACATGTAATGATATATGAAATCAGTAGATCGCGATAAACAAGGACGTTTATGTAGTGTAACAATATGAATATAACCACATGAAGAACTCGCAGTGAAGGACTCGGGACGGAAACTTGTGGAATGGAACAGACAATGTCGATGGTTGGTGACTTGGTGCCAGCATATTTACACAGTATGTCCTGCCTAGCAAGTGAGACGTGAACAACATGAGCTGCGCCATACAGTGTGGCTGCCTGTCACTGTTGCATGTTCATTGGCCACCCACGTTGTTGCTATGCAATAAACACCTCACGTGCCTCATGTAAGCGCATTATGCCAATAATGTTGGAGCAGATAGAATGGCAAGAGAGAGACGTTCGCTGCAGTTGAATCAAAATAAGGTTTTCAGATGACATAATGTGAACGACTGTGCTTCAGCCAATGTCTGTGTTCAGCCAGTCACAGCCAGTGGCATGGTGTCACCTGATCACCAACCAGCCAGTTAGCTATATCGACCTCTGACTCAAACTTTCAGCTAAATCTCGTGTGTGTGTGTGTGTGTCTGCGTGTGCGTGTGTGTGGTCAGGTGAATTGACAGCTGAAAGCAAGTTGCTTGTCAACATAGAGCGTGAGAAACTGCGTGCTCACTGTGACCCGTGGAAGGTGATTGTCAGATTGGCTTCTGTTCTCTGTAGATGGCATATGTTGGCACAGCGCTATTGTCATCACAGCAAGTTAGTAATTAAGTTAGTCTATTAGCATGCAGTTGTGGCAAAAGCTAAATCCAAGACGAGTATGATTTTTCGCATTGCAATCATGCATATGTTTACTGCTGTTGACGTGTTTTGTTTTAGCTGAAAAATTATGAAGCGTTTTGGGGCGAAAAGTTCTCGCATCGGTGAGTAACATGCCGTTTTCATAGACTGGTTCAATTATTCGACGTTTTCTGTCTGATGTTCAGTCAGTAATTGCTGCTGTAGTATTACATCTCAGCATTGTCACTCTAATCACATGCTTTGGTGACCCGCAGGACTGTTTTTGTCCATGAATCTTGAAATTTTCTGCAGTTATCATATTGTGATTTCCACTGACATTTAATAATTCATACAGTAAACTTTGTAAAAAAACAGATTTTCATTGTTAGTGGCATACGGAAATGATTTGGCATTTTTGAAAGCGATTTGGCATGTTATGTTTGGCAGTATACCCAAAAATTAGTTAGAAACGCGGCAGTGTGGAAGTTTACAAGTGTGATAATTGTATCGTCAGAAATCGTCTTTATTTGATCTGAATTTTAGTTTTCACGCCTCTGATTCGCTCGCGACATATGGCGCTATAGAAATGTGTTTTGATTGATTGATTGATTGATATGTGACTTTATTAAACTTAAATGTTCATTTTATCCAATTATGTCTTGAACGTTGTATCTACTTGAAAACGTTGAATTTGCTTCTTTACAGTCGACTGAAAATGACAGCATGTGTGTATGTGTGTGTGTGCGTGTGTAGTGTTGAAGGCGAGGTTACTGACACTGTCACAGCTGACAATGCCAATGTGTGTGGTCTCGGCAGTGAGACATCTTCTGCCTCCATGATGTCACAAAATGTCACACAGAGTCGGCACAGTGATGTCAGCAACTGTGCTGTGTCGCTAAAGCGGTCTGCATCCAGCCAAGAATCGTGTGATGTGCCACTGAAACGTGCCATAACGACGACACATTGCGAATCAGTTGGCACACGGCACAGTGCCGTCGTCGCGTTACCCACTGCCACCTTGCCCTCCTTTCCTCCGAACCTCTTCAGTTGTTTTCCATCAGTCGGCAGCCATTATGCACAGCGGGCACGAGCACCTGTCACGGCTGCTGTCAATCATACTGATTCTCGCTCTGCTTCAACGCTGTTCTCGATGCCCGTCCATGGCTGCCTGCCCCCGAATGGCACTGCAACCCCAATTCAAGCAGCCACTTCCTCAAACCGTGACCCTGCTCCCGCTCCCTCAGCGGCTCTGTTTCTTGTACCGTCCATTCATAAAGTCTGCATGCTCATGGTGCCCGGCGTCAACTCAATGCTGATGCCAATTCTGTGCCAAGTCGTCGCTCCGCCCACTCCACCACCGCCTGCCAATCATATTTCGGTTGCGTCCACATTGTCTGCAGCCGCACAGTCGCTATCTCCGCTACGTTGCCTGCCACTGGCAGCATGTCCCAGCCACTGTCAGTCATTGTCATCATCTGCTGTCAGTTCACAGCAGCAGCAGCAGCAGCAGCATTCGTTCATTGTGTCTGATGCGTTGCAGTTGCAGTCACGTCGACCAACTGTTGCTCTCTTGCCGCCCAATACCACCGCTCTGATGTCTGCTGCTCGTCTGCATCTTACCAACGTTATATCGCATGCCACAACCAGCACCAGCCTACCACCGCACCTGCTCTCATTGCCATTCACTCGACCAATTCCTTCGGCCAGTACTTCCCCGCTTGGAAATTCCCTCCACTATGCCGGGAATTCCCTTCCACCATTGCAAAATGCTGCTTTACTGTCAAACCGCGTGCGGCTAGTGGACGGAGCTAGAACGCCTGTTGACCAATCAGCAGGCGTTCAGTTAGGCCTTGTGAATAAGTTAAGCATATCAGGGCCATTGCCATGTGCCGCGCCCACTGCCAACAGGTGCGTGTTGTCTGTTGCGCCCGTCCATCTGAATGGCCTCATCAACACACAACGAACAATGTCAGTGTCAGTTGCATGTCGATTAACACAGTCACCAGCAAAACATACAGCAGCCGTGTCTTGTCACCCCACGCCGCTAATTCAGCAGTTTCATCCCAACTCTTATCACATCTCTAACGCAACTGTGACATGCAATACTGCGTTGACATCTGTCGTCGGCTGTCTATCCAAATCCACCAACAGCAACAGCAATAGCGTCAGTCTGCTGAGGACAGTACTTAGCGAGCGGCGAATAGACATGCAGTCAAGTCATGGACCTACAACTGAGCAGCAAGTGCCCGTTGCATGCTTGATGCCACCCACGTCGTTATCGTTTGCTTCTACAACTGATGCATCTCACTGATCAATCAATCAATCTATCAGTTGTCGTTTTCAAGCAGTTTGTAACTTAGGCTAATACATTTCAGTCTATTGCAGCAGTCGATCATATAGTCAGTTGTTGTAGGTGCCGCAGGCGAAACTTTAATAATATATTATAATTTTATATACAAACGATAAGATGCATGTGTGCTTCATTGTGGCGGTGCTGCAGTGTTGTTGGCAACAACCATCCTGTACATTGCAACAGCGTGTTGCATTGTACAGGACGGTCAGAAAGAATAAACCAATTTATCAATAAGACCATGCACATTATATAGTTTTGCTGACGGGTTTTAATATTAAATTTGAGTGTAATGTAACATAATAGAATCCTACTACTGTGTGGCTCAAAAACTACCTCACTCGACAAAATGCATTTATTTATTGACAACCGTGTGAGATTTATATACATGAACTTCTTGATTAGAGATCCTGCTACTACAATTGTGATTTTTTAACGTTACCTGTATTTTAGTTGCCTCCATCATACATGTTATGGCTATCTAAAACAAAGTGGCATCTTATTATGGTTACTGTCATTCGCTAGATCATGCCACCACATTATTTTCCAAAAAAAGATTCAAATAAATTGTGATTTCATCCTGAGAATGAAATGACGTTGATTTTTGCCAGATTTGGCATATATCTGATCAGTAACTTACAAGCTGTAAAACATAGTGGCGTCACGTACTTTTTTGTCCTTAGAATTTAGCTTTTATTGTAGGCATACAGGGTGTCCGCTATCAAGAATCGTCATTAAATCGTAAGCTGTCAGTGAGGTTAGATTTGTCATCAATTTCAAGTATAAAATAAGCACAAGAATATCAAGTTTGTATAAAATATTCTGTGTGTGACAATTTGTGACATTATCAGTTTTGTGTTTGAAGCTGTGATATGGGTAAAATCGATGTATATCAGCGGCGTATTCGAAGAGGGGCGGTGGGGCGCCCCCCTATTGGCGTCAGATATTTTTCAGTAAGTCGCCTTTTCCGGTAAAGACATAAAGGACATACAGGGTTGTCCAAAAAATAAACTTAACCACTATGAAGTATCACCATTCAATCGTATTAAAAACCGTCGTTAACGCTAAATTTTCATCAAGTTTGACTATAACATGAGCACAAGAATATAATAAGTGTGTATTAAATATTCTATGTGTGATATAATTTGTGACGTCATCACTTGCTATGTTTAAAGCTGCGATGCAGGTACATCACCCGTAAACTGTACGAGATTTGGTCTGTTGATTCTCAGGAAAATCATTAAAATTGTTGCAACCAGATGTCACATTTTCATTTTTACTCTGAAATACACCAAATTCAATTTCGGCTGGAGCTCCACCCCAGACTCCGCTGGGAGCTTACAGTGCTCTCCCATGCCCCCTAGCTGGATTTCAGGGGTGGGGATCGAGAGGCTGAGACCCCCCAACGATTTGCTGAAATGACGCCACTGGCCCATCTCGATCACAACAAAATCTTCTTTTATTTTGAACATGTCCTGTGTCTCTTTTCTGTAATTCGAAGTTGAAGATTCGCTGCTTCTTTTACACAGCTATTTTATACTGTTGCCAACAGTGATAGTCATAGCCTGTTTCAC
>Ga0056115_1001801_pt1 | contig 10532 bp, 5 predicted proteins | sample WorMetOlspDAHAB1_FD_77007 | JGI IMG/M metagenome (GOLD analysis project Ga0056115, IMG submission 77007) | Marine gutless worms symbiont microbial communities from Max Planck institute for Marine Microbiology, Germany - Olavius sp. DAHAB.1 ... | reverse complement strand
AACTGTTTCTGTTAACTGTGCCCATTGAAGAGGTAGCACGTTGCCAATATAAAACAGTTCAGATAATATTCCCTCTTAACCTCCAGACAATCACCATAACTTTAGATGTCAAATGGAGGTGAGGGGGCACCCGTGACACAGAATACAGGTAGTACATAAGCCATCACCTGGCCAATGAAGTGTAAAGACTGAGTTGAATGAGCAGGTACAACGTCCCACCGACACAACAGGTAATTTTGGTGACGATGTTTTACAGGCTACAGTACATAGCCAGTGTCAGAGTATGGTCTGTTCACACATAAAGGACCAATCTCATGAAAACTGCAGAGTTCATAACATCCACATACACTCAGCAACACAGAATCTGATGCCGTCAACGGCACTGGGCATATTAAAGATGCCACAAGAATAGCCGCTACAATCATATACGAATCATACGACATGCCAATCAACATGCAGTGAGTTACAGCATTTTCTGCAGTTTCGTCTAAAATGCCAGAGGACACTACGTACAAGCAGAATAAGAGCTATCACAAAACTGTTAAAATGCACACAGTCTGTTTTGCTGATTAACAGAATCAAAACCAAGCAATTATACGGTGTATATGAAAACAATACACATACAGGGAGGTGGTTGCTTGACTTACTAGTTTCTGACAACTGGTACACGAATGCCAAATAAATAAAAATGGACTTCTTGCAAAAATATTTAATAACATCAGTCATCTACAATTTGTGAAGGAAACCAACTTTTTCAGCAATTTAGTAATTGCCACGCATTTTCTGGCATTTTAACTCCTTACGTGTAATAAGTTAAGGTCTTTTAAAGTAAACTGGCTGTTCTAAACATTTTGATATGGAAAGTAAACAAAGCAGCACAAGAACTTAGATAAACAAAAAAACATCTATAAATTGTGATTTAATGTTAAACCCGAATGAATAAAAATCAATTATGACGCACAAACCCGTTTATAACGTGTGTGCCGGAAATACTTGTAGAATGTATGAAATTCAATTAAATTTATTTCAGGCGACGTGGCCCATAAAACACACAGACAACACAGAAAATACAATAAAAACAGGAAATAGAACACATGTTCAATCAATACAGTCTCGCGTTTAAACGTTTAATATCCATCTCCAGAAAAGGAGATAAAGACGAGACAAAAAAGCGCCAACAATAATCGGAATAAGTCTAAAATGCGTCTTTTAGTGACCATTAAACGGCAGGCTAAGCTGCGTTCGGTCAGCTGGTCATGGGCCAGCCTGTGAGCGCAGGCTCAGCCTATGGCCTACGCCCTACGCAAGCTTGGCCTGTGACATGACCAGCGCCTCTGAAGTCGCGGTATGTGACTTGAGGCGCTCTACAAGTGTTATATGCCTTTGCCTTTGTGGCTGATTAGCTGGTTAACGAACGCCTTCGGTTGCTATCACTGAAAATGTTTCAAATATTGCGCTTCCTGAATAAAATAACGCGAGAAAGTTAACGTTATAACATATAAAAAAGAGGACAGGAAACTACACAACTCAACAGATCACAGTAATAATAATAATAATAAGCGCCATAATGCCGTTAGGCGGCTAACGAGGCTACAATGAACCCAAACAACCAAAGCGAAACTGTTTTTGCCTCTTATGACACTCGGCCAAAAAACCAGGTCGGGTTATTCCGCAGTTTCAGAACATACATGTACTGGAGCACAGACACTGATAAAACCCATCGATTTAACTCGACATATTTTCTCGCAAACAGGAGTCCGTACACATAGGACCAGAGTTCATTACAAACACTCACTACACAGAACAGCTTGGCATTCACCACATTAACAACACAAAACACACAGACGTGCATTATTTTTACACATTATTTACAACAAACACAGGTATCTTAAGGCTGTCATGCGCTAAGTTAAAACTTTGGAGACGAATGAATAAATGTGGTTCAGTCAACGTGATTGTATGTCGACACATCAGACAGAACGACTAAAGCCCAAATTCTACTTGGCTCGTCACGTCACGTCTCCACACGACACGTTCGACGTGTTGAGCTAATGCATTTTGGCCGTGTCGAGCTTTTCAAACAGTACGGCTCAACACACTCGGTCACCACGAGCTCGACAGGCACGTCTCGACGCGCTCGACACGTCAAACGTGTCGTGTAGAGACGCGACGTGTCGAGCCACGTGGAATGTGGGCTTAACTGATGATGCGCATAGAAACTGTCCACTAAAGCGGTTCTATGACTATACATACGGCAAGCCAGTTTATCAGCACTGCACTGGGTGGGCAAAACTGGCTGGCCACTGAAGTGCCGATTTGACACATGTATAGTAAAAATGGAACGGACAAAAGCAGCATGTAGCATCACCATTATTGCAGCTGTAACTGGCGTACCCAGAGGGGGGGGGGGGTTATGAGGGTTCAACCGCCATTGAATCTTCAAAAAAATTTTGTATTGTGTGCTTGCAAAATATACTCTCCAAGCCCTTCTCTTATGTTAATTAAATCCAAAATTTTATACGAGAAAACGTTATAAACTGTACGCTAATTTCACATTTTGCTTCAGCTTCTGGGGGACTTCGTCCCCAGACCCCCTACCGGGGGACCCCACTGGGGGACTTCTCTCAGACCGGTCCCCACCACGTGAACCCCCTCCATTGTAAAATCCTGGGTACGCCTATGGCAGCTGTATAGCCAGCCGACTTATACGAAAAAAAGTTGTTAAAAAGCGCAGCAAATCACAATGTATACAATGGAAGATTCACTGAACACATACACATAGAGCACGCGCAGCAATAAGCAAGAAACTACGCCAGCGTCAAGATGTCTAAGTATACTAGCCTACAACTGACGCAAGTGTCATGACAAGCTCTGCTAAATTACAGGCACTAATTAAATAAAACCAAGTACGCATGGGCGGACTGGGTCGCCTGGCACTTGCCAGGTGGGCCGGTTGGTCTGCCGTCCAGGTGGGCCGCCAACGTCAAATGTTGAAGTAGGTCAAACAACTTACCCAGTTAACAGGGGACGAGTAGGAAGGAAGATAGCTAGGGAAAAGTCACAAAGAGGAGGAGAGGGTAGGAGGGAGTGGAACAGGGGAGACGGCCGACGGGCCCTTAGCTCAAGAGGGAGGACTATTGTGCAGGGGCCAACTGAGATCATAGTTACGCCACTGCTGATGAGGCCGGTCTGCCTATTTATCCAGGGCCGGTTTGAAGAGCCAGTCCGCCCCTGTAAGTAAAACCAAAAAAAAACAACGAAATTAAGAGCATATTAATAAACTATAAGAACCTTCAGAAAAACTTCAACTCGTGCTTTTAGCATAAAATGCGGCAGAAAAGTGGTTAAAAGGGACCTATTGAAATAGATCAGCATCTAAGAATATAGTGCATTCTTCAGCACACACGATACAGTAATAATCTTCTTGGGCTGCAGGTTGAAAAAATGCGCTTTCATTATGCCTGGTCCTCAGAACTCCCTTGCTTAAAATCACCTTTCCATAGTCCCTTACAGCACTTTCAGCACAGCCGGACTCAAAAAAGTTAACAATCCAGTTCTAAAAAAGCTTATTTCTGACAGAAAGTTTTCTAAAAAAAACTGTTTCGGAGTACTGATGAATATCTGGAAAATCTGAGAAATTGGAAAACATAAGTTCATTTCACAATGTACGTCACCAAACCCCATATACACGAAGGACAATGGAAATGCGAAAAATTTACAAAGACACGTTGAGCGTAATTTGAAAGGGAAAGCGTAGACAATCGTACTCTATTGCGTCTGCACATGGCCAGATCATCACCATGAGCGTTGTATCAACGGACAACACGCACAAAAAAGACAACCACTAGTCTATTGCCGTATGTTGCAACAGAAAACATCAATTGTCGACAACGGGAAGGCATAGAGTATGCATTGCGGTCATGACGACACAAAGAACATGGCTCGTTCTGACATCCGATATCTACACCTGGAAAACCAAATGAAAAGGAAGATGGATGGCACGACCACACAAGCCGCTCACGGTAAATAAGGAAGTAAGTAAGTAAACGATTTATATAGCGGCAACTTCTGGTAAGAATCAGGGCGCATGCACACCAATTGCTTTCGTGGAACAAATACGGAGAACAGGTCACTTGTGTGGCCAACATTATACTGACAGTGTATTACAGAAAAGAAAGCAGGATAAGATCATTAACATCAGGTTCAGCGCTCATATAGCGCTACAAGCCGCTGAAGCGGCGCTGTGCGTCACAGACAGGGCCGGCGTTCAGCGTAGACCGCAGCCAAGTCCGCAAACATTCAGATCAGTTTCGGTTTTAACCAAAATTTTGCTCCATTATAATACAGAATTAAGACGCACTTGCTGAATCATAAATTACATTTCGGCAATTGAAAACGATAAAAATAGGTTCATTTACTTAAGAATAGGTTCATTTACTGAAGATTCTGCAACAAATGAGAGCAAATCTGACACAGGTTTTATTTAGATTTAAGCAATTGACATAATAATTCTAGTATATATTCTGAAGGCACAGAATGGCCTTCTGTGTTCGTTAAATCGACGACATGTGCAGATTTCACTGATCTATTGCAAAAAATCAGCAAGACAAAAATTAACTCAGCACCAAGTACAGCAGCCAACTTCAACACACCAACATCTCGAAGCCAAAAATGCACTTAACGTCTATGACAGTGTTTTTCAACCTATTTGTTGGATCGGAACCTTTAGGAGCGGTTTAGATTGCTCGCGGAATCTCACGCGGTGACGCGTGGGTTTCTTCTTTTCCAAATTGACACAAGCATCATTGTCCTATACTTACTATGCACAAACAACACCAGTGTGCGGGTGTGTGTGCAACAATGTAATCGTAGCTTCAATCGAAAAAAAACTCGTGTGGCCAGAACAGCCGATATTACTGGTTACTTCACTGTTACCCTTAGCAGTTTTCCAGCGATTTCGGCCGTGAGTGAGTGAGTAGAGTTTAACGCTCAACCCTACACAATACAGGTCATTTCGGAGGCGGATACACCCTGGGAGTTAGTTATACATTTCACGGGCCAACGGTGAAACCCCTGGCTTGCGCTCACGGAACTTGTAGGTACCGTGGAAACCGGGTTGAAAACCACTGGTCTACGAAACCACAAACAACCGCAGTAAACTTGCCCATAACATGATTGCAGACCACCACGTCGTCTGACCCGAGTGTCCCAACTACCACCTCCGAAATGACCTATATTGTGTCGGGTGGGGCGTTAAACTCTACTCACTCACTCACTACTGTACACAGGGCAGTGACAGCAGAAGCGTATGTAACAATGACGGTTGGCTTTCAGCATCGGACTGACGAAACTGCATGATATGTCAGATATGGAACGGGCCAGTATCAACAACAAGACTCGAAAAGTTCAGCGAGTAAGAATCCAAAATGCCGCAAAGAAGATAAAGCTGCGCCAGCAACAGTTGCGGCAACACACAGGTTGAGAGGCACTTTTACAAATTTGTTAACAGTAAAAGGTTTGTGGTGTCGATAGCCTCGAGAGAAAGTTGCAACGACCTGGATTGAAAGGAACGTGCATGTGCCCGATTAGTAAAGCAATTAATCAGTAGTTAAAACAACGAAACCATGCAAGCCGATGCAGGATATTTAAACATAGTTTTAAGAGGATATAAACTGCTTTGCCACTCATATGTCTTGTCACTCAGTGGCTAAAGACGTTCGTACTGCCCACAGACTGCGCATCTGTTGCTTAGGTGAATTTAGCGCGTTATTTATGACAGTAGTATTACTATTAATGCTCTATCGACAATAAAATGAAGTGCAACAACTTCACAGACACCATGACATTGTTTCGCATTTCACTGAAACTTTTAGACCATCTCTGGATAGTGCCAAAAACTCATCATTTTCAATTACTATTTCATTTCTGATTTCATTACATATCATATGTGCAAACACCGAGTCATAAATTTTCCTAAATAGTTGTTAACACAACAACATAGAAGGTGTAGAAAGTCACTTTGTCGGAACACGCTACAAATGATAAGAGGTTTTAGTGCCATATTTTAGTAACAGTTTCCAAAATGTTTTCGCTGTATTTTCATATGAAAGAAGTGAAAATATAAACAACACTTGTCAAAAACCAGTCCAACTCTGAGTTACCTGGCATACAGATAAAACGTGACACCAAATCAATGCTTCAAGCTTTGACTGAGGTACAAGATCGATTGGATCAACAAGAACTGCAGCTGCTGCCAAATATTAAGAATCTTGTCAAGTTTGCAGCGAGAAAACCATAATGTACAACTTTTAAGATCTGCCGAGAACAGACATTTGGCATTAGTACATGTCGAGGCTAAAAGAACATGATCGTATCACAAACAGCAGCTAAACCGATCCATCACAAACAAACTAACTGGCATCTCCAATGTACAGCAATATAAATCACTGCCATACGTAAGTCTATGTACATTTACTATACACATTAACACCCAACAGCTGAAGCACATTGGCCAACGCCATAAGTGCAATATGAGATTAAAAGTCGGTACTAATCGTTAACACAATTCTCGTTTCGGCGCGACTCCACGGCACTGACGATTCTCAGCTCTTGTCGATCGTGATCATGTGTCGAACCCAATTCGCAAAACTAATTTCTTTCTCGTATTTTTGCTCTGTCCGCTGTACGAATGCATGACTCTGCCACAGAAACATAGCACAACATGAGATAATGAACCGACCGACCGACCAAACAACACTAAATTGCATAACATACCTGAAAAAGTTGATCAGAAAAATAGCCAACTTAGTCTGCTGCACGTAACCAATAACTAGAATTGGGGGTGGACGGTTGGGAAATAAAATTAAAACATAAAAAACCAGTGAGCACAGAGACCAGTATCAAGTCTAGAGCCATGACATCAGTCCGTCATATGGAAACGTCCACAGTGGAACAGGTGGATCAATAACAGTAACAAGCATATATGTTACGTTAACTATCTCCACGTAAACAAGGTTCTTCATATATTAATATACATTAATGTTCACACTTATTTCAAAACAGTGCAAAGATACGTTTTTACATAACTCGCAAGGCATGGCAAGTCATGCGGTGTCAAACAATCAATTAAAGTGAGTTTTTAACTGACGTAACAATCATCGTTAGAATGTAAAGATATTACAATTCCGAGTAAAAACTGACCATTAGTGACTTCAAGTCCCATCGATTTGTCGGATTCTTCTGAAGGCTGTTATCACAATACACGCAACACCATTCAAAAAGCCCATCCATCGCCAAAAGACAGCAGAATGTTATGCAGTATTCTCAGGTGTTAAAGCGGAAGTCATTGTAGAAATACACCGATTTCCTAATTTATTCATGTATGCAAAACCATAGATAGAGATGTTAAATTTATCGCAATTTATAGCATGTAAAATATTCTACGTTTAGTTTATTTTGCAAAAGATGTTGAAGACTGGCCTGGTTAGGGTAAATTAAACGTCTTTTATTGCCATAAGTGCCTTAAGTTTAAACGTTAAACAAATAACGCACGAACAATAACAACAACATCAGATGTCAACAACATAGAATATTTTACACGCGATAAATATAAGGATATATTTAACATCAATATCTATGATTTTCATGTTTGAATAAATTGGAAATCGGTCTTTATAAGTCCCTCAGATCATATGAAGTTTAGCATTTGGAAAAGCATTCACAGCAACATGCCAATTGTGCGCGGTGAAAACAACATACATAATCAATAAACAAAAAGACCAAAAAAAAGCTAGAAAGCACTTACCATCTATTAACAAAATCAACAAATTCTGGCGTGAAATATTCTGCTGGTATTGACGGTGCTGCCTAAAACATAAACATCATTACTGGCATGCATCTTCATGTAACATATGTTACACTAAAACATATCAGTAGTCTGTAGCACCATTATAACATTTGCACAATTCTACTTTTACAGCGTCGTTTCTTTTTCAGATTTTACTCATTGAATTCCGAACAATTTTCACTGGATATTATGGATGTATTGCCCGTGTTATTTTCGAAGTATTGAAGATTAACAACAAAAAATTATGTTCTATTTATATATGGAAAGGTGGCATTTCTTCCAGAAATGATATAATACGCACATGATCCTGGAAAAAATTATTATTATATCCACATCTACGATATTTTCGTTAATTTATCGCACAAAATTCTGCCTCAAAAACACAGATGTATGACCGAACCACAAGATACTGTACAGCAGACCACGATGACACCGTGGTTCACGCCCATCAACAATGTGCAAAATCTCTGGATTAAAAACCACTGTGGACAATTTGTTTTCAATGACAACCAGTACACTATGCAGCTTTGGAAATCTCCAAATGTACAAAAGTCAGCTTCCAATAGGAGAACATTCAAAGGTGTCAGTAGGTGCATAAAGAAGCAGCTCAAAAGTGGGGACAGGATGACTGTCAAAGTCTACGGGGAGCGAGTGAGTGGAGCTTAACTGTGTCCCTTTGGTCATTTCAGAGCTGATCTTCACAGCCAATCACTTGACTGACAGTGACAAAACTAAACAACACAGGAAAAATACGCAACAGCTCAACACAACAAGCTACCTTGATCCAGTCGCCCCTTACGCCCCTCAGTAAACGAGGTGGGCTTTTTTTTACCAATCCCGAGAACCACATGCCACTGTGGCAAAGTTGAACCATGCGGGGCTGTTTAGCAACAAGCCTAATTCTTGCAATGGTTATATCTCATTATAAATGTATCACCCACACTGTCGTTAATGTCATTTATTCATCAACACGAAAAGTGTGACGATACTGCTGGCAAGTCACTTGAGAATGAGTTATCAGCTCTTGAATATTCTGCATTAACAAAGACTACAAGGTAGATGTAATCCAGTATTTGAAAGATGTCATTAGTCTTCCATATTTGCTGAAATTCTTTGCCAAATTCCGTCAGGGAAATCCAGTCACTGCCTGCGTTCTGCCGGAAACTGAAGATGACACTGTTTGGCATCTTTTCCGGTAGAATGACCGTCATTTAGATTTGTGACGTACCCCTGAAACACTTAGCGCAACAGCGTCACTGAAATCCTTGCACTGTTAATAATAATAATATAAAATGTAAGAAATAATAATAATAATAATAATAATAATAACAATAGTAATAATCACAAAGCAACTAAACCATAACAGCAATGCTACTCTAGAAAAATTACGACAACAGTGCAGACTGTAACAGACAACCAACCTCACTGACGATATATTCCAGCAGCTCAAAAATGGACAGTGTTTGCAATTCGCCGGCGTTTATCGCCATACTGTACCGCTTCACTACACAAACAGACAAGCACCTGTCACAAGTAACAGTTTCATTATGACTCAACTGTTTAATTAATAACGTGAATAACATATAGATGAAGTCTTACTCGCCACCAAATGGAGACATGTACGAACAACTCCACAATGGGAATATACGGCATTCACTGGTGGTGATGGAATCTACCGTCGAGATCGATGGATGAGGCTCAGTGCTTGTGACTTCGGATGTGAGACACGAGTCCAATGGCTGCAGCACAATGACGGCCGCAGATGTGGCAGACGTGGGCTGTGGCGTTGTTTATGAGTTGGTTCTCCTTATGTCACGTTTCTCCTGGAGTGCAACGATGCAATTATTTTGAAACTCGGAAACGCCGGCAAAGCAAGGTCGCGCCATGAAGACCTCGCTGGTGCGGCCGTCTCCCAAGCTGTTCGGTCGATGTGCACCGTCTGAGGTTTGACTTCAGAACGTATTGAACCGTTTCATTGGACGGCATTCAGTCACGTACAGAAAAGAACATTGCTACTGAGACACAGAGAAACACATACTCATAACTCAGTACCTCCTCGCAGTGACTGTCCAGTCTTGGCCGCCTCCATATGCTCCCGTAATGTATCCGGTCCGAAAATCTGTCGGATCTCTTCCGGCGGAGGCGGAGGAATAGGATATCGGCCTAGACTCAGCTCCACCAACGACAAACCCATGCTCCATACGTCCGACAGCACCGAGTATGTTGCGCCCTGAATTCGCTCCGGCTTCACAGCAAACAAATCCAAAGAAAAAAGTTTAAAAACTAGGTAGTGTTTCGACTGCCGGCAACCGGCAGCCGATCCCCATAGATCGCCTGCCGGCAGTGCAGGCATGTGGCACGCTGCTGAGTGGCAGGCAACGGAGGACGATGCACATCGCTGTTATCAAGATGGCGTCGACCTTTGCACGATGAGTAATATGGCCATCGGTTTTCCTCTTTTTCAGAACTGGAAGCTTAGTTAAGGTTAAGGTTAGCGTAGGGTAGGTTATGGCTAGGTTTAGGTGCCATATAATCATTTATAGCTGACAGCCGAAAGGGGATTCCACGGGGATTGGCTGCCGGTTGCTGGCATGCGATAAAGAACAAAAAAACCAATATCACATAGTGTCGTCATGTCAAGACTATACAGATGTTTCAGGCAGTCGCCCCAAAAACATTTTTATTT
>Ga0056115_1001800_pt1 | contig 10532 bp, 6 predicted proteins | sample WorMetOlspDAHAB1_FD_77007 | JGI IMG/M metagenome (GOLD analysis project Ga0056115, IMG submission 77007) | Marine gutless worms symbiont microbial communities from Max Planck institute for Marine Microbiology, Germany - Olavius sp. DAHAB.1 ... | reverse complement strand
TCCTTGCGGGACCCCGTGAGGAACATGACAGCTGGGGGACTGTTTATCTTTAAACCGAACAGACTGTTCCCTGGCAGCCAGGTAGGATGTGAACCATGCCAGCGGATTACCAGATATTCCATAAGATCGTTGCAGGCGTTGGAGGAGGATGCTGGAGGATATTGGGTGCATCTCGTTCGTTAAAAAGTTCATAGTGCCCACCGAAGCATACACCTTTCGCTGTCTTAAAATACGGGACTCGAGACTGCAGTATCAGAAAGCTTTGGACGGTGGAGCATGGACAGCACCACTAAACATGTGTAGCGTTGGCGTGAAATTTGAACGCAAATACTCAGTGTCGATAACACCATTACTACATCAGTCCATCATTAGAATTTACAGTGTTCCGTTTACAGTTAAAACAAAACAGTTAACACAGTTTATACGTTTATATGTTTTAAAAAGTATGAAAGCTGGTTGTTGTTTGCAGTCTGTGAGGCAATGCAGTATATACAGGCTGCTGGCCCAACGTAAATAAACGCCAGCTTGCAGAACTAACCGTCAGTTCTTGTATTGGCAGTAGGCTATTATAGACGTGTAGATGAGTAACGAAGTTCGTGACGCAGAAACGTAATGTCGACGGAATTGATTATTTCAGTGACTTACATGGTAGCTTTGCTGTTAGTTGTTATGGACGGCATACAGTTAGCACAATGCTCCATCACACTGTGTACAATATACAAATCTCAACATATGGGATTGTTGTGTTTTAGTTACATGTATACATTTAAGACGCACATATTGAAATATCTGCAGAGACTGTGGCCAAGTGGTTAGCAACTTGTACGGTCCGGCACTTAGACCTTTGTTTCGGTCGAACATCGAGTGTGACGGAAGCGAGTCGTCGCTAAGCAACTGTCGCCATAGAGACCATAGCGACGGCGATACATTCCGGTGCGGCCGTGTCGCCGTTTCTTGTCGACAGTGTCACGCCACAGCGAAAAGATCTCGAAGAAATGCGGTCGTACCTCACAGCCCCGACACGAACAGCAGCGACAGCTACAACAGTGGTATCCAATATGTTTTCCGGCCACTCGGCTATTTTGTGTTTTATTATTATTATTATTAGTTTCATGATATATGTCGCTGTGATAACACGGTCTTACTGTTGCACTCTTGTGTATTACTCTATGTACTGTTTTTCTGTCTTTTTTCTTAGCTTTAGTTTAATTGTAATTTTAGTTGTTATTTAGTTCACTGTGCTACCTTTGTGGTGCAAAAAATAAATGACTGAATGAATTTATTTTATGGGAAACCACAGACGGTTCAAAAAGTACAAAAGGAAGAAATACAGATGTTCGGAAGTACGCCTTACTCCAGCCAGTCGTCATCACCAGCAAAAACGTCGTGCACCGGAACAGATTTGAAGTGTTGCACTGCAACGAAAATCCGTTGAAACAAAACCGAAGGTGCTCGAACATCCCCGGTCGTCTCCACCAATCGCCTTCCCAACTCGCTCAAGAATTGAAGAACATCCCTGTTGATGGGACCATGGGACTCATTTCTTGAATAGTAGTCTTTGTTTTCTGTAAACAAGAATTATTAAAAACAATCATTAAAATTACTTTAATACACGCTAGCGATTTTAATGAAAGTTTACGTGGGACCATACACATATTGTCCTAAAAGGAAAGTCCCTACCGAATTATCGATAACTTGTATTACGTCGTATTAGAACATGCCAAATATTAGATTTTGTGTGAATTATTGCAATAACTTGCGTTATTATTTCAGACAATAGCTTAGCCCATACTTTATACAGGCGCAGTGAGAAAAGTAATGCCTACCTTTATTGTTGACGCGAGAAGTTTCTGTGAAGTAACTAACGCGGCAGATTGGACTGTTATTAGACAATGGTGCAGACAGTGGGAACGAATCTAAAATACATGTAGTCCAGATGTTCAGTAACTGGACAAATAGCGAATATTGTAAAGAATTTATTATTTTCGTAGTGTGAGATTGCCCCAATGCTCAACCAGTTCGAGTTGTGATGCATACAGTTCATGTATTGATAGCTCTGTATAGTTGACGTGACAAGGACAGTTTATAAAGGGAACTGCCGAAATATCACTCTTTTAAAATCGTATTAAAACATGCCAAATTTTAGATTATTTTTTATATATTAAAGTGTCAAAGAAGCTTCTTGCATCAGTTAGCCTTTGAAAGCTATGAAACGTCACCAGATAGAAATTGATGTAAAAAGTTTTTTTTCTTTTTTTAGGTTTTACTTTTCAATTACCAGTACACTTATTACGCCCATATTGCAGCTTAAAGCACAGTAACTGATGACGTCATACATTAGGTCACACATAGAATATTTAATGCCAACTTACATTATTGTAGTTTTATTTTACACTCAAATTCGACTCAAATCTGGCTTCGTTGGCAGGTTTTAATACGATTTATTGATTCATTAATTTTTCTGTAAGAGCTTAATTGTTTGGACCACCCTGTATAGTAGGCCTATACGCTAATCGCTTGTGCAGGAGGCAGTACAGTCTGGATGGGAGGACTGTTCATCTTTTTCTTTTTCGCATGGGTCGTTGTCGTTGTCTGCTGTCTTCTCTGTCACTGCTATCGTCGACAGCGGAGCACAACTCGAAGTTCGTGCAGTCCTACTGATTGGCGTATTTCAGCTTATGATGGTGTAGCACAGTAGAATCGCCCGGAAACCAAACGCGGCAACAATAGGCGATTTCCATGCAACAACTGAAATCGACTACATTATAATTATTTTTGTTAATTTGTTTTCCTGCATGTTTGTTTATTTTTTCTACTAATTTTCTGGCGAATAAAGGGATTTTATAAACGAATTCTGGATTTTGACGGAGGAATTAAACAGGAAGAACGGCAGTACTACTGTTCACTTAGGTGTGCCATCCATCCCAGCCAGAATGCCTATCCATGTGGGATGTGAATGCCGAAACAATGCTTGCTGCCCTCGCAAACCGAAGGATACCTTCCTCTCGCACCACAATAATTATTAACTCTTGCTTGAGACCGGCTCGATATGTGTTGGAATGTGTGCTCACACGCTTGATTAAATAAATGATCAATTTTAGGCCATACATTCACTAGATTTCACTAGATTCGCTGCCCGTAAATGAACATTTCAACTGGTACTGTTGCTGATAGTATTATTGATTATATTGATAATAATAATAATAATAATAATAATAATAATAATGACAACAATAAGCCTGGTGACGATGCTGAGGTTGAGAGTTCATTCGGTTCGTTTGATGAAGGCAAACTCGGGGCCAAGTGGCTGCCCACCCTCATTTCAGATCAGGCTGATCAACTTTGGCTGCGAGTTCACCAATAGGATGCTGCCGCCTACACCCGCCGTTGCCATGTAATATCATTTATATATATCGGGTACTCGTCTTACTATTCCACAGAGGGCGAGTCAATCCGGCATGTTGCCACTGCGCGACACCGCACACATTGAGCGATCGTTTATACAGCACGGTGGGTGCAACGAGGCGCCTGTACGTTATCTATCCACTATGTTGTCCGAAAATCAATCGATCAAAACGAATTAATTCGGCGTCATGTGTAGCAGGCGAACTGCAGACGCCATGTGCTTTAGCCGGACACGTCAAGTGACTGTCGATGTGTCTGATATTGATTTAAAACAAAAGATCATTGCAATCCTACGTTTTCCCTTTATTCCGTTTAGTGGGCCTATATACACCATGTCTTTTAATTTATAACGCTTCTCAAGTTACTTACCAGCAGCTAAAAGTAACGACTAGCATTTTGTTTGATATGTAGAACACATCGTGTGCAGATTTTCCGCTCTTTGATAATTCGCCGAACAGCTTGTGGAGAGGAGACATCACAGCTTGCAATAAGAACTAGAGATAATTTTGGCTAATGTTATAATAATAATTTGCCGTTTATTTAGATATGCTGTTTGCAGGTGCATCGCAAGTACCTGCGCAGGGCATTTTCATGACGACAACGTCTGGCGTTGACAATCCTGCAGTTTCCCCTGAGAATGCGATTCCTCTTGCCGGTCTTCCTTCTTACGACGATGTCATCGCGCACTCTGACATATATGCAAGTTCTTTATTATTTAATATTCTATTAACCCACGCTCATTTCCTGTATTCACAACTTCACATCCTATTACTGCACATCGATAACTGCACGCTCTGTTTCTTACGCGGAATAGGCGTTTTTTCTGCGTTCTTGTGAAATTTTACAATAAGGAAATTTTTGTCATTTTAACACTGAAAACTGCACGTGTAAGGTATTGTCTTACTTACCGCTGGCGTTAACTCGTCTGCACGGACTAAGGAGGGATATGCAAAAGTGCGCAAATGATTTTAGGAATTAAAAAAGAACAAACCAGTAAACATAATAGTAAAAATCATTAATAAGAATATGCCAATACAAATACATATGTGCCATTAACCTGTTTCTGGCTTTAACAGAACATTTATTCAACGTTTAATCCACTATATGCATTTGCGAAATTGGGCAACACGTGTGGTTATAACGGCACTGCTTTTAACTTATGAAGAGGCAAGGCGCCATAGGCTGTTAGTTCTTTGTCGCCCGCCAAATTCTGACATAAGGCGCGTTATCACTTTCAAGTGAACACGGGCAACTCACTGGCAGCTTTTGACCGTCAAAGTTGCCGCCATGTATGTTGCTGTGCCATATCTGTTGCGAAATATCCGCACCATCGACTCGTACCTCTCATTCCGAAGTCACATTTATTTCTAGAAGCTGTTAACATCGTTCCCGCGTAAAATTTGGTTTACTTTATCGCTTTGTCTCTTCAACTGTATATAAGTAGACCGTGCACTAAATATTTGTAACAATAGTAATAGTAATAACAATGGATGTGTATAGAAGTTGATTGCAGTGTATTGCAGTGTATCTGTAATGCGTTCACGTGTGCAGAAGCGAATCGACACTGAAACTGATTTGCCTCCGTACAGCGTGGCGTCCAGACAATGTTCAGCCACCGAAGAGAGCAACAATGAGACGGAAATCACGGACTCGACATCTAGTTGACCCGACCGAACCGATGTCCTCAATATCTCAGAACTATTGCGTGCCGCCGTGTCGTGTCGTAACACGCTGAAACTTGTCGTCGCGGCTGTCAGCTGCTGCGTGCATATCCGCGCGTCAACGCTGCAGTACAAAAAAACTTACTCGCGTTGTGAAAAGTCACCATTTTCAACAGTGTATACTGCGTACTGATTTTTATAAACTATGTATCTTATACGTAAAGTCGAAGCGCAGAGAAAAAAAATGAATATCGGCGAATTTTATGCGATATGTAACATATGTAAAATTAGATGTAAACTTGCAGGTTATTTTTTTGCCCTTCTCTTGTTATCGTTGGGGTCTTGAGGATAGATGTCTGGCTATACGACTGACGCGGTTGGTTGCCAGAATTTTTAGCAAGAATAATGTAGGTTAAACATAACCGGTCATTAAACGCTGTAAAGAATGCTTTCATGAATTCATGCATTTCACAATGTATGCATTGATCCATATGTTGCGAACATTCGCAGCAGCTAACTAAGTTGTTAGTACACCGGATGATATTAATGCAGTTTGATTTCGACAGAGTTTGCATCGTTTTGTACGAATTGCATTTTTGATCATATTTCAGCCGCATGCTGTGATCGATGCTTACGCTTTTATTGTTTATACTTCAATTATTTTTTTTACTTCTACGTAAAGCATTATATGCGTCACGTTATTCGATGTCATCCAATCGCTGAAACATCTGCTGCGGACGAATTATCCTAAACTCTGCTTGAGCGGCCTCGTTAAAATGGCCGGCGGAAAGAAGCTGGATCTGGTGTCACGTGGAGCTGCACGCATCTCTGATTGGACGGCATCATCGACATGTTGAAGACTTACTCAACCAAAACTCGGAAACAGCAGCAAACCTTTCTGGCATCCGTTCATGCCGGACTGTCGTGCAAGGAGAGCAGTATAGAATGAATCGTTTGTTATTTCTATTGTCTTCAAAAAACGTCAGAACTGATCAACATAACTGCAGTTATGGACGTCGATCGTTGGGTGGACGGGGGGGGGACATGTTTCCCTACTTTCGAATTGGAGAGGACAACATTCCCCTGCTTCTGGTTGTGACAAATTTGTTTTCTTCATTTAGTAATGTCGCAATGTAGGCCTATGTACATTGAACTATCAAAATCTGAAAATATGCCGTCAAAATAAATTATTAGTCAGGAAAATTATTTGATTAAACAGTCAGAACTGTCTCTGTAAAACATAAAATGTCATCAACTTCAGGGAGGTTTGCCCCTGAACTCCCTAGTTTTATCATCAGGTCGACGCCCATGTATACGCTCTGAGCAACAATACATGCTAACTGTTCCACAATGACAAGGTTGCCTACTCTTTTGAGCTTTAATAATTTATTGATTATTTAATAACTGCTACAAAGTAGGCTATGTTTTGTGCTAAAGAAGTGCCTATCGTCGTGTTTTGTCACAAACATGCGCCTTACAATCAGTGTTGTGTTAACATGTGTGACTTATACGACGCTGTTTATGTCAGTCTATAACTGCGTCGGTGATTTACTCGTAAGACTGAAAAAGCGACTGGTCATGCGTGGGACTCAAATAAATTAACCGGCTATATATTGTGTGTAATAGTTATATTACGCAGTAATTAAATTACTCTACAGAAGCACTACATATGCATACTCGTCAATACTTGCTCGCTGACTCGTATATAAATTTCTACTCAGTGCAATGACAAAATACACGTTGACTGGACTTTTCGTACCATTGACTGTTCGTACCATAGACCTTATATAATTTGTTGTAATTGTCAACTTCTTCGTCGATATGAAGTTCAAATGTGGAAGCTCTACGACAGCAGACAGACTTCACTGAAGAAGTTCCTTCATGACGCTTTCCGGGTGTATTCGCCGGCAGTAGAGTGACTGTAGTGACAAACCTTCCTCCTTATATGAATAACGTGATGTGACGTTTTTGCCTCCATTTGTGTTTTTCCGTCCGTTGATTTTTGTAGTGTGATTACAGATAACTTAGATAAATAGTTAATTATATTATCTATAATGTATGTACGTATTTACTGTGCTTTAGATTAATCGGTGATTACATTTTTTCGTGTTGTTTCCCGCTAATCGCCGGCTGCACAGTTATTCAGAAGTTTGAGATTTGTCAATAGTCATTGACAAATCTCAAACTTCTGAATAACTTGTCTACGTTTCTCACTATAGCTGACGTTATAGCTAAAGAGTAGTTATACCGCCTGTTTGCAATTTAAACAAACGTCAAATAAAGCAGCCTGCGACGTTCAGCAAACGGCTGTGCGAACGAATTTTCATACACAAAAAATTACGAAGAAAACCAAACTACATTAGTGTTTCGAATGGTCCATGGTACAAATGGTCTACACGTAGTACGTATAATCCGAGGTACGAATAGTCAATGGTACGAATAGTCTAGTAATCGGCCTATAGGCGTAACGTTGGAGATAGTAACTGCAAGTGTAACTAGAATATGGCAATGATCACCAGAACATGCGGTTGTCCGGCCTGATTATGGTTACGGTTTGCTTGTATGTATCACGTAGAGGTTACGTCCTGTTTCAAATTCATCTCTATGTAATTTGCACTGTATGTAGCCTATAGCATTGTGAAATGCTAGCACATTTTGCGATGACAGTGCGACCATTTTTAGCCGTTTTATGATTTTTTCGCCCATGCTAAATTTGGTGGCATAGCAAAAAGTTCCTATACGCCGATATAATGTGTAAGTTGCACGAGAATCTGTTCACGAGTAGAGAGTGAAGCAGAAACGTAGGCGGAGCAGTTTGATCGCTGGCTGCGCACATAAGGCTGAAGATCGAGAGGCGGCATCGTTTTCGGGAAGATCGACTGTCACAGCAGGGTCTCGACTCTCGACGACTGTTCAGAAGCACAGTTCGAACAGCATCGCATTTCGACAGTTACGCACGCACAGACACACACACACACACACACACTGTAGAACCAAACGCAGAGGCGAACTCCTATGACTGGTGGCGGCGTCGTCATTCGTGACTTCATCCAACAACGGAAGTGTCAGCACAGTCACTCGGCAGTAGGCTACAGCACGTGTCGGCCTCGTCGTCACTACACAGCGCCACAACGAAATTAATGTCATTACACCTGGACACCAAATATTTCCAATAGTTCTACACTGTTATCATGCATGGTTAATACTCAGAACCGTGCAGTCCGCTGTTCTCGGCCAATTTGGACCAGCAGTAGACACAGTGACATTGACGATCAGTCGCTAACGCTAAACTCGTGGTTGAAAATCTTCGTTCGGAGAACAATACACAAAAAAGTTAAACAAGAACAAGAGGCAGCAATGAGACACAATGCCAGTGTGAACATGTTGACAATAGTTACGAATACTTCACACGCGGAAATTTACGCATCAATTTCGAGCGACGTTCTCCAGCGCAAAGCCGCAGGCAGTTTGAAATTACAAATTCTTCTTCAGATGTCTAGTCAGCGTTTTCCAGTGTTAAGCAACAGCGTAATTAAACGAAAAATACCTGTCTCCGTTCGATTTATCATCGCTAATATGCTGCTGCTGCTGATGATGACGATGGCGATGATGCTGCTGAAGCTGAGAGACAATTAACGGATGCCGCTGACAGAAGAACGTCAGCGACGCTGAACTGACGGTCGGTAAGCTCAACAGACTCTCAATTGCAGACAACTCGCTTTCTTTATCCTACGATTTACAGCAATCAGCAACCGAAGTCATTGCAAGCACTATCACACCGCATCTGAAACGGTCAATGGCTTAAAGTGCATTACAATTTACCTGTCGAGTTTCAAACTGATAGGCCTAAATGATTCAGTCATTAATAAAGTCTCTCTCAATCGTCGTTTTGATAACATTTTTCCTAACTGCTTCGATGCCGTTTATGTTCAGACGTTCTATACTTATTCGGTCTATAGCTACGTGCACTTAGTGACCATAGTTAACTAATCATGTAGGCTACTCGATCCCCCTATCTCAGCAGATTCATCAGAGTTAATGGGCATCGCGAAATGTACAGGCAAGACGATTACCTTCAATGTTCGTCTGAGAGCGAGCAGATTGCTGCACTTGTCGTGATTCAGCGGCGACGATGACGACGACGACGGAGTAGGAGGAGGTTGTGAAGAACATTTGTCAGTTGGCGAGGTACACGCGCTCGCCCAGACAGAACGTCGCTTCGCTGTCAGGTCGAGACTTTCACCGAGCATGTCGACGTTCGACCGACGCAACGTTTCCAACAACTCGCAGATGTCCGTCTCTGCGGCCGACCAACAATGTCGCGTGGATATTATTATAGCTGACATTCGTTAAATTTGTTAAACCTGCAACCTTTCGTAACATGGGCCCGATTTACAAAAAAAAAATCTTACGATGATTATTATACGATTATCGCAAATTCGATCGTACGATTGTCGCGTAAGTTTGTTTACTGTCGTAAAATGATCGTAAGACTTTTCGTACATCGGGCCCCTGTTGTCATTTTTTGTTGTGTACTTTCTGTTGACGATCGACATAAGTTGTTCGTGTTTAACGAAGGCCATTATATACGTGTACGTGTATTTAAATAAATCCGTCAAGCTCAATACATAGTGTCAAACTCCATCTAAGAGACGGACGGACGAAGAGACACGTCTCTTCGTCCGTCCGTCTGTCCGTTCGTTCGTTTGTCTCTTTGTCTTTGTGTCTGTCGGGTGTCCATCCTATGGGGGAACGAACCGTGATGCTTCATAGATATTTAACGGGGTATAAAATCCGCGATCAACCAATAAATACATAAAATTTGGTCAGTAAATTATCAGGAAATTTATTAAAATTATTGCCACCAGATGTCACATTTTAAGGCTAAAATGCATGAAATTCGATTCCCGGCGTCTGTCTGTCCGTCCGTCCGTCTGTCTCTTAGATTGAGTTTGACACATAATGCTATATCTGGTGATTATAGTTGATCTGTTCAGTGCTCAAATTTAAAATAATGCAGACCTTCAGTTGTCAGTGTGCTATTGTCCAGTCTTGCATTTCAGTCACTCATTCGTAATGCAGTTTGTGCAACCGCAAAAAAAACACACAACGCGTAACAAAAATTGGGACTATTTTCTCATAATTGCTCTGTGAGACTGTGAGTCTATAATTCACTGAAGCAAGAAACTTGAGTATCGCCATCAGGCAACACAATGCAGTGTAAGAATCCGATCTTTTAAAGATATAATTCCACTCTATAGCCAAAGCCACCAATGGCAATTATAACTACAACTACTCTTAGATCATGCAAAGGTTCAGGCCTACACTTAGAACACTCGGGAAGAAGAAGAAAGAAGAAGAAATTTATTTGCCACGAACAATAACAATATAAAACAAGAAAAACACAATATTAATGTTAGCTCGTAGCAGGCTGCCAGAAAAGCAAAAAGCCATCTATGCTGGCCG
>Ga0056115_1001797_pt1 | contig 10537 bp, 8 predicted proteins | sample WorMetOlspDAHAB1_FD_77007 | JGI IMG/M metagenome (GOLD analysis project Ga0056115, IMG submission 77007) | Marine gutless worms symbiont microbial communities from Max Planck institute for Marine Microbiology, Germany - Olavius sp. DAHAB.1 ... | reverse complement strand
ATTGAAGCCTTACCCCCCCCCAAAAAAAAAACAAATGAAATTCCTGGCTATGGCCCTGGCTCTGCAAGTACAATTAGTCGTTTTGGTGAGCGCTTTCGCGATGGTCACTGCGGTTTGGTCAGTTTCTTGTTTGCTGTTCTTCTATTCACGGTGCCCCCGTGTCCAGCCATTTGTAAAAGTGGGGAGGCACGTGCCCCCGTGCCTTATGGAGTTGGCGCCACTGCGCATAACTATTACAATTATCGGGTCTTGGTGTTGTTTCTTTCACCGCCGTGTAAGACAATCAATCAATCAATCAAACTAGTTTATAGTGCGCCCAAAAGTTGACCAGAGAGCTGGTGTAGAGCCATGAGATAAGCCCGACACACAGAAACAGACTAAGGTGGAGGATACGATTTTCTGAAAAGGTAGGTTTTGAGCTCAGAATGAAACGGTGAAAAAGTGATGGAAGGTGACAGCAGTGTGTAGCACGTTAAACCGGCAGGTTCTTTTGATCTTTTTTTTGTCGCTGTTCACCATTTTTGGCGCGAAAAACAGCTGAGCGTGATTCTAGACGCAGTAGTGACGCAGTCGCGAAGTGGGCGCTGGGGACACGCACCCGTTGTCCGACACCGTACACTGCGGACTTACGGCGAGCGGTCCGTTCCCCACACATCGCGGCGGGTCACCACGACAGAATGCGGTCGGGCCGGACGGAGCGCTGTCTGGTGCGGGGCGGTACAGTGTCCGAGGCTGAACGGCGGCGTAGTGGCGGTTGATGGTAGCCGTCGGAGTTGACGGCTGAGGTGTGACCGGCCTCAGCGGGTGGTCAACAGGCACACCGTCGCTGCGGCACCGATACGACGCCGGCAGCGAGTGCGCCGTCGCCGATGCGGCGTCGGATGTGCTGGGTGGCGCGGCTTCGTCGACGAGGGTGGGCAGCTGGCAGCGTCGTGGGGCGGCGTCGTCGGTTGCCAGCTGCTGGCAGTTGTGAACCGTGTTGAAATGAACCGATCTGGCGTTCCCCGCGGCGTCCGATGATGTTGCGTTGATCTGGTTCGGTCGCTGGTAGATCGATGACGACCCCGTTCCGCCGACGCCGCTGCCGACACCGCTCAGCTTGGACGTGGTTGACATCGGAAGCAGGGCGTGCACTCCGCCGATCGCTGTTGTCGCCGCGTTCGCTGACAAACGAACCGCACAAATCGCTGAAAAAAATCCGCACGAAAACAGCCCCGAAAAATCTTTTCCGCTCGACACGTTACCGAACCTGTTTCCCGACATTTCGTGGCAAAAAATGTTTAACATCGTCACGCAGCAGTGCACACCCCATACCGTGCGAACGTTTCGCCGGTGAACACAACTGCATAAGAAAAAATTCCACTTGGCTCGTCACGTCACGTGTCGAGCCATGCTGATCGACAATCTCGACACGGCCAAAATGCATAGGCTCGACACGTCGAACGTGTCGTGTCGTGTCGAGACGTGACGTGACGAGCCAAGTGGAATAACAATACTTATTTGCAAAAATAGCAGGAGACAAGGGAACACGCCTATTATTTTTATTTTTTATTTTATTATTATTATTCGTTTATTAATTATATTATACGCCAAAAGTCAGCACAGGATATAAACAAGAGAAATGACAGTATACAGTGAAACGGCAAAAAATAAAAGCACATTAATAAAGAACTACATACAAGATGTCTCAAAACTTGACCGTACAGCGACAAAAAAACTGCTCTCATATGGCAAAATATTGCGTTTGGAACATATTCGGTTATAGCGCTACATTCTAACGTCCGGGAGGGAAAATGATAGGGAGGGGAGTATCCGACACTCGTCTATTAGAACAGAACATCTTCTGTTAGCGAAGTCATTATAGGATTGACTGACTGATTGGTTGACTGGTTGATTGATTGATTGGTTGACTGGTTGATTGATTGGTTGGTTTGTTGGTTGTTTGCTTGGGATTTATCGGCACCTTCAGCACAAATAGGATACACAGTGCCTTGAAAAAGTATGATGCAGTTAAAAAAATGAACTGATGAAAAATTTGAACATTTAACGTCTTAGCAATACGCAAAATGAAGCGTTACAAGAAATAACGCTACAATCTGGTCTTTTGTGTGGGAAATCCTTCGATACAAAGATATCTCGAGAGTAATCTTTCCAGCCAATCACTTGGCTAATCTATTAACATACAAAACTAAACATCTCTGGAAAATACACAACTCAATTAACCTAAACAGCTAAACACAATAAACGCAGCAAGCTAATAATAATAATAAACATAAGGTCGTAACTTCAGAGGCGCTGGTGGCAGTCGGTCGTGTGTGCTAGTTAAAGAACCTAAGAAATAAGAATGTTTTAGTCTAGATTTGGCCCTGATTTGGTCATCTCTTACGACTTTCGATCAGGAAACAAGGTCTAACCTCAATATTTTCCTAATCTAGGTCACCACACGCACGGGGCAGCAGGCATATGACTACACATACCCTCGTTCCTGGTGATCTGTATTCCCGGTTGTCCGTCTGGCGGGGGCCAGTACCGGGCCAGTACAGTGGCCGTTGATCCGCTTCCGTGGTTAAGCGGCGGTGGGGGCGGAGTCACTTCGGATGAGCTTCTCGGAGACGAGCACGGTTCCGTGGCGGTGGTGAGGCTAAAGTTGGACATTCCAGACGGCGGGTGGCGCCGCAGACCGCCGTCCATGCCACTGGCCACACCGCGGACCTCGCCGGCCATACCGCCACGACCACCCATGGTGGCCGAGCCCACGTCACCACGAGCCGACGTTCTGCCCATTTCCCAGTCCAGAAGCGCCGAACTCCCCCTCTGAGGTGCGTTGGTCGATCCCGCGCCATGACGCGCAGTCAGGATACTGTCAAAGCGCGTCGTCTCAATGTTTCCTTGCATCGCAGAAGTCGCTGTTCGGTGGTCGCGATGTGCTAGCAAACACCATCATCATCGTCGTCGTCATCACACATCATCATCATCATCATCATCATCATAAACATTTTTAACGTGGCCTAAATAATGTTCATTATTGCAAGGACCAGTGCATTTGTAGTGTGCATATTACATGCTGAACATAGGTGCATTCCAACAGTCACATACTATAAAAGCCAGAATGCCAGTGTACGTTAAAGCTGGGTTAAACAGATGTGTCTTCAGCAGTTTCCTAAAAACACGAATGTCAGGTTCAGCACGGATGTGTTCGGGCACTGAGTTCCATACAGCGGGACCGGCATGCGACAAAGCACGCTCTCCAAACTTTGTGCGAAGCTGCGGTAGTCAGAAGTCAGTCAACGACGTTGACCTCAGACGTTTATGGCAATGTTTTGCAATGTTTGGCAATATTTTTTCCCAGGTGTGATTGGCAAACCAACTTCAACGCCTCACTTTAAACAAATAAAATCGTTAAAAAACGTCCGAAGGCAGTTCAGCTGGAAGAAGTATTTTCGCTTTGATCCCTTTCGTTTTTTATGTACGTAACCGATCAGTATGCATTTAATTTACACGTTGGACGCTGCATTCGTTGGTAATAAACTGCGATTACGACCGACAGGCGTGGATGTTCTCGAGCCAGTTTGGACTCCGTTGGGTCAGTCCTATTTATTTATTTGTTTCTTTATTATACAAATCGTAAACGTAGCATATACACAGAAAATGAAAAATTAAATAGGATTAAAAATATGAGACACTAATACAAGTTTGCATGAGATAGCTACCCATTAAAAACACGCAAATAGGCATATAGGTACACTATATACAACAAAAAGGGGAAAAAGTAAATGCAAATAAATTATTAAACTACGAATAAATAGACTATAAAATTATATAAAAAAACATCAGCATTTGATACAACTGATTAATTATCACTCAGCCTATAACCGGATACAACGCAGCTTGAGATGACTAGACAGACGAAAAGGTGGAAACAAAGACAGACTGATGTGAAGAGGCCAAAGCAAAAGTTTAACAGCAACATTATTGACGATGACAAAAATTACACAGTACAAGATTACGTACCAATGCCGTTCTGAACGAGCAGATCGCTTCCGGTTCTTTTCATCTTTTCCGACCAATTATTCGAAGCACTCGCCATCGACGGCGACGGCTGCGACGATATCGATGACGTCACTTCCGGTTCCGGGTCGGCCGTCAACACGGCCGAATACTGTTTCCGGTTGCGGGGTGAGCGGCTGGCCAGCGGTGGCGGACATTGCCGACAGAGCAGCGTCAGTGCCGCTATGAGCACAATGATCACGCCGACGGAGACGCTTAGCAGGCCGTAGACCAGTGTCTTCTCGCCGTTATCTGTGCAGCAACATCACCCAATCAATCAATCAACCAGTGATTTTTTAAAAAGTGGCCTAAGTAACCAAAGCTACTACATGGTCCACTAATAGTGCTATAGGCAGAAAGATTGTTGCAGTAAAAAACGTTTTCAAGTGACGCCCCGATTGCTGCAACGTGGGAGTTGAGACGATGTAGCTAGAAAATTTTTCGGGGGGGGGCATAAGAAAGGAGTCAGGTGGTAGATATAAGAAGGTTCATGTGCATTTCTACGGAAAGTCGTCGGCTTCTGGGGGCTTCTCCCCCATGCCTCCATCGGCGCTTTGCCATGGACTCCACTGGCGGACTTCGTCCACCTTACTTTTGCTGCTCCCCCTCCCCGAAAAATGTTCTAGCTACGTCGCTGAACGGCATTATGTAATTTTTCCGTTACTACGATTTGGAATCTCACTTCTAGACACTGGACTCATTCAGCCAGCGTCTGAAAACATTTGTGTTTTGAGAAATACCGGGAATGTAAAACGCAGGACCCCGAAAAACGAGGACCAGTGAACGTGCGATGTGAAATGCGGACGCAAATACATACGGTGTCGATACAATGTGTTACAGTGTGCGAGACACCCGCGTATGTTGCAGATTGCGCGACAGTTAGGCAAAGGCAAATCGCTAAGTGTCAAACTCAATCTAAGACAGAAGTGGACAAACAGAATTTAAACTTCCGTTTGTCTGTTTGTCCGTTGTGTCTGTCAGGGGCGTCCATCCTATGTGTGGACGAAGCGCGATGCTTCATATAAATTTAAGGGAGTCGGGGATAAAAATCCGGGATGAACCAATAAAATACACGAAATATTGTCCGTTGATAATTGGGAAAATCATTAAAATATTGCCACCAGATGTCAAATTTTAAGGCTGAAATGCACCAAATTCGATTCCTGGCGTCTGTCCGCTTGTCTCTATGTCCGTTTGTCCGTTTGTTCGTCTGTCCGTTTGTTTCTTAGATGGAGTTTGGCACTAATTGCATCAGTGATGATGATTTGTGGCAGTGCGATGGTGACAAGAGTACCGCGAACGAATCGAGTGGTGAGCAGAAGGTCGACAACGAAGACTGAACTGAGCCGCATCCGCGATGCGTGTGGAACATCGCCGCCCGGAACAACAACCAGTCGACGTCGGACACCGGATGTTGTCGTGCGATGTTCGTCGAGTAGAACGTCTGCGGCTACAGTTAACGATGACGCCGATGATGCCGACGATGATGGCGGTGGCAGGGCGTTCAGAGGTGGAGTCTGGAGCAGTCCATCGATCCAGTCCACGTACGTCTCATCTGCATCCGTCAGCGACTCGTCCATCAGCTCTGCAAGGAAAAAAACAGACAGAGAGATAGAGAGGGAAAACACTGAAAAGACTCGCCGTCGTCTCTCCCCGAGTGTAGTAATTTCGCTGTTACGGGCAAACGAGTTACAGAGTTGTAGAATGCGTTCTACGAAATCTTGTAATCATTTGAAAGAAAAAAAATCTGGCGTCATAGAGGGGTGTCTGCGCGCACTATTGCCAACTCTGAATCGTCGACACTGAACGAAAATAACACTTCTGTACGAGCAGAAAAGTGTACAACGACAGCGTTGCAAAAATGTTACACGAAGACTGGGAACATTTGCACTGCTGCTGTTATGCGGCCAAAATATAATAGAAATAGAAATCCAGTGCGTAACCAGTTAGGGGGTTGAAAACCCCCATTACATCTTCAGACATTTTTTCGACTTGTGTGTATGTACTAAAATTCTGTCCCCGCTCTCCCCCTTCCCCACTAAATCCTAAATTTTCTTCAAAGAAACGTTAAAAATTGTACACTAATTTAACATTTTTCTTTAGTTTCTCGGCCACACTTATGGGCCACTGGACCCCACTGGGGGACTGCCACCCAATGTCCCCTGGCTCAGCCCCCTTTGGGAAAAATTCTGGATCCGACCCGTCGAATCTTCCCCATTGAAAAATCCTGGGTACGCCTACATGTAAAAGTATATGAGAGCTAAAAGCATAAAACCGACGATCACAGACAATTCAATTACAAGTCGAGCTTCAAAGCCCTCGTCCGACGAAAAAGAGGTGCTACATAGTACACAGCTCTCAGGCTGCCAATGTACATTATTAATAGCCTATGCCATTGTGAATCTAAAACGAAAAAAACTAAATGCAGAATCGCTTAAAATAACGTCAATCGTGATACTTTATGTGCCGAAATCGAGGTACTAAATAATAAAATGTCAAGCACCAATATACATGCGCTGAAGGACGTAAAAATACAGAACAGGAGAGTTACTAACCGTAATTTGACGGCAACGTAGCCGGAAGTCGCGCTGTGGAATCCCGATAAGGATGGTACTCGAACTGCGCGTCACTTTCGGCGGCGGCGTCGGCGGCGGAAGTTGTCAATCTGTTTCCGGTGCTGACGAGCGACCGACTCGACATGGTGGTTGGTTCCGTGGTCGGACACAACCCAGTAGGAACGCGACCTTCGTTGTTAATGCCTCGCAGAACGAGTTTCGGTACTATACAAAAAGAACGGACATTTTTTCTATGTAAGTACTATGGCAATGTGACAATGACAGCGGCAGGTGGAACAAATACGTGTGCGTAACCATTAACCAACCAGATAATAAATCTAATCCTAACCCTAACCCTACTACTAAACAGCAAGCAACGTTGATTCATTCATTTTTCATTCATTTTCGTTTATTGAATGGATTGACAAAACGCAAGACAACATATGGAGATAAAAAGTAACTAGTGTCAATAGCGGTTTTTATACAACATGAGTAATATAAAGTTGCAGTCAGAGAGATGAGTGGCATGTCCAGGTAGCTGCAGTGAATGTGTGCGCCGTCTAAGAATGTAGTGTTGTGATGCAGTAGATGGTGGTGGGAGCAATGTGTGTAGAATGTGAACAGTAAACATTCAACTGAATAGAGTCACATGTCCTACGTATATCCAGAGAAATTCATCCGAGACAACGTTGTTGCGTCGTTTTTACTATACTTTTCGTCGTCACTGTCACTCTGCCTAGCATACAGGGCACATGCCATCAAGATAGGCAGACTAGCAGACGGCTATCTTAGCACAAGGTCACATACATGCTACATGGCAATACCTTTGAGGCCTTCTATCTCCCCGCAACAAAAAAGTGGATTTGCACGAACTGCACAGGTGGGCCCCGAGAATCCGGAGGGGGGGGGCAGTTGTCCAAATGCTACAATGTAGCCAGGGGCGGGCAGGGTCTTCAAACCGACCCTGGCTAATTACAGGCAGACCGGCCCCGCGAGCAGTGGCGTAATAGGGATTCGAATGGGGGGGACTGCAAATAATTTGTTTAAGCAGAGCCCCCTTTCCCTAGGTAAGGGCCCCTGGGCCCCATCCTTCGCTCCACTCGCTCCTTCAACACTTGACGTGGCGGACCACCAGGCCGGCGGACCAACCGGCCCACCTGGCAAGTGCCAGAACCAGTCCACCCCTGAACGTAGCTACGCGAGTGGTCAAAAAAGGTGCGTACAGCACGCGTAAGTGACGGCGAGCCTGTGACTGTAAGATGATGAAACTGGATTCGCTGAACAATGAGGCAACAGATCGTATTCACTGCTGACAAACAGGCATCTTCGTCTGCCATCGCATAACTCCGAAACGGACTGCAGCACACAAGAACCGGTCGAACGTTGATCGGTGCACCCTACACACGTCACCATGTAATGCATGGTTTCCAGCATTACGTTTCCGTAATCAGTGTCCGCACTGCCGTTATGTAGCGCCGTTGCCGTTGCCCTAATTGAAAGGGAACGGAAAAAATAGAACTCGATCCTATTCGAACGGATGAACGGACACACCGAACTTACGAAAAGGGTGAAATTAATTTTTACGTAAGCTAAAGAATTCTTACGGATAAACGTAATTCTTACGCATTTTCGAAACGGAACACGGAGATACGGTTACGAATGAACGGAAACGTGACGCTGGAAACCAGGCATAAGTGATCAATTAAGTGATTTACTGTTCGTAAGTAACACATACAGTAACAATGTCCTGTGTGGCCAGAGGTCCAGGGCTTTGTGAGAAGGTATAGCATATTAGTCTAAGAGTCGCCAATAAAATGCGGATAACAAAACGGTCTTAAAAATTAACGAAACTCGACCCAGCGGAGTCTTGTAGCTATTTGTTGAGCATCGGGGGGATTGCATTTGTCAATTTTCGAACTGGGGGGGGGCGAAAGAGTTTAGTGGACATACCACCACAACAAAGCCTTTGTAGGAATGGAGAGTATGCATGCAAACAGCCAGAAATATAGTTCGCAGGGGAAGTTGCACTGACGTACTCCTCAGACCGTTTTGGGACGTCACGCAAGCAACCTGTTCATTTCCTGAAGGGGGTTGAAGCCCTCTCCAGACCTGTACGACAAATACATCCATTGTTGGGGGTGATCGTCGACAATTTTGGGGGTTTCAAAGCGCCAAAAGCGCTGCGACTAAGAAGCCGATTGGGGTGGGGTTGCCACTGTCAATGGGGTGTACACCGACTTAACTCACTTGCTTCCTGCTAACATTCATCAACTTGCTGAATCTCAAAGAATTGTTGTCACATTCGACGACCTGTCTGCAGTCATACAGGTTGGCCCAAAAAACTAAGACACTATTAAATTATCAAAATAATCGTATTAAATCGTATTAACGGCTGCCAATGAGATCAAATTTCTTCGTCAATCTACAGTATCAATCAAGCACTATAATTTATTCGTTGGTATTAAATAATCTGTGCGTGACCTACTTTGTGACGTCAACAACAACGCCTATACCCACAAAGTCGTGATATGAGTCACTTATGGTAAATGATGTCAGCGCTCCCTCTGGCAACAGCTCGACTTTGCAAGCTGTAAATTCCATTCCTACGCCATCTTTTAGATGGAAATAGATGGATGTAAAAATTTCTTCGATTTTCCTATTTTCTCTTTTTTTCTGATTTTCGATCATGATTTTTTTCAAATACATTGACTTTACCCGTATCGCAGTTTCAAACACAGAAACTGATGTTACAAATTAGGTCACACACAGAATATGTAATACAGAGGTTAACTATTATTATGCTCATTTTATAGTCAAACTAGATGAAAAAATTAGCTTTTTAAATGACGTTTTTTAATATGACAGAATGATGATTCTCGACTTTTTTGGGCTATCCTGTATAATAGCATACGTGAGGCCGTAACTTTCCAAAGACGACGATTAAATTAGCGGCGGCCATGTGTCGGCTTGAAGGGACCGCAGTTAGAAGACATAAATTGCTGCGCGAATGTCCTCTGTTAATAATAGAAAGACAGCGGCGAAGCTTTCATTGTGTTTTATTAGATGGATCGGTCCAGCAGCTCTCTGCTGTGTCCGGCTGCGCTGAATTATTCAGAGACATGTCCCTATGTGTGATATCGACAACGACGACACTGTCCGATTTCGTGTGTGTGTGTGTGTGTGTGTGTGTCTTAAGCTGTCTTACGTTTAAAAGTATCGTTTTTCCAATGTTCGTATCTTTTCCATTTATCGCGAATTTTGTTTCATAATTATGGCGCCCATAAAAATATGTTTTTTTTCCGACGTTGGTAAAGCAAGCACAGCATAGCAGAAACCGTACACAAAAAGAATCGAGAAAACACTACTTTTCATTTTCAGGTTTTTTAATTAATTAAATGTCTTCCTACGTTTTCCGTAATTTATTTTTTTACCTGAATAATGTCATATGTGTTATTCTCGGGGTGCGTCGTGGCTGTTTTTTATGCGAAATGAACAACATATATTTGCATCTTACTGACACATTGAAATACAACGACAGCGACTGCCGCGCAACAACGACATTAATATTGGTAGTATCGACCACCACGACAACAATAATTTGGGGCGACTGAAAATGCGGGAGTGGAAAATGCGGGAGCAGATCGCAGGGGTGGAAAATGCAGGAGTAGACTAGCGTATGGAAAACCAAACCGATATCATACAGCGATACGGCCTTAAGTTACTTCCTTAAAATTGTCTTTAGACTTCTGAGTGAATAAAGGGTGATTTTTATTGCATGTTAAAATAGTGGCGGCCTTTCTTTTTATAGTGGTAGCTTGCTAGATGCGGTATTCGTGATGTGATGCAAGGTATAGTGAACATAAAATGTACCGGGTTTAAAGGATACCTATACGTTGATTTTTAGTTTCACTGTAGTTACATGTATTTGATACTAT
>Ga0056115_1001796_pt1 | contig 10543 bp, 6 predicted proteins | sample WorMetOlspDAHAB1_FD_77007 | JGI IMG/M metagenome (GOLD analysis project Ga0056115, IMG submission 77007) | Marine gutless worms symbiont microbial communities from Max Planck institute for Marine Microbiology, Germany - Olavius sp. DAHAB.1 ... | reverse complement strand
GTTCTCATATTTACCACCTTATGTCCCTCGCTAATTACGGCCGTGCCTGCATGCTGTCTAGCCATATGACCTTCTCCCCTTCATTCGTCTCCCATAATCAGGCGGTCTGAGCGAGATCAGCTGGCACTGACCGAGTGAAGTCGGCCGTAGACGTCACTAGCTGCACTATACATGTACAGACTAACTAATCGTATTCGTTCTGATGACACTATTCGTCCGAATACGAATACACTATTTGGACCACTATTCGACACCGAAGCGAATACAAAGCGAATATTCGGTACTTTCCGTTCCTATAGCAGTAGAAACATAAGTCGCTATTAGTTCCAGTAACGGACGGATGCAGGACACCCAATTACAAAGCTATTAGGCAACAGCCGATGTGGTGTCGACTGAATATCTCTCTGAATAACCATATTTTATTAATTCTTGGTCACCCTTTGTATGTTTATTAGCGCGTACTAGCCGGTGATAGTGTTTTGTGATAACTGGAAACGTTAGCTAAGTTTTATGAAAATGACGTTTTTAGAGCAAAGTGTTCGAATTAAATTTACGTAATCATGTACACAAATTAAGCTGCATATTTAAAAAAACTAGAAACACGCAACATCGCGTTACCGCAACCTGTATACCGTTTTTATGTCTATAGTCTCATGATATTTCATGTTTATGCATTTTTTATTGACAGCTATTAGAGTCTTAAGTTGATTTTGTCGTCATGCTCTGGTTGCTATTTCAACTGTATAATGTTTTGAATGTTTCTTGTGAGGAATAAATTACTTACTTGCTTACATACCGTGAACCAATATAGGCCTAACCTTGAGTTGAGAGCCCAGATCGGGTTTCGCTGCCGGATTCTGTATTCGTGATCGAGGCTGGCTTAAACATTACCTTCGCTAATTTACTTCGTTAGTTCTGAAAATATGTCGTAAATGTGCCAATTTATTTGCCTTTTTGTTTAATTATTCATCCCGCTCAATAAATCAGTAGAAGATGGATTATAGTGTACGAAATGACCTAGTCGCTGCGCAGATGTCATGCGGAGACCACGATACGTCGTCATGTATGTCAACATATCGAAGTCACGTAAACGAAGTCGCTCTCTCTAACAATTAAAGCAGTTGCTTAAATCGCTCCGTGAACGCCGCCGCAATACGCTAACCAACATGGGCTGGTCCAGCTAAAACATTGGATAACTGCGGTCTACCCAGCAATCAACTCGACAGACTGCAGTCAGTGCTCAATGCCGCCGCACGTCTCGTGTTTTCGGCACGGAAACACGATCATGTCACACCGTTGCTTCGGGACTTGCATTGGCTGCTTGTACATCAACGCGTTGAATACAAGCTGGCCATACTCGTCTATCGTTGTCTGTACGGCCTGGCACCATCGTACCTAGCTGACGACTTACAACTCGTGGCCGATCTCGAATCAAGGCAACAACTTCGTTCGTCATCATCAACTCGTCTCCGACGTCGCCGACGTGTATAGTGTTCATTTTGCATGTATCGCGAGACGCGAACATCCGTTTTGGGGATAAGTACAGTATACGAGAGTTGATCTGTGAGCCTCTTCTCGCAGTTGGATTATCTTTTCCGTGATATTGATTTTCTGTATGTTTATTTTACGTTTATAATACAATAAAATAAATAAAATTGCTGTAGAAATGAACCTGTAACAAACATGCTGCTGTTCACTGTCGATTCGTGGCAAAACAAACACCACAATTATGTTTTAACTCAAAATTTCTGGCACCATTTCGTTCTCGTGGCATAATATTTGTGAACATTCTCACTGACGTCACAACCTTTAAACCGAACTCTGATTATTAAAGGCACGTCGTAGCCTCATTGTGCTGAAAGTGGCGTTAAATCTCAACCAACCACTCCACTATATTATTATTATTATTATTATTATTATTATCGTTTAGTACGCCATGATCATATACAAACGAGACAATTAAAGAGAATGTACAAGTTGTTAAAACATAGGCCTATAAAACATTAAAAAAACTGCCCATGTTACAGACACAAGTTAAAAAACTGTACAATGTCACTGTTGGCTGTGTCACGACATTTTGTATGCACACAGTTTGTTCTATTATTATTGTTTCTTTATTACAACAAGGGACAACACAAACGTTTACTTAGCCATCATCCCAGTAAAGCGCAACCAGAACAGGTTCTTAATTTCAAAATTACTGCAACTAGTAGTCTGATGAGGTTCTTTATTTGTACTTGTCATCAACTGCATTCACAGACTGGTGACATTCATTTGCAACGACATGTAAAATTGGGTTATTATGGTAATACATTTTCCTCCAAAATATAAGATAATTTTTTTTCAAAAAGGAATATTGCTCATGCGTTAATTTTGCACTGAAATCCGTGCCACCGTGTGTTTGTATAGGTGAGAAACGAGGCGGCTGCAGACGGATCTGGCCCGGCGCGCGAAAGCATATGGCAATATTTCGTCAACAAGTGCGCCAATAACCTGCACATTGCGTTGCCGATGTCACCAGTCGGAGATCTGCTGCGTACCAGATGCCGCAACTTCCCAGGCGCACATCCTAAATACACCTTTTCCCCTGATTTACGAAACTATTCAACACTGATGAAAGAAATGTAGTAGCGCTGCAGCTCGGTGGCGAATTGGTTATGGTTACGGCGTTGGAATTGCCATTTGAGATCACGGGTTCAATCCCAGCCGCTGCGCTGTCGAGTGCGACCTTGGCCAAGTCGTTCACACACACACACACACCAAGCAGTATAATGTGGTACTGTTTGGTACTGACGTAAGCTGGGGAGTAAACAAGCACACCGTGCGACGCACTGGCCCCGTGGCCATGGTCGCTTATGCAATTTATCTGTAGTTCAGGGTTCCTGCAGGTCAGGGAAATTGGAAAAGTCTGGGGATTCGATTGGTCAGGAAAAGTCAGGCAAAGGTGAGGTAATTTAATTGTAGAAAACCTGTAAGAACCATGGTAAGCACCGTTTTCTGAAATATCTTATAGTAAATATTCTATGCTGCATTTACGCAACGTAAAATGTAGCGGTTTGTTCACGTTGCGTTGGCACTGGGCAGTAAGCTGTAGCTTTTTTCGGAACATGAATTCGATCAGAAATACCGGTAGCACACTTAGTCGCCTTTGTTTCTTACTTACTTGTTGGGTCACGTAGCGTGTTTTTGTGCTTACAGATTGTAGTGTTTAATTTTGCTTTAGCTTTTTAGCGATTTTATTATTTGTAATATTAGTTTTTTATGCTCTTGTTTACCGTGTGTACAATGTCTACACTACATAAATAAGTAAATAGTCCTCGTCGTACAACATTATAACTGAAAATGAAGCTAAATACGTTGCATTTATATTTCTCGAGCGATACATACATTAGTCGGCATGGCGCGGCCCATCTGCGACCTGCGATTGACCTCCGTTTGACCTTGACCGACATTGCTTTTTTTACAGGAATGGTTAACAACACGTGTATTGACTGGTATCTGCCTTGGCCTGAACAAGCGCTTTTCGCAGTAGCATCTGTTTTCGTCGCTCCCGACGTAAGTATCGTTTGTTTTTTTAAATTAAATTTACTTACTAATTATGCTACTTACTCGATAGCGTAGCGTATAAGTCGCTGAATACGATATCGACAGGTTCCGTGTTCTTATCTCACCACCGCGTTACTGGGCAAGCCGCTAACGCACTGGTGCCTCTGTCACCACGGGCGGTATAATTTGGCACCGGTGTAAGCTGAGAGGTAAACAGGCACACCGTGTGTTCATGGTCCTGCAGCTTCGGCTGGTGTGGCTGAGGGCCGAGGAACAGGAGGTCATGCAACACCGCCCTATTGGCTCCGGAAAGACGTTAACCTCTACCCCCAATTGCGAGCCACTAATGTGCTGGTGTGCTGCTAGATATCATTTAATTACTTACTTATTTACTTACTTAAAGGTTGGCGGCGTGGCTCAGTGTTTAGAACGTCGGTCTATGTCGCGTTGAAATAATGTTGAAGTGGTACTTTGCACTAGTAATACACGATATCGGCAGGTTACAAAGGCGACGACCTCGCTTTTCGAAAGTTGCGTTCTGCGTTAAATGTCATTGCCAATCGTGATTTATACAGCGCAGAATCACGAAGCATCTCTACTGCGTGTGCTTAGCAACTTGCAGATAATTCCGTTTCACATAGTTTCCTAAATCTGTCAGAACACAATGTTGGATAACGGAGATGAACCGGCAAAGAGTTCCACGATGTCGCTCCGACGACTGAAAAGGCCGGCGCCCGTACGTGCTCAGCCGGTAACACGGCACAGTAAGGTTGTGTCGACTGGCTGGGCGCAGTTGTCAAAGACTGGTGACTTCCGAAACTGGTGTGCAACAGTCGACAGGGTACTTCGGGTAATGACTTCCAAAGTTTGCGACCCAGATGCTACAATAGCGCCTTATTATTACCGGACGTAGGCGCTAGATATCATTTAATTACTTACTTATTTACTTACTTAAAGGTTGGCGGCGTGGCTCAGTGTTTAGAACGTCGGTCTTCGGCTGGCGGACTTTCCCTGACGTATGCCTGATCTATGGTTGATATGTGACCACTTTGTGGTTAAAGTGTCCCTTACAGGTCAGCCAACAAGGCCAACTCAGCCTTCCATCCCTCCGGGGTCAGTACATGAATAGTATTCCATGTAGTTGCATGGATTATGAAGGTGTAGACCATTAAACGGCAGATCAGGGCTGCGTATGGCTGTTTGGTTGCAGATCAAAGTCCATGGGCGCGGGCTTGGACTGCGCTGCCTATAGGCTGTACACCCGTTCTGTTTGTGGCACAAAAAAAGCGCCGCTGCAGCTGCGGTATGCAGCCTGTGGCGCTATATAAGTGTATTTAGCCTTTGCCTTACTGTCGTTGTTTCGTGATCAGAATCATCTGATACCGGAAAACATGCGAGAACACGTCGTCGGGCACATCGTTGCCGTCCACGAATCGGTCGGCATTTTCAGTCGCGACTTCCAGCACAAGTTGCGTCGCAGCAACTACGTGACGCCGAAAAACTATCTCGACTACATCAACACCTACTTGCGACTGCTCGACGAAAACGACAAGTTCATTCTGAACCAGGTGACGAGTCGGCGAGTGAAAACGCGGCGCAGCATAGTGGCGTAGTGGTTAACGTAAGGGGAACGCACGGAAACGCCGTTCCCGGGCCTCATAAATTGATCGCAAGCGTTCCTGGGCCCCACAGAGTCGTAATTGCAGGGGAACGCGCGTTCCGCCGTACAGTGGTGATCGTGGTCATCATATAACGACCGTGACGTGACTGACGACGAAAAACGGCAGCTACTAGGGAAACAGGCCGAACACCACTGAAGCGGTCCATTATGGTGTTTAGACAGTCCCATGGAGCCCCATATTTTTTCATAGTTCCTGGGGCCCAAAAATTATGCTTTAATCACTGTAGTGGTTAGAACTTTGGTTTCGGTCGGCAAACTTTCCCTGTCCTGATGGCTGGGCGTGTGACCACATCGTGGGTAGGACGGCCTCTGTCAGTCTGCTAACAACGCCAACTCAGCTTTCCATCCCCCGGGGTCGGTAAAATGAGTAGTGAGCCATGCAGTTAGGTGCTTGGGTTATGGAGTAAACGGCAGATGGCTTTTAGAGAGGTGTGGTCTGCTGCCCACGTCAGAGAGTACTTCAGCCGCTGGCTGGAGTGTAGAGTCACTCTGCTGGTTCAAGGCAGAGAAACGAGGATGGGGGTCACACACTAAGCTGTAGTTAGTTAGTTAGTTATTAAACGAATAAGGCTGTGGGAGAATCTACTAGCCATAGGGTTCCCTTAACTTTACTTTATAAATTTATCGGCGGCATTGTCGGCTTCTGACCTATTGAAGCCGGGCGTTTTAGTATATGAGTCTAGTACGAGTAACATACTATTTTTCATGCATTACAACAGATGCCTCGGTTGTACACAAAATCAAAATGTGCAGTTATTCTAAATCGATTTGTTTTTCCATTGGCTTGCGTCGTCGCCCTAACAGCACTGTCAGCACTCTCCGGCGTGCGAGTATGTAATGTTAGTATTTCTCACGTTGGCCTTGTGTTCGAATGCACGTGTGCTGTGTATGCATGTTTACGAGTACGACTTTATAATATAGTAAAATAATGAATGAGTTTGAATAAGTAAGTAAGAAAGTAAGTGTTGCGTTGGCGGCCGGGACTGTTGTCGTAGTGCGAACGTCTGCTGAGCGGAACAACCAAGCTGCTGGAGGCGCACGACCAGCTGGGAATTCTTAACGAGAAGCTGGCGGCGCAGAGAATTGCAGTAGTCGAAAAGACGACGGCATGCGAGTGTCTGCTGGACGAAATCGCGGGTGCCACACAGCGAACGGAAGACAAGAAAACACTGGCGGTGGAGAAGGGAATTGAGACGGAGGAGCAGAGCAAGCACATCGAAATTGAGAAGGTACGTCAAACAGTACACGTTCGCAATTCGTAACAGTAGCGACGAACACTTGTCTGTTCTGCCGGTAGGAACTTCACTTCACTGATCTCTCTGGAGGAAGAAGATTTCGCGTAGACTAATGTCCGTCACGAGGGAGTTAATCGTCTCTAGGACCTATGAGCCAGCAAGGGTTAGACCAAACTATAAGCTAGCATACAAGCCATGTCGGCCGGACGGCCAGCTCAAATCAACAGCCAGCGCGTGTAAACGACTTCAGCAGATATGCCTGCAATCCTGGTCGCAGGGCCTACTGCTATGCAGAACTCACCGTTTCTTCCCAAGTAGTAGTCGGAACTATCGCCGGTACTCATTGCACCTACTCACGAAGGGATGGCCAGGCTGAGTGGCATGAGTGGTCTCTAAAATACCGGGTCGTTATTAATCCCAGTACTAACGTAGCTTAACTTTGTTGATGTGACCAACGCCGTTACCACTACGACAAACTAATTAGCAGTAGAGCTTGACAGCCTAACAGTCGCCAATTAAATTGAAAAAAGTAATCATGCACGAGTTTTATTACATTTTTAACTGCCGCACAATTGAAAAAACTGAAACAAAACCAAATAAAACGGAGATAAAACAGTTTTCAAATGTTTTATTTCAGCCAAAACAAAACGGTAAAACAGCCGTGAAACGTTTTAGCTGTTTTAGCCAATCACAGTCGGTATCCTCTGTTTATGCAAAAACTGCTGCCTGTCGTGCTGTCAGTCAAACTTTAATCAACAAACATGGAGGATGAAGAACGCATGGTGTGCGTTACTAGTTTCTGAAGGAATTACTTTAGGAAGGATGTAACGCGTTACACGGTTAGTGTGGTATTCCAAAAAGTAACATGTTACAGTAAAGTGTTACTAACCCAGCAATGATTACGACTCCCGCACACTTCATCGCCATGCCCCCGCCTCTGGCTTAACGCGCAAACAACGGATACCGACTGTGATCGGCTAAAACAGCTAAAAAATTTTAAAACTGTTTGTTTTCTGTTTTGTTTTATTTCGATTGTGCGGACAGTTTAAGAGCGTTTCTCAACTGGATTTTTGCTTTCGAGAACGTTTTTAAAAATAAAAAACGTGGGACAATAAAAAAACGTAAAAACGTGACCTGAAATGTGAAATCGTTTATTACATCCGTGCATCAGTAGTACGTGCAAAATGTTGTGCGTTTGCAGACGGAAGCGGAAGACGCCCTCGCACAGGCGTTGCCGGCCCTCGAAGCGGCCCGCCTGGCGCTGGACGACCTGGATAAGAACGACGTCACTGAGATCCGATCTTTCGCGAAACCTCCGAAGCCGGTCCAGACGGTTTGCGAGTGCATCGTGGTGCTGAAGGGCATCAAGGAGGTCTCGTGGAAATCGGCGAAGGGCATGATGTCGGAGGCGAGCTTTCTGCGGTCGCTCAAAGAGATGGATGTCGACAACATCTCGCAGAAACAGGTTGTCCCGATAATAATGTCAGCCGATAAATCATGTTCTATATTGTAAGTTAGTTAGTTAGTAAGTACGCGAGTAAGTAAGTAAGTAAGTGAGTAATTGTATAATACATAGTAGTGGAACTCTTCAAAAACAAGAGAGATCAAGTGGCAAGGACCCAATTTACAAAGAATCTTAAGTTTTGAGTGCTTGCAGCGGCAAATTGCACAACTTTTCTGCGACGACCAATGACTTGTGTAGTTTTTGGTGTCGCTGTGCCGATTTTATGGTCTTATTGTTTTGTTAATTTTTATATTTCTTATCAAGATCGTACACATGGTTACACAAGAAAAACGAAAGTAATATTAATAATAATAAAAGCACAATAAAACCCTTAAAAAGGGAGACAATTCGAGAAAAAGGAACAAGCACGGTCAACAAATTAAACTAGCATTTTAAAATACCAAATAGTGGCAAATAGGCTGAAGTGCGATCGGGATATGCAGAAATCGTTAATAATATCACGCATATCAGATGCCGTAACGGAGCTGAGCTTATTAGCTAAACCACCTCACACTCGCACACTTCACTCAACAGACCACTTGTTGATGAACTCTCACAGAATCTAAAGCTGTTTATCGGATTTCCTAACTCATCAGTTTCATTTCATTCCGTTTCATTTGCCGTTAAACACACAAGAACAGCAACTCAAGAACAGCCAGCAAGAGACGGCAGCGATCACCAAGGCGGTATCTGCACTTATAGTTGTCCTATAAAAACTATAAATTTTTATTTATTTAAACTGATTTATATTGCGCCATAAGGTCGTAACTTCAGAGGCGCTAGACAATCTGTGTGAACAACTTGTCCAAGGTCGCACTGGACAGTGCAGCGGCTCGAATTGAACACGCGACCAGTCGCTAGTCCAACGCCCTAACCACTACGCCACCGAGCCACACACTATAACTACCTGGTACGTTTTAGTGTTAGACCTATTTCTTACTGTTCGATTTTAGTAAACGCTTGCGTGCAGCAGAAGCATGTGGACGAAGACAGCTGCAGCAAGCTTTCGAGCGTTTCGATGATGATGATGAACGCAGCCAGACATGCAACAACTTCGATAGCAAACCTTTTGACGTTGAAGGGCCAATCTGGAACAATCTGACGCAGTGGCGTAGCAAGGTTGGAGCAAGGATTCCAAAAGGGCCCCTCTCTTCCCCACACAGGGTTCGTCTGGACCCCACAGCGATTGGCCCGCGTGCACTGCATGCCTTGTACGCCCTACTGCTATGCCACTGATCTGACGCCGGGCTTCAGACAGCCAGGCTGTCGACCCAGACAGTCGCTGAAGACGGTGACCACAGCGCAGCGCTGACACGTGCGTCACCGCACTGTGGTCCCACATAACTTACTTACTTGTTTACATATTGCGGTGTTGACAACCAGAACTCCATCAGGATAATGTTACAAGAGGACACAGTTTGAAGTTGGTTCACTCAAGATGCCACGGTGATTTTAAAAACTACTCCTTCTAAGTTAGAATAGTAAATATATGGAATAGCTTGCCAGCTTCCGTGATCAGTGCGTATAACGATAATGCACTTAAAAACAGATTAGATAGGTTCTTGGCAAACCAAGAGTTTATTTTTTGATTACCGCAAAGGTACTGTTACCGGAACAGGCAATTGGTGTTATGTTGGCAGTTTCGATATTAACATATTTTAGTTTAAATATTTCAGTATTGCACATTTGATGGGTATAGAGGGTTCGGCCTTCACTCTCGTTTACAGCTTTGTTTTGCTCTGCTTTGACAGGTTCAGACGGTGAAGACTCTGGTGAAGGAGATGGACACTTCGCTGGATGAGATGCGAGAGAAGAGTCGCGCCGGCGCCGGGCTGCTCAAGTTCGTGCAGGCGGTCGTCGGATACTGTGACGTGTTCAAGGAAGTCAAACCGAAACGCGAAAAGGTGCCGACCTCAAATTTTAGATTCCCTTTTAATCAGGGGGAAGGGGCACAAAAATGTGGAGGGAGATGGCGAGTAAGGATCAGCTTACAATGGACCGATTTCATAATTTATTCATATATGCAAAACCAAAACCATCTTAAATATATCCTTAAGTGTATCGCATGTAAATTATTACGTATAGTTTACTTCGTAAAATGTGCTTTAGCCTGGTTTTATTATGGTGATTAAACGTTCATTGCCATATAAATGCCTCATGTTTAAGTTTTAATATTAAATAGGCCTATGAATAACGGACGAACAAAAATAACAATAACATAGATATCAACAACATACGATATTTACACACAATGAATAGAAAAATATAATTAACATCTATATCTATGATTTGTCTATACAGGTGTATGAATATATGTGGAAATCGGTCTCTATCACACCTAAAAAAATTTCATTAATTGTATTCCATCAAACAGCAATAAAATAACATGTAAAATCAAATAACAATCGAACAAGACAGCAACGTTCAAAAGTGCACTTACAGCTGCCCATAAGTTTTACTGACATTAATGGTCGCAGAACCTAAGCTTGGTGACTAGAAAAGTTTACACATTTAATAGTGCGTTTAAAAAACAGCGAGTGAGTTAAAATCAACAGTATTTGGCAACGAATTCCAGAC
>Ga0056115_1001795_pt1 | contig 10546 bp, 6 predicted proteins | sample WorMetOlspDAHAB1_FD_77007 | JGI IMG/M metagenome (GOLD analysis project Ga0056115, IMG submission 77007) | Marine gutless worms symbiont microbial communities from Max Planck institute for Marine Microbiology, Germany - Olavius sp. DAHAB.1 ... | reverse complement strand
TACAAAATTACTCCCGGCAAGTAAATTTGCGGACTGGATATATTTCGCAGACCGTATTACTGAAATCACATTTTTACGAGATTACCTAAAACCAATTTTCCACCAAACATTTCTGCGAGTCTGTGAGTAGTTCGCGAGTCATCCAGTCTGCACGTTATCTAGTCTGTGACTAAACCGAGAAAGTTCGTTTGCGGGCAAACTGTCCGGCAAGCATGAAAACAACGCGGAGGAAAGTTACCGGTTTTGTTCTGGTGGCCCTTGGAGCCGTGAGGAGCATGCTTCAGCTTGCAGTTTTGATGGAACGTGGACGATGACTTTGACTGGCCTCTGTGCGCCGCAGCCTTCGGAGAATTGCCGGTGACTGCCTCATCGGTTTCCGAGGCACTGGTGTCGACAGATTCCAGTTCCACACTCAACGATACAACCATTCCACCGACATCATTTCCGTCGTCGGAAAACAGAATGCCATCTTTCTCCACGTCAACAACAATGGACGCGACGACGTCGTCCGCCGACAGATCATTGGACGGCTGTCGTCCGCCATCGGCGAGTACCGGGTCATCGGTACCGAGTGATGGCGACACCTTTGTGGAATCCTGCTGACCGGTGATCGGGTTCGGGTGGACAGTTCTTTTCGGAGTCATGTGCGGCGTCTGTTGGTTTGCGGCAGAGTGCGTCGCCGTCTGCTGGTCACACGACGACAGCCACTCGTGCGGTTCATAAAAACTGGCCGCTGCCTTTCGCAGGCTCCCGTCGCTTTCGTTCTCGGCAAATCGTTCCAGCAGCTTCGCATCTGAAAGTCCCCCCCAAAAAAAACAAGTATGACATTTACAACCGTATAAAAGTGATTAAAATGACTCACGGAATAATTCAACCAAAATTTCTGACAGTTACGGCAGTTTACTGCTGCCCGTTGAAATCAAATCGGAATTTTTAACTTGGCTAAAATAACAGGCGTCATTACAAAGTCCACGAAAGCAAAGTCGATATATGGATAGGTACAGCAAAATGTGTGGCAGAAATCGGTCAGGGAGGAGGATGACTGACTATCTGGAGACAGGCTGTTCCAGAGGATGGACGCAGCAACTGGAAATGAATGCCGGCCGACAGTAGCTATAGACGATATGCCAGAACCTGCAGCCGGTGTGACGAGGATGAGTGCAGACGATGACGACCAGGCAGATCAGCAGCACAAACTATAGCTCATCCAGGTAACAACATGAAAATTGGTGCACTAGTAAACGGTGGAGTATGGCCCAATGTCCCACCCAACGCATAATGGGTCATTTCCAGGATGAGGCACTAGAAAAAAATTTCTGAACAAGACATTCAGTGGTCTCGTCAATTTTTGACAATGGTGTATATCGAAAAATTGTAAAGCACTTATTTTCATGCACACAAACACGCCTTCTCTTCTCTGTCTTTGTCAAACCAAAATACGTCTACATATAGGTTAAGTAAATCGTCAGTAGTGGTTAACTTCAGGGAGTGATGAAACAGCCTCAGTTAACTAACTGGCAAAGCTGTCCTGCTCATAATGTAACGAATACGTCCAAAACCGTAACACAACTTAATACATTATAACACTGTCAGAGATTGGCTCCAATGCACGGAGGTCACATTAATTGATTGCAGTGAACTCAATAGTAGTGTCACCCATTTTTCTAGCCCAAATGTCCCTCCAGCCACCCAGCCAAAATTGTCAGCGGCACGATAAAGAAACATTACACATATTTTTCAGTCTGGAAACAGCTCTCACCGCTCATAATTTTTTTCACTTCGTACGGCACCGAGTAGTCGTCATCGAGCGAGTGATTCGGCATGTAAACTCCGCGCAAATCGTGGTCGTCGCTGTTGACGTTCAGCTTTTTCAGATCAACCGGATCGCAATATTCGTCGAGTACCGGTGGTGGTGCCGGCACCATCTGCAGCCATACACAAATGCAAAAGCTACCAGCAAGTTGAACAACTAAATAAAAAAACATGTACAGTCTCCCTCTGCACCAGCAAATTACGATCTTTTTGCGAGAAAACATATAGCGAGGCTTACTGCTAAAAGAAAGACACCGCCAAACAAATTGTAATTTTGCATACATCCATCACAAGACAAGTTCATCACTCCATAGTAAAAACCCTGGTGACGAGCAGTCAGAATAACAGTTATAATAAAAAGAAAATGTTTAATCAGCAGAAATTTTACCCCAAAAATCTGTTATCCATGCAAGTATTGGTCAACTTGTCGAAAACAGTCCACTCATTACGTGACAAGCAGAATTTTATGTAGTAGCATTAGGATTAGCACTGGTTCAGTGGTGAAAATCTGCATGTACAAGACAATTGCCACTGCAACTTTTCCAAATTTTTGGAGGACAAGCTGACCATTTGATGAATTGATTCTAATCCCTCCAAATGAATACACCTAGTGTGTGTGCCAATTTTAAAACGTGCTACAAGTCTCTATCATAACCACACAATTCGCTGACAAACCAACTAGCAGTCAGTGATTATCGAAATTGATATCAGGTGGATGAATTCGAAGTAACCATCCAGATAAGCTCTGCCACACCAGATCTGTTGCTTATTCAGTAGAACTTGTTATGCTGAATAAGCATCAGATCTCGGGTGGCGGAGCTTATCTGGACTGTTACCGAATTTGCGATGTCTAACCGAATGATTACAGCAAACTGGTTAACAGTCTAGTTTAGGTGCATCACCTCAGATCTGATGCTTATTCAGCAAAACAAGTTCTACTGAATAAGCGACAGCTATGTGGTGGCGCACCTAAGCTAGACTGTTACCAGCGTCTATATGTAACCTCGCTGTTGGGTGTCGTATGATCGGCAACGTCATTAGCCTCCGAAGCACTCTCGTCGAAAACGTCTGATTCCTCCTCCACGGTACCTGACTGCACAGCCGCCCGACAGCCGAACTCGGTGCTGGTGCTGCTGCGCTGGCTGGCGCCGCCGCCGTGGTGCCGACAGCAGCCGTGGTGGTGCTTACAGCAGCATGCGTGGTCGTGCGACCGCGCTCCAGACGACTCCGACGCCAGGGACTTGACGGAGTGGCTGTCGAGAAACTCGTGGTGGCTGGACGTCGATACAGACGGCTGGAACCGGGTCGGGCTAGACAAGACAAGACAACGAGCTTCACGGATGCAGGTGCAAGCACCTCTTTGTCCGTATCTCTATACACTAATTATGATTACACCTGTGACCTGCTTCCGATTCCGGTTAGCTCAGCTCTGTAATGATACAACATATCCTGATCTCGCCAGAATTTATCCAAACATGCTTTAAACGTGTTAGTGTTTTCTGCATCTACTACATTATCTGGCAAGTTATTCCAAACATTTACTACTCGTGGACAACAAGAATAATTTCTAATGTTATAGTGAAATGTATAATTGTTAATTTTATATTTATTACTTCTAGTGACAGAGTTTTTATTTTAGTGAAACATTGGTAACGGTCTAGTTTAGGTGCGCCACCTCAGATCTGTCGCTTATTCAGTAGAATTATTCTGTTGAATAAGCATCAGATCTGAGTTGGCGCACCGAAACTAGACTGTTGCCGAAACATCTACTGTTGCATTCGCATCGTAAGGATTACGTATCATCTTGTAAACTTCTATCATGTCTACTCTAGCTCGTCTGTATTTTAACGTGGGTAGTTTCAACCTCTGCGGGATGAGGTCCTGCGCGCTGCACGATTTCTGCGCCGCCGTGTATTCGCCGCGCTGCGACCCGGCGCCGCCCTTTTTGCTGCCCCCGAGTCGAAGATGCTTTTTCAATTTCTCCATATCTTCCTCGCCGTCAGTCGCCTTTTAATCAGCACATTATACAACAACATTTACAACAACAACAACAGAGCGACTTCCGGTTTGTCTAATAACCGCATCCGACGTAACTGCGAGACAAAGAAGGTCACGGTCATTCGTGGACAAAGAAGACTAGACTGCTGCGGGACAACGTATCTAGATATTTATAGTTTGTTTGCATCAGGAAACAAGGATCCATATGACGGAATGACGTTGACGTAGCCACTATCAGTTTCCAATTTGCCAATTAATGTGAATTGGCTGGGCATCTGAAATATAGCATGCAAACAGTTGTAAAATTTGACTGTAGTGTTTTATCATCGCACAGAAGTGATCTCACAGCTCACTATCGGTCGAATTGAAAGTAATGTAAACCAGTATTCGTTTGACTGTTGTCGCTGGACATCTATTTTTATTACAGTCAACAATTTTAGTCGGGGAGGAGTGGGAGGGGTAATAAATATTGGGGAGCCTCGAGGCTGGGACTATAGGCCTATATAGTTTAGGGCTATAGTGTAATCGACGGTGAATAGGCGTCTAGACAACATTGATTGTGCGTAGAACTGGTGACGCAGAATTTACATCATGTATCGACGACGACGTCAGTGTGCAATGTTGCATCAACGCCTATAACCTTTTAGACTGATGGTTATATCTCTTATATCGATTATTATATATGGGTACTGAAAATTTAAATTTTGAAACTTTCATTTAAACTAGCAAAACGTGTCATTTAACTGTTAGTACATATACAAACTGTGCATCGACATAATGACTTACTGTTATTTTTTATTAATTTGGCGTAATGGTAACTGTTTAAATTGAAAAGTATATGTAAAAATGAGCTGAAATCTCTCTACTGAGCTTACGTTGTGAAATGGTGAAACTTTTCTTACAACTTTCGGTTAAGCAGGTTGGCATTTCAAAGCGAAGCAAAGCAATGCAAATTAGCTGTAAAAAGAGTGAAGATTGATATAGCAGCTGATACCCATCAACTGTGCAATATTGAAACTAAGCAGCTGTTAATATCGAAACTGTCAACAAAACTCATATTGCCCGTTCCGATTAACAAAGTTTCGTAGAAAAGTTTTCCATCCTTCCTTAGATCTCGATTAGGGGAGTCGAATGGATAAACTTTTTCACTGCGAAGCAGTCATTATGGAGCCACCGTGTGGCGCCCAAGACGCGTGATATCTCATTGATGACGTCACGTGCAAGGGAGGAGCCATTTTTCGTCCGGACGGTGTGTATATTGTTTTGTTGTGAATAAAAAATTTGCCGTTTGCCGCCGCACGAATTTCGCCAGCCGAATATTGGACTCGGGCGTCGCAGACCGTTCGGCATGGCTCATGGTCAGCCCACGACGAGCGCTGTCAGGGCCCTACAACTCGAACTGAAGAAGATTAACGACGAACCGGTCGAGGGTTTCCAAGTCCGGCTTGCCAACGATGACAATATGTTCGAGTGGCAGGTGGCCATTTTCGGGCCTCCCGGAACGCTGTACGAGGGTGGCTACTTTAAGGTGACTGCATTGGATTTCCGGTGTTGGTAAACGTTCGTTTTAAGGTTCCCTACTAAGGTCTCGTCTAGAAGTGCACGTATCTGCTCCATAGAATAGCTATTAGTAGTAGTAGGGTTAGGATTAGGGTTAGGCTGAGTTTTGGGTGACTAGTAACCCATTAATTATTAATTAGGTAACAGTGTAGTTAAGCTCCACCACACCAGATCTGTTGCTTATTTGGTAGAACTTGTTCTGCTGAATAAGCATCATATCTCGGGTAGCGGAGCTTATCTACACTGTTACCCACGCGTCGAGTACCATGCAGTGACCAACCCTAACAAGTAACCGTAACACTCACCAAAACCTAACCCTGGCCAGGTTGGTTGTTGCGTGGTACTGGATGTGTGGTATCAGTACCGAATGCTAAAGCGAACATTACCCCATTATTATCGTTGGTCGTGCATCTTGTAGCCATTCTCGTTGCCAGTATTACGCTGTCGTAGAAGTGCATGTAACTAGGCAGACAAATCACCGTCTTCGAATGTGTAGGCTAATAATTAATAATTAATAGGTAGGTGAATAGTCACCAAAAAAAACTCAGCCCCATCAACGTTAACCCTGTTTTGTGTTGTTTTTACTGCATTTTTATGCTGCATCTTTTTTGCTGTCATTAGGGTACGGCATGTCGGATTTGGACAATTCGCCGTGGATTACTACTAATTTCCCGACCCCAAGGGATGGAATGCTGAGTTGGCCTGGTTGGTTGATTCGTAAGTAAGTAAGTAAGGCACGGGCACATAACACTTCTATGGCGCCACAAGCTGCAAACTGCATATAGGCTGTAGGCTAAGCCTGCACCCACATACTTTGACCTGCGACCAAACAGCCATACGCAGCACTGGTCTGCCATTTAATGGTCTCCGCCCCCATAATCCATGCGATTCCATGGATTACTACTAATTTCCCAACCCAAAGGGGATGGAAGGCTGAGTTGGCCTGACCCATAGTGGACACTTTACTCACGAAGTGGTCACATGTCAACCAAAGACTGACGTCCTAACCACTGAGCCACGCTGCAGTTTAATTGGGTAATGATCACTGTAGCCACATATTGGCTTGGGAGCTGTAGTGTGTTTCCACCTTATTTTCTTTGCCGAGTGTTGCGATGAGGTGAACAGATGCAGGTAGCTGTGAGTGATTGGGTTTTTTTGGAAAATACTGTAAGCTCCACCAGCAGGTTTGGGCAGAGCCCCTGCCCTGCAAATTGCAATTTGGTGTCATCGTAGATCTTGAAATGTGTGTTTTCACACCTTAAGGTTACAATTAAATCCGATTTTACTGTTAGACAGTATCATTTGTTTTACCACTGCTGCTTATGGCAATTTTTAATGTGATTTATTCAACAAGGATCTGTCTTTTTTTCAAAGCAGACATTATTGAAAGTCACTTACTACTGTGTTTTTTTTGTGATTATCTTTTCTCACTCTTAACTTTCTTAATTTTTTGCATAATATTAAAAAAATTCCTCACTAATATCAACCTTTTAACAAAACTAGAACAAACATACAACCCAGTTGTGCTAAAAATGCCGTTAAATCTTAACCAACCGATAGCCATATGCATCTGTCCAGTTGTGTGATTTTGGCTGGCTGTTTGTGCTGTCGCAGGCCTTGATGAGATTTCCGCATGACTATCCATACTCCCCACCAACTGTACGGTTTTTGACCAGAATGTGGCATCCAAACATCTACGAGGTAATTGGTATATTGTGCTCTTTTCAGTCACCGAGGTAGCAGTAGCACAGTGCTGGATGCATATTTCTTCCATTTTATCAAATCAACAGGACTCTTTGAATGCCATGGGGGTGAGTTTTCCTTCTCTCAGTGAGCTGTGTACATAGAGATCCAGAGGATATACAACATATAAGGTAGGCAGATATTTTTTTGGTGGCAGACCACTTTGTTTTTTTTCCAGTGATAAAGTTTGTGCCTTTAAAATCTTAATGTTAAATTTTGAGGAGAAAAAAACTAACATTTTGACTTTATACAGTTCAAGCCATTGTGCTTAGGCAGACATTCGGTTAATGGTGTTTTAGTAATGTTAATAGTGCTTTGTTTTGCAACAGTAGGCTTTGATTTTTTGTGCTAATCCTACGGTTTAGTTTTTTGTAATATTTTGTGTATTACTAGTATATATATATCATTTACAGACTAATCTGGCTTATGGCTGCTATACGAAATACACCAAACTTTGTGTATCTGCCAAGGCCCAATGACGTAAAATTTGGCTTGAATTGTGTGCACTTTATTTGTTTGTACAGCCCCTGAATTCCCCGCAGTTGCCACAATAAAGTGCAGAAGGAGAAAACTCGAAAACTCAAAATATTAAATTTTTAGAATCATGGCTGGTTTGGATTAGAATTTGCGGTTGTCGATTTTTGATAGTTTTAGTATGAAAAGGGTTACCACTTTTCTGGAATTTCTGGAAGCCCGGAAATGTTAGGGAATTCGACTAATGTCAGGGAAAAGGCCCAAAGTCAGGGAAAGGTCAAGGAATTTGTGTAGTCAGGGAAACTTTATGGTGGCAGCTTAACAAAATAACTTACCTGTACTTTATTCGTACTGTAATTCGTTTTTAGCGTGATGTTCACGTAGAATTTTGGTTAATAAATGTGCTTTGTTTGACACACAGTCACACACTCACACACACACACACATAGATATATTGCCTACAATTTCGTCTGGAAGTCGGGGATTTTTTTTCTGTCTGGAATTGGTAACCCTGTGTGAGACTTTAGGAGTTGGTTCAGGTAACCAGTGTTGGTGCCAGTGCCAGCAGATGTTGTTTTGGAAACCAATGTTTGAAACTTGTGTTTGATATTTGTTAGAATGGCGAGGTGTGCATTTCCATTTTGCATCCTCCGGTTGACGATCCGCAGAGCGGGGAATTGCCATCGGAACGGTGGAATCCAACGCAGAACGTTCGGTACAGACTAATCGTAACTGAAATTAATAGACCAATTTCCTAGCTTATATAATTGTTGAGGTTAACTATATCTTTAGTTTATCGGATGAAAAAAATTCTGTGTTTAGTATATTCTGCAAAAGACTGGTTCGGTTATTGTAAATTAAACTTGTTTTTGCCTGATGTTTAAGTTTTGCATTGTAGTATGTGCTCCAGCGATGGTTTCCAATATTCATGTATTATGTTTATTGCGGCAAAAGGCAGCATGAGCCATTGAGCCTAGATATCCAAACAACATGAAAAAAGCACATCTATGCAGTAAGAATATAGAAGCACGTAAAAAAACAAATTACATGCCTTTCAAAAGTTGACTAGATGGTGTATTTACTCTCATTTGGCAAAAACAAAACATTGGGTTTAGAAAATATTTTCTGGATGTCATTTTTAATAATTCACGTATCGTACATAAAACTCTATTATCATTGGTAAGGTTGCATGTCTGGTGCACCAATGTCCAAAGTTTCAGTGCTGCAGGCCAGCGTGTGTGGAACAGCTTGCCACCGCACCTACAACAAGACATGAACTTTGCACGTTTCCAGCATAAACTGAAGACATTTCTGTTTGGGAGTTAGTCAACCACGGCGCATCGTGACTATTTTCTATTCTGTGCAGTGTGACAATTACAATCTAAAGTTGCACAGGTGGTGCAGCAACATGTTTTTTATTAATTTATCTGGATATTTAGGACGTGACTAATGACTATATTTAGTTAAATGTTCACTATTGCATGCTGCTTAGTGGTAGGGTTAGGATTAGGATTAGATTTAATGTCTGGTTGGTAAGTTGTTATGCACTCGTATTTCTGCTACTTTAGGTTGTAATTGTCACGGACCGTCTGTGCCGTAGAAATACTCTTACTTACTTAATTAATCGGTAAAAAATATCCCGAGTGAGGAGGAAATTCGCTTGTGTCGTATTGGAGTCGTTGCGTGTGCTGTACAGGACGATTCTGCTGAGCATCATATCGCTTCTCAATGAGCCGAATACGTTTTCGCCCGCCAACGTCGACGCTTCGGTCGCGTTCCGGAGGTGGCGGGACTCGAAGGGAAAAGAGAAAGAATACTGCAATATTATCAGGTGATGACGACAGAGTAACGGACCGATTTCCTGCTTTATTGTCCTCCCCACTTCTGTGGAAGTCCCGTAAAAATCGAAAACCGCTATTGCCGTAAGTAATGCGGTGAAAATAGTCACCGTTGTTGTGGTGACGCCGAGGATGTTGTGGTATTTTATTAATGCAATTGAAATCGTACACGATGTACACCAACAGACAGTAAAAGCAACAGTAAAACCACAGAAATGAACTAAAATGCTGTAAAACTTAAGCTGAACGTTAACTAACTGACCCCTGGTTTCTCACAACACCAGACATACAGGTAGTTACCTAATAGCTTACCAGTCTCAGAAAATCACATCTTTTTTGTTGGTACCAAATTGTGCTGCCTGTCGACATAGGCCACATGACAAGCCCAGCTGTCGGAGGTTTGTCGGCAGCTAGTTCCAGACACTGGTTCCAGCTGCACTGAAGGCTCTGTTGTCGAAGTTTGTCCGCACGCCAATGACATGAAACGTGCGAGATCATACTCTCCCTGCATGGACTCCCAGGGTGTATCCGCCTCCGAAATGACCTATATTTTGTCGGGTGGGGCGTGTGGCTCGGTGGTATAGTGGTAAGGGCGTTGGACGTGCGACTGGAGATCGCGGGTTCAATTCCAGCCGCTGCACTGTCGAGTGCCACCTTGGACAAGTTGTTCACACACATTGTCCAGCGCCTCTGAAGTTACGACCTTATGGCGCTATATAAATCAGTTTAAATGATAAAAAAATAAACTCACTTACTTACTGGTGCAGGAAGCAGGTTTTGGCGACCAAGGCCGACGCCGACAAGGACGGCGTAACCGTTCCGATGACGCTGGCCGACTACTGCGTCACGAGCAAGACCAAGAGTTCTACGGTCCCAGCCGACGTCGACTTCTACGACGACGAAGACGACGACGAGTATTTTGACGACGATGATGACGTCGACCTAGATGATGACAGTGCACCATGCGCTGCCGACTGTGAGGGCGACTCGGGTCACGGCGACTCGTGACCCGACCCAGATTCGTTCGGCTGCTTCTGACCTGTGGAGGATTGTGCACCGGTTGACCCCGTTCGTGTTCACGGCACCGCGCTTCGTTTCTGTTTTCGGCAATCGTTATTTTC
>Ga0056115_1001794_pt1 | contig 10549 bp, 7 predicted proteins | sample WorMetOlspDAHAB1_FD_77007 | JGI IMG/M metagenome (GOLD analysis project Ga0056115, IMG submission 77007) | Marine gutless worms symbiont microbial communities from Max Planck institute for Marine Microbiology, Germany - Olavius sp. DAHAB.1 ... | reverse complement strand
TGATTTTTGTAGTGTGATTACAGATAACTTAGATAAATAGTTTATTATATTATCTATAATGTATTTACGTATTTACTGTGATTTAGATTAATCGGTGATTACATTTTTTTTCGTGTTGTTTCCCGCTATTCGCCGGCTGCACAGCAGAGACTATTGACAAATCTTAAACTTCTGAATGACTTGTCTACGTTTCTCACCATAGCTGACGTTATATAGCTAAAGAGTAGTTATACGGCCTGTTTGCAATTTAACAAACGTTAAATAAAGCAGCCTGCGACGTTCAGCAAACCGCCGTGCGAACGATTTTTCATACACAAAATATTATAGAGAAAACCAAACTACATTAGTGTTCCAAATGGTACATGGTACGAAAGGTCTACGGTACGAAAAGTCCATAGTACGAATAGTCTATGGTACGAATAGTTAATGGTACGAATAGTCTAGTAATCTTTAATAGGGGAGGGGCTGAGCTAGTGGTCGTGAACTGGTACTATGGATAGGCTAAGTTTTAACTTTCGGGATGGAGCACTTCATGTCGCCACGAAAGTGGAGGGGGGTGGCTGAAAACTGGGGAAAGTTGTGTGCCAGCCTAAAATCGCCACTGTGAGCCCAGTTGTTATTATCAGGGGTGGATCCAGGAATTTGCTTAGGGGCCGGTCCCCCACGCTCCATTCTGTTCCATTCCTCTCTCCTTTTTTCTCCCTTTCTTCCCCTCCTCTCTCTCCTCACCCCTAGAAATAGGGCCCCTTAAACCAGCCGAAAACAAATTTGGTGCACTCTAAAGCTGTCAGAAAGCACCTGGTGGCAATTATTTTGAATATTCTGAGTAACATGTTTTACAGTAGAACCGTCAAATTTAGCATTTAGCTAACATGGCCGTGAGTGACGGCGTTAGTCCGTCGCCAAAGTGTGGGGGGGGGGTGAGCTGGCTCGGCCCCCATAAATCCGCCACTAATTACAATTAACCCGCGTAGGCCACGGACGCATAGGCCTAATACACAAAATTACTGATGTAGGCTTTTCAAAACAGATTGATTGGCAATGCGTGTACTCATCAGGAGTCCACAGGTTTTCTAAGACAACGATTACCATACGATAGGCCACTCGTGTCCAAGAATACAGCAAGTCCTTGTGATGGGTGAATGTTCGGCCTCAAAGGTCAAGTTTACAGCTTGGTCTACGGGTTGGCGGCCACCTGGCGCTGATAGGCTTTCTCTCAGAGGACCCAATATGAACTCTGTCATATGGCGTCGCGCCGTAGTTGATAGCACTATATAAATGTCGTTTTGTGTATTATTATTTTTTAAATTTTTTTGACCCTCGGTTATAAAGATCCCGATTGTTAATAGCTAAGTAAAAAGTATTTTAAAAAACTACGTTATTCAATAGGTGGCTAGAGGTCCCATCCTGGTGGAAAGCCGTCATGCAAAATGACTGCATTGTATCGCTACACAGTGACTGACAACTTCTCGAACAGATAGGCAGACTGCTAGATCGGAGGAAGTCAACAGCTGATTCATTGATCGGTCCCAGTGTCTGTACAGCGATCGGCTGAAATGAGAATGAGGCCGGAAGATCAGAGTAGCAGTGACGCAGCTGCAGTGACGGAAAGGCTGGGAGGTATAAAGAGTCTGAATACGAGTAACCTGTCGTTGTTGTTTCACAACCTGTAGCCTCTTGTAAGACGTATAGGCCTATCGCGATTGTAAGCATGTAGCTTTATCCCATATACATGAGGTGACAGTAACGTCATTCTGTCTATACATGGTAGTTGCCGTCGCCATCTTGTAGGGCAATTGCGTTGTTGCAGTATAATGTTGTAATTTTTTCTTCGCTTCCCGCTGTTGTATGTGGAATTATACATGTGTAGCCAAACGGGTAGGCTATACAATCAATCAATCAATCAACACGAATTCGTGTATAGCGCCTACTCCTATCAATACGATAGCCTACGAATGATATGTGCGTGCATTTTTTTCTCAATTTTTAATAACTATTTAAATAATTTTTGTATTCACGTGTGTGTGTTCTTATGTCTATACGCCGCTTGTTTTTTCATCTGTATTGTTCTGTTGCCGTCATCGCCATCACTGTGATATCAGACAGCGAATGACAAGAAGATATGAAAGTTAGCTATAAAACATGAGTAACTTACAGCACGGTCTACAGTGGATTATGCGAGTGTAACGAGCATAATACACTGTAGACTGTGCTGCAACTTTCTTATTTCATGGTGTTATCACAAACTCCAGTGTAGGCTATGAAGACTACTTGGAGCCTACTAGACTGACGTGACGCAGAAGCGGCTTTGATTGTTGCGGTGCTGCGGTCACCGATTAAGAATGGGATTACAAGCATTTAATATTCATCTTCATTCACCAACAGTGGTAGCAAAAAAACAATATATGCACATATAAAACAAACCTTAACTAAACATAGGCTGTACATAAAAGTGACAAAAAGTCTACTAGTTACTACTGGAATCAATTACGATTTACTGCGATTAAAACACCTGCATAATACACTGTAAGTTCGAATGATTATTATATTTTGCATCGAATTTTTTCTTTCATGTTTCAATCAGATCATTAGGCAATCGGAAACAGAAGAAATATTCTTGGCAGGCTTTAATGACTTCTTTATTTCCAGTTTTGAATAATTCACCGTAAACAGTATTGTAGACATAGGCGGTCACAGTTCACCATGAAATAATAAAAACATAACACAGCCAGTAAAACAGTTCGGCCTTGAGCCGACATTTAAAGATGGTAGCAACAGGAACCCGGAATATATGGGATTATGGGGTGGAAGTTACGTCTTTCTGTTAACAACAGTTAGGCCTACCACCGCCATTTTGGAGGCATACTTGTTGCAGCAGTGTAACGGCGTCAACTTGCGTATGCTCAGAAACTGTCGTATTTGGAATTTTACAACCAGTCGAAAAACACGGTCTGGGAATAACCTTGGCATAAGAATTTTCCGATTTCTGCATTTTGTTCACACTAACTGTAGCCTATAGCTATACCTCCAACATGGCAGTGGCAATTAAGTCTTACAGCTAGTGACAGTGTCACTTCACTGCATGTTTAGCCTGTATCGCAGCTCGGCGACAATCGGAAATCGGATAACAGAACGAAATGGTGGCGGTTTGTTCGCCTCTAGCGACAGTCGATCCGATCACGAAACGATGCTAGCTTATCTCTGCTCAGCTCTGGTCCGCTCTGGTCAGCTCATGCTGTCCGCACGGGGTGCTGCGTATTTCATGAGAGCGCTTAAGAGAGTAGTTGACCGCAAAACAGTTGGTATCTGGCGGTAAGCTTTACCGGTGCGCGCGGACACCGCACCGGCATTAATCGCGGGCGTCTGCCATTCCCATGAAATTTTAAACGTCAATTTTACAGGCTATGCGCCCGGCCAATAACTCGCCGCGTCACCGTACCGGCTCCGGAACGCCCACGGCGCGAGTTACGGTACACGGTGTACAATAATAATAAGATTCTCCGTGTGACCAATTACGTGTATCGATGCGGTCTGTTTCGCATCAGTTAGCAGGCAATAGCGATGTATCATTTCGGTCGTGACACGATCAGTTCTGGAGCTACTACATAAGCGCCAATGCTATGCTAAGCTAATGGTAAACGGACCGCATAGACCGTTCCAGCTTCATACAGTATTCGCGCTACATTAAATGATTAAGTGGCCGATGTCGCCACGCGGTTCGATAAGCCCAAATTCCACTTTGCTCGTCACGTCACGTCTCGACACGACACGTTCGACGTGTCGAGTGTATATATTTTGGCTGTGTCGAGCTTGTCGAACGGCACGGCTCGACACGTTCGTCACGACGAGCCCGACACGCTCGACACGTCGAACGTGTCGTGTCGTGCCGAGACGTGACGTGACGAGCCGAGTGGAATTTGGGCTATAGCGCAGTTGTCATTCCGATCAGCAGGTCACGGGTTCAGTTCTCACCTGCCACCATGCGGCAAAAATCTGGCACTGCGATGCTCCAAAGCTATAGGAAGGTAACCGCAGGTCGCGTGGCCACGCAACGCAGACTTTACGGTTTAAACCACGTATTATTTCATGGTGAACTGTGACCGCCTATGTCTACAATACTGTCTACAGTGAATTAACGGCTTGTAATCCCACTCTCAGTCGGTGACTGCAATACCGCTACAAACAAAGCCGATTATGCGTCACGCAACAATGACCACATCAGCCACAGGCCCAGTATCCAAGCAGCCTACATAGTTGCACTGGAGTTTGTTGATAACAGCATGAAATAAGAAAGTTATATCACGGTATACAGTGGATTATGCTCGTTACACTCGCATAATCACTGTATACCGTGTTGTAACTTACTCCTGCTGCAGGTTCAAAACCGAATATAGGGAGATGGGCCTGTGTCCCAATGGACTTTTCCAATCTTTACGAATCCAAACGGCTATGCAATGTCGGCTGGCGCATGTAATTAAATTAAAATGGAAATGGAATTAATACGCACCGAAAAAATATCACACCATGCCGAATCGAACACGCGATACAGAAAAAATGACAAACTGCCGATTCCACTTTAAGTTATGTTTTACTGTAGGACAATAACTACAGGATGGTACAAAAATAAGACATTACAAAAAACTTCAGACTCATATGGCGTGTTTAATACGACGATGTATTGAAAATTTTTGACCACTCTGTAGGCTAATATAATTACGCGTAGGTCTAAACAGCGTCTGATATACCAAACGGGTGTAATTTATCCTGGTTTAGGGACAGTTTGACGAGCGTCATGGATATTAACTGTATTTTACTGTCGCCTATAACAGATGCGAGAAAAGGAGAAAGAGTGGATAAATAAGAAGAGGACCGGACGGAAGAAGAAGAATAAAAACGTTTTATTTCATCGCCAAATTATATGCACAATATACACATAGGCGTTAACCATGGGGGGATGGGATGCATCCCCCAAAATTTATGGACCCACATGGGGGATGACTATATTACCATCCCCCAATACGGATGGTTAACTGGACGGCTGACAAGACTGCAGCATGCGTTCTTTTAAGAAAACAACGAGACACGTATGCATTTTCTATTTTTTTCTCCGTGAAATATCAGTTTTACATCCATTTCCGAAATAAGTATCAGATTGGGAGTTCGTCCACTAGACCCCTTATTCGTCTTCGCCCCTGGACCCCACTGGGTGACTTCCGTCCCCAGGATACCTTCCCCTTTGCGTCAATCCATCCCCAAAGTTACCGAGCTGTTGACGCCACTGCAAATACAACGTGGCACAGTGTGACGTATATAGCTAGGAAAGGCATGCAATTTTGCCCATCAAAGACTACGAAAGCCCAATGTCGCGCCTCGTGAGTCCTTGACCGATTCGGCAGTGCTGTTTTCACCCGCGGTCATAGGTTAATTAATTAAAGCCACGCAAGTCACTGCATGACGGCGGCATATCCGCGTTTTACGCGTTGTGCAGACGATGCCGACGACATCATCCGGGACTCGGCGAACGCACCTGCCGCGTTTGTGAGAACCAATCGGAAACATCATTTTGTCAGGATTGGAAAGAGTTTCTCCGCCGTCGACGACCAGAGAACGGCCGGCGAAAATCGATTTGGTTTCTCGAAGAAAATGCATCCAGGGGCACTTTACAGCATCGAGAAACGCCAAGGTACAATCCGCATTAATGGAGTTTCGATGTGGGCCTATTGCCGTAATAATATTAATATAATAACTAAGTAAAACGCAGTGAATACCAACATGGACATATGGGAACTTGACAAAATTGGCGTAACTTACATGTTGTTTATACCTATTAACTCAGTTTTAAGGCTAGGCACACTTGCAATCTATACTGTCTGTAGGGTTCACCGTATGGGGGGAGTTCTGCCTAAACTTTTAACAGTAACGACGTCAGTTTTTATCAATATAAATCTCTTTAAAAGCGTCCATTCGTCTAAGTAAGCCTACGTGCATTTTCGCGGCGTGGCTCAGTGGTTAGGACGTCGGTCTTTGGCTGGCGGACTTCCCCAGATCTACGCCTGACCTATGGTTGACATGTGACCACTTCGTGGGTAAGGTGTCTGCTGTGGGTCAGCCAACCAGGCCAACTCAGTCTTTCATCCATCCGGGGTCGGAAAATGAGTAGTAATCCATGTATGGATTACATGGATTATAGAGGTGAGGACCATCGGACGGAAGACCAGGCCTTCATATGGCTGGTCAAAGTCCGTGGGCTTGGCCTAGGCTGTACGCCGGCTCTGTACGTGTGTGACACAAAAGCGCCGCTGCAGCTGCGGTATGCGGCTTGTGGCGATAGGCCTATATAAGTGTTTTATGCCTTTGCCTAACGGACTTTATGTCGGCTTATGTTAGAACGCTGATAAAGATCAGCGTTCTAACTGTATCCATAGTATGCCACATATTTAATCGAAATGATAAGATGATGTTAAATCATTCTTGTAATTGGTTCGCTGTGTGCACAGGCGAGATCACATTAAGTTAAGGCATTTGCATCATATCGTATTGTATGCCTGCGTAGTGACATAACTGAGCTGAGTTATCGCATATGCGTCGTTACAGTAGGCCTATAGGCTGGCTCAAAAAGTAAACCCCCAGCGATACGTAAAAAATCGTCTTTAAAATGTGCCAATTAAGTTAGATTTTTTAGTCAAATTTGAGTGCAAAAGAAGCACAAGGATACAACGCGGTGGAATTAACTGATGTAATATGTGGATCATGCATCACTTACTGTGCTTGAAGATACGACTTGGGTACAATAAGTGCGATTGATAAAGTCAAAACTGTAAACGCGTGGAAAGATATGGGGGTCGACTAATTTTTTTACATGAATTTTCATCTTAATCAAGCTCCAGGAGTGGATTTCATGGCTTGCCGCAAACTGATGCAAGAAGGAAGGGCCGACATCAACAGCACTATATTCTGACCAATACTCCAGCTTCGCACAGTATAAGACGTTAAAAATTAGGTCACAGACAGAATATTCAATACCAACTGATAGTATTATAGGCCCTAATGCTGGTCTCGAACTTCAATTTTATGAATAAAAGCTAATATAATTGGCAGGCTTTAATACGATTTATTGACAGTTCGGTATACGTTTTGGGCCACCCTTTAGAATTTTTATTGCGGTCGGCACAGTAGGGCCTGAAAGCGTAATAAAGACGTCCACAGACTCTCCAGTGTATTTCGACTGGTGTGCAATTGCATGGCCAATTTTGTGGCAGTTTGAGTGAAATGCAGAACAACCGGCAGATAAGCAACATTTTGATTAAACCCCCAATTCCGTAAACGTACGGGGAGATTATCCTCCAACCCTGTGCATCATTGATAGACGTCCCTATCTACGGGGTGGCCAAAACGTAAGCCACTTCAGAGTTTTCATTTGAATTGAAAGCCCGCCGATAATGAGTAGAGTTTAACGCCGCATGCACATGCACCTGACACAATATAGGGCATTTCGGAGGCGGAAAACCGCCGAAAAAGCTAGACTAGATTTTCCCCATCAAAGCTGAGCGTAAAAGAAGCACCAAAATATTGCCAGTTGGTATTAAATATTCTTTGCGTGTCCCAATATGACGTCATCGGTTACTGTGCTTGAAGCTGATGTAATGTAAGTTTAATGACAAAATCCGAAAACGTTATTGAAAACCTGGTAAAAAGGATAACAGATTGAAATAGCAGAAAATTTACATGAATCTCAATCTAAAACATGGTTTTGGAGTGGAATTCTCAGCTTACGAAGGCGAAATGATGAAAGAAGTAGCGATGGCAACTGACATCATCTGCGCTATAATGACGCATATCGCAGTTTTGCGTCCCACGCACAATAATTGACGGCACATGTTAGGGCAAACGTTCGCTTCACGGTTCTCTCTACTTATACCACAGAATATGGATAGCCGCGCGGCCATTTATATTCTTTGCTTATACCACACATCCAGTACCATGCAACGACCAACCCTAACGACTAACACTAACCCTCACCATGACCCTAACCCTAACCAGGTTGGTCGTTGCATGGTTTCGTGATTTTTGCTGTTTTAGTTGTGTGATGTAGGCCGTGTTGCCATTACAGACTGTTTTAAATTGAAGTTTTTTTTACATTTATAAGTGAATATAACAACAATTATCCGCATTTTTGAAATGTCACAAGAATTTCTGCGAACGATCAGCTTCAGATTTCTGCAATTAACGTTATACATAGCAAAAAAAGAAAAAAAATCCGCCATTTTAGTTTTACTTTCTACAGGGTGGCCCAAAAAAGTAAGCCACTACCAAATTATCAAAAAATTGTGTTAAATCGTATTAAAGTATGCAAATGAAATTAAATTTCTTCGTCAACTTAATGAAAAGATCCAGCACTATAATATTATACGTCGGTATTAAATATTCACTGCGTGACTTACTTTTTTGACGTATAACTATGTCTGACTTACAAAGTAGCGATATGCGTTACATACGGTAAATGATGTCAGCGCTCTCTCTGGCATCTGCTCGCTTTAACAAACTGTGAATTCCATTCCTAAACCATATATTCGATGGATATTTATGTAAAAAAAATTCTTTTGATTTCTGTATTTACCTTTTTTCTGGTTTTAAATCATGATTTTGTCATATGCATTGATTTTACCCATGTCGCAGCTTCAGACACAGCAACTGATGACGTCACAAATTAGGTCACAAATAGAATATTTAATACACACTAATAACATTCTTGTGCTCATTTTATACTCAAAATTGATGATAAATGTAGCCGCACTGGCGATTTTTAATACGATTTAATGATGATTCTTGAGAGTGGCTTACTTTTTTGGGCCACCCTGTATATGGTTCACAGGACTAGTCAACAGTTGCGTGAACCAAACGTCGTCTTTTGTAGCTTGCGTGGAATAGGTCCCTGGAATACAATAAGTTGACGACCACAACGACAAGAGTGACCTAATAATGTTCGGTATTTCGTCATACATACTACAAATGTAAAGGTCTAGTCCTGTTGGTAACAAAAAATGACTTTTTACGGTTCTAATAAGTTAATAATCTGCTGGATGTGTAGTATATGTAGGGAACCCTAAAGCGAACGTTACCCATGTGTTAATGTTAGGTCACAGGTTGGAACATTTAATTTGACGAAAAAAGCTAATGTTGTCGGTTGTCTTTGGTACGATTTGTTCAACATTTCGGTAGCGGCGTACTTTTTGGGGGCAATCGTTTTCAGATGGCATCATCCGGGACTCAGCGGGCGCACCTGCTGCGTTTGTGAGAACCAATCGGAAACATCATTTTGTCAGAATCGGAAAGAGTTTCTCCGACGTCGGCGACCAGAGAACGGCCGGCGAAAATCGAATAGGTTTCTCGAAGAAAATGCATCCGGCGGCACTTTACGGCATCGAGAAACGCCGCCCAGACGCAGGTAAAATCCGCTTCGGATGTTTTACGATGTTGTACTTTCGATGTTTTAAGCAGAGTGTAATATATAAAAAAGTAAGCCACTTTGAAGAATCATATATAAATCGTATTTAAAAACCGTCAGTTCAGCTACATTTCCCATCAATTTTGAGTTTAAAATGAGCACAAGAATGTTATAAGTTTGTATTAAATAATCTATGTGTGACCTAATTTGTGACGTCATCAATTGCTGTGTTTGAAGCCGCGACATGGGTAAAATCAATGTATATGACAAAATCGTGATGGAAAATCAGAAAAAAAGGAGAAAATATGGAAATAAAAGAAATTTGGACATAAATCTCCCTCTAGTAGATGATTTAGCAATGGAATTCACAGCTTGCTAAGTCGAACTGATGCCAGAAGGAGCGCTGACATCACTTACCGTATGTGACGAATGTCGCTATTTTGTAGGTCAGGCATAGTTATTGACGTCAAAAAGTAGGTCACACAGAGAATATTTAATACCGATGGATAATATTATAGTGCTTGGTCATTTCTTTAATTTGACGAAGAAATATATTCTCATTGGCAGACTTAAATACGATTTGACACAAATTTTTCATAATTTTGTAGTGGCTTACTTTTTGGGCCACCCTGTGTATATTAATATCATAAAAGCAGTGGCGTATTTAGGATTTCAGAAAAGGGACAATCCCCTCCCCCTCTCCTCCCTTAGAAGTAGGCCCAGTTATAGGTTCTGGGAGAGCGCTTAAAGCTCCTTCAGCGGGGTTTGGGGTGAAACCGAATTTGGTGCATTCGTTCCTTAAAATCTGACATCAGCTAGTGACAACCAGTGGCGCCGGAACGAATTTGAAAGTCGGGGGGGAGGGGCATGTCCGACGCGAAGTACCGGAAAACAATTTTGTCGTGCCCCTCTGCTTTTTTAGGCTCTACAGTATAATTAATCGTTTCGGTGAGCTTTTTCGTGATGGTCAGTACAGTTTGGCCAGTTTCTTGAATGCTGTTCTTCTACTCACGGTGCTCCCGTGTCCGGCCATTTGTAAAAGTGGGGGCACGTCCCCCGTGCCTATGGAGTCGGCGCCGGTGGTGACAACAATTTAACGACTTT
>Ga0056115_1001793_pt1 | contig 10551 bp, 7 predicted proteins | sample WorMetOlspDAHAB1_FD_77007 | JGI IMG/M metagenome (GOLD analysis project Ga0056115, IMG submission 77007) | Marine gutless worms symbiont microbial communities from Max Planck institute for Marine Microbiology, Germany - Olavius sp. DAHAB.1 ... | reverse complement strand
CCCCTCCCCCCCCCAAAAAAAGAGAGAAGAAAGCCACTTCCGAACTAATAAAATCGCATTAAAAACCCGTCAATAAGGCTGGATTTTTTTCGTCAAATTTGAGCGCGAAGCACCGGAATATTATCAGTTGGTATTAAATATTCTATGCGTAATCTAATTTGTGACGTTGTCAGCTACTGTGTTTGACGCTGCGATGTGGACACAGTACATGTGATATATAAAAAAAATCGTAAATGAAAACCTGATAAAAGATAAAGACGAAAATAAAAAATGTTTACATGAACTTCCAACTAAAAGATAGTTTGGAGTGTGTTATTGTACTAACTCCTGTATATTGTGCTGGGTATGCCTTATTTGCTTTTTTATATTTTTTATATGTACTTTGAGTACGATTTTATAATAAAATTAAATAAATAAATAAATTCATAGCTTACGAAGCCGATATAATGACTAAAAGAAGCAGCGCTGACATAATTCACGTCACATGACGCATATCGCAGTATAATTCTCGACGGACAGTTTAATCTGAGGAAAAACCTAACTTCATTGGCAGGAATTCATGCGGTTTATTGACAATTCGGTAGTGGCTAATTTTTTGGCGCCACCCTAGCACGACAAGTGGATTATTTGCTGCCGATTCGCCATCAGTCAATTCGCGGATATACTCACTCATACGAGTGGCAAAAAATTGGGATTAGACAATGTAATCGTCTTTGTTCGTCCGAAACGAAGAGCGACAGTGAAAACGATAACGAAAAATGAAACGAAAAATAACACTGCAACACTTCCGGTGCGACAGCGTATCGGTTTCAAGCTCGCCACCCTGATCGACCACCAGGCGTTGTCTGGACTCACTCCCAGCTATGTGGCTGACGACTGCTGTTTTATCACCAACGCTCGCCCAAGAAGACTGCGCTCGGCTGACACTCGTACGCTTCTCGTCAGTCGGACGTGCACTAACTTCGGCGACAGAGCCTTCTGAGCAGCTGAACTTCGAGTCTGGAACTATCTGCCGACGGACCTCAGACAGTCGGACTGTTTATAGCTGTTGTAAACAATCGCTATAAACATTTTCATTTGGTCAGTGGTACCAAAGCGCAGTGTGTACCACCCGCCCCCTCCCTTCCTATTTAACTGCGCTTTAGAAATCATCTCGGTTACTTACTCACTCGCGCTAATTAGGAAAAAAACCCCAACGTGTCGCGTCGACATTGTCAACGGCGAATCAGGAGGCAGTCGTCGACGTATGGTTTCGACAGCTGTTGCTGGCAATTTCAGCCGACGTCGAACAGACAACACCGAACCACAGCAAGTGACATGACGTTGGCTAATTGAACGTCAATAATAAGTCAGCACCGGATTGAATGCCAGCGGCGGACGCTAACAGAACCACCAGCTGTCATCCGGCATTAATGTGAATAACGAGAATTCGTCAACAACGCCCGCCCGCAATAGCCGTCTGCCTGTGATCCGTGGTGGCTGTAAGTGCACATGTGGCCGAACATTATATAGGTCTTGTATCCGGTACCAGCTATGAATAATTCGCTGGCATCTAAACCTACCCCTAATCCTAACTCTAGTCCTAACCCTAACCCTTAACTAAGCTTCTAAGTTCAAAAAAGAGGAAAACCGATCGCCAGATTACTAAGCGCTTGAACGTCGACGCCATTTTGATTAGTCAGGCCTACTGCGCTTGGAGCCCACAGCCTATAAGCGTGCCACATGTCAGCCAAATATAGCGACTGCCGGTACGCGATCCGTGGGGATCGGGTGCCGATTGCCGGTACCCGATACACTACGAATAATATATACAGTGTACAGTACATGAGGTGCCATCGTGGTAACACGCAGCGATGCTGGAGGTGTAGTTGAAACTGGGTTAAAATGCGTAAACTGAACATTCCTGTACGTCAACGTTATTTGTAAACCGTGGTCTTTGACCAATGCGAATAATTCCGCCCACAACAGTTAATGGCCTCGTGCGCGTTAATTTTTTTTACTTCCTGATTTGATTGCATAGTTTGCCAGCATACGTAAGTTTACAGCGTTGCACTGCTGCACGTATACCTTCAACATGGCGGCGTTTACTATTGTGGACAGAATGACGTCGCCCCATGGGTTGCCCAAAAATACCCCCTCTTCCTGCGGAAATATCAATAAATCGTATTAAAACCCACCAATAATATTATCAATAAAAGCCGTAGTTACACTGACACATTAAGTCAAAGCTGTAAGAATATGTGTTTTTGCACAATAACCGTGTAATAAAGTTACAGTAACAGGCAAGTGTTCATGACATGCTGGCAACTGTCTGTCTTCAGTGCGCTGTCTGAGGTGATAGCGCTGCCGGGGACCACTGTATAGCGCAGTTAATGCGTTGTCAGAAGCTTGAGTATGTTTGGACATTTAATTTCGTGAACCGTTTCCTCAGAAGTTCACTACGCAGTTGTAATCCTTAGCATCTAAAATGGTCTCTTTCTGATTATATAGTAGATGCAGATTGGGATACGGACACAGAGGTGCTTGCATCTGCGTCAGTGAAGCTTGTTGTCTTGTCTTGTCTTGGTTCTTGTATCATCATCATCATCATCATTTAATTCGTTGAAAGCAAACACAGAGCAAGTACAAGTACAAGCAGTTGCACGTGACAACAGGAACAGTTACGGTGGCCCCAGACTAGAAGTAATACATGTACAAACTATAGAACCAGTAGCCGTTTCGTAAAACAGGAACAATGGGAACGCTGGCGAGCCAAGCAGAAATTGGCGTTTGGGTCCTAGCACCGGGGCGATTGCGGAGGTCCAGGGGTATTACCCCCGGAAAAAATTTCGAGATTGTATATATAAAAAATCCTGCTATACAGTGCATTTTTGGCCAGAAAATAGTTCGCAGTGTCGTCCATAATGCGTTCTTAACCATTTTAACAGTAGCATCATCACCATTCCCATTCGTTTCGGCAGCTTTTCAACAATGGGATGAACGGCGTTCCCACGCGTTCTGACTCGAAATGACCCCTGCATGAAGCATAAGGCACACGCAACACCCAAGCGGGCAATTCGGACGTAACGTTTAAAATGCGAAAAGAGACGAGACGAAATACCCGACGATAACGATGACGAAGTCGAGCACGTTCCAGCCGTTGCGCAAGTAGGCACCGGGATGAAAGACGAGACCGTAGGCAACCACTTTCATGATCGCTTCCAGCGTGAATATCACCACGAACACGTACTCCAGCAACTCCTGTCCATCGTCACACACACACGTACGACGAGGCGTTACACAGGGTGGCCCCAATACGTCAGCCGCTGCCGAACTGCGCAAATGCATCGCAGTCAAGCCTGCCAATGAGACAGGCACTTTGTTTTTAGGTCGCCACACTTTATTTTCGAAAATCGATTCAGATAAATTGGTTTTATGTCGCGAATGAAATGACATTGATTTTTTGTCAGATTTGGTGTCGACGTCGTAAACAGTTAAACAGTTACAAGATCCGAAACAATTTGGCCTCACTTTTACGTGTATATACGTAATCACTCAGTTGACATTAAACGCGTGTTAATGTTTGTTTCGCTTTTGAACTGAACATATTAATTAAACGAATCTTTGCATCTCTTGTCTGTCCTGTATACTGGCATAGTGTCTGAGATTGTTGAGATTTGCGATTACGGTCGACCTACGAAATATCATTCGACTTAGAATAATCCACCACGCACACCTACCTACACATCCGTCTGCCCGCGCGCAAATGCATCTTAGCCAAATCATATCAAATCAAAACTAAACATGCATTACGTACCCCGAAGTTGACCAGAGAGCTGGCGAACCGCCGCACATGACTAATTAATAACATCAGAAATAAAAAGAAATAAAACTAAAACATAAAAAACTGATAAGCAAAGAAATCCGGTAGGCTATCAACTGTAAAGCCGTGAGATCAGTACGCCTACATTCACTAATCCGCACTATCCAACTATAAGCTACTTACCAAATTATCATTAAATCTTATCGAAAAGTGTTAACAAGGCAAAAATTTTTCCATCAAATTTGAGTGAAAAAGAAGTACTACAATATTATTAGTCGGTACTAAGTATTCTATGCGCGACCTACTTTGTGACGTCATCAATTGCTGTATTTGACGCTGCGAGTAGGGTAAGATAAAATCGCAAACGAAAACCTAAAAACAAGATAAAAATGAAAATTAAAAAAAAATAAAAATTGTTGACGAATTTCTGCCGAAATCACTGCATAGCGCTTTGTTTCGCTGTCACGTAACTAGTACTGGTGAAACTGAAACGCACGTGAAACACAACCAAAAATAATACATCTAAAACGTTTTACGGCTGTTCTAGAGTTTTGTTTTGGTGTTTATTTTCATGTGCGACGGCTGAGATAAAACACTTATTTTATTTCAGCTTTATTTCATTTGAGCGGGAACTTTAACTCGTTCTCGATTTTAAGCTGTACAGGTGCAAAGTGTGGAACACCTACATAGATAGCGTGATATCAGCCAAGTCTGCAGCTGGGAAGGCAGCCGCAGGTTTTTCAGCGGTATAACATACAACCTCAAAAATATGGCACGCGGATATGCACTGTAGCCTGCCTATACGCTCTGCAGGAATGCTGCACTATTAGAAGCGCCTTTATTCGTCAAGCGGCAGCAGAAACATAGTAAGACAATAAAATAAAATAAAATAAAATAAACGTTGAACAGCATGGTGAAAACAACAGAATAGGCACACAGAAACACAACTCAACAACTGAAAAGCCACGAGCTGGTCGACAATCTGTCCGAAAACCTTCCTGTGTAATAATTATAGGGCCTAAAGATTCACAGAGCACACAGTAGCCGACTAAAATGTAGACCCTGCGTGTATTTCAAGCAGCTTTCTGTTTTATGATGATAACGGAGTCCAAAGCTCACATAAAACAATTGACGAGAAATTACAACGACACACAGAGGGACAGAAATATATACAGAAGTAAGTAAGTAAGTAACTAACGACATTTGTACAGCACACTACAAACAAAAAGTCACTAGGTGCTGGAGTCTCAGTCAACCAAACAAATAAGTCTTTATAATAATAAAAATAATAATAAGCATATTTGAAAAGCGCTATAAGGTCGTAACTTCAGAGGCGGGACTGCTTATGTCAAACGGTCGTAGGCTGCACATAGCTGTGGTCCAGCAACTGGAAATGCTGGACCAGCACAATAAAATGTACGCTATACGGCATGTAAATGTTAAACACCTGCTAAACATGTTGAACGCATGAATCTAAACTGTACGTTTGTAATGCAGTACTTTCGACGTCAAAAATTCGCGCAAAACAGTTAAACAAATGCACAATCTGCAGGGTTTACTTTTAAGCAAGGTATCACTTAAGCATTTGACGCGGTCGTGTTTTACGACACTTTTGATGTTTCGACGCCGGCGCGCGATCGATACGTCATTTCCGACAGATGGCGTGCACGTCGCCGCCAGTCGCCTGCTCGTTGCTCTAGCTAACTCGGTCGTTAACGAAATTAGGAAGTAAGGGATTTTGTTCGACGGAGGCGAGCCAGCCGGCGTGTAGCTATAATACGATAATGTAACTCTCCGCCGCAACCGTTCCAACATCACGCCGCCGCAATGGTGCGCAAAAAACCAGCTTTTTTCCGACGACGACGACAATTCTGTTCGGCTTCGGAACGACGAGAAGAAACTGTGCTGACGTTCCCGAAAATACGTTCGTAGACCTACCGAAAATAAATTCTGAGACACCTATTTAGACCGTATTCGATTTGTCCAAACCGCTTTAGGTTTCAGTCCTAAAACCGGTTTCGGTACGTCAAATGGAATACGCCCTTAGTTGTTGCCAAACCCGATTCATGCAACGGGAAACTCGGCTGCCTCGCAGACAACCGCGCGATTCTGTGTGTCGTTATGAAACTTTGAAGAGAAAATTTAACTTTACGTCCATACACATTCAAATGTAAGATTGTGACTATGTGTATTTACTTACTTACTGACTAAGTTGACAAATGTAGGCCAAAGGAGATATACAGCTTGTATATAAATGTATGTACGCTGGCGTCATTCTGTCGACAGTAGTTAGAGTCGCCATGTTGGAGGTATCCCACATTAAGTCGCGACTGTGTAGCCGGTTCTCGGCCATTATCGAACTTAAAACTGGTAATCGGTGGCGCAGTGGTTAGGGCGTTGGACTTGCGACTGGAGATCGCGGGTTCAATCCCAGCCGCTGGACTGTCGAGTGCAACTTTGGTCAAGTTGTTCACACACATTGTCCAGTGCCTCTAATGTTACAACCTTATGGCGCCATATAAATAAGTTTAAATTTAAAAAAATTAGCGCGTGTGTATGGCAAAAATTCCTAAGTGCGGCAGATTAAGTAGGCCAGCCCTCTGGTCAACTTTCGGGTGCACTATAAAATAGGTGGACTTTACTTTTTTAATGGGACGGAGTTATCTCCTGCAAATAAACCTTCATACACAACTTGTTTTGATTAAGTTAAGCCAACCTGTTTTAGGGGGTCTGTTTTCTTGGAGACGGGGTAAGTTCGTTATATTTGTGGTGCCGATATGGCCCCTCGGGGAGACTTGCGATAATTTTATGTCTGCCAAGATGGGCTGACGGTGACACGCCACGAACTGTCCACTGCGGGTCGGCGTGCTGTCAGTGTCGCAGACATGTCGGTATTGAATTCTTCGGCAGATTATCTGCGTGATTGGGCCCTTGAACTTAACGGTTTAAAACGTCATTTAAAGTCTTGTCTGCATATTATTAGCACAACGTACCGAGCGCATTAGAGATATTGTGACTATACGTCTTTACTTACTTACTTACTAACTTGACAAAAAAACAGAGGAAATGCAACGCTGACGGCCAGGATAAAACACAGACCCTTAAGTGATGGGGCGAATTCGAGATGCGCCGTATCTCGGCGGTGATATCTTGAAGAAGTATACATGCGGACTCATAGTGACAGCGAGAATCATATTCGCCGCTCACACGGGGACGGACACCCGTTGTTATGACGACGACGACGTTGATGATGATGGTTATGCCATTATCTGCTGTCGACGCACGTTCTCCGTCAGCGGCTGTGCGTTCGCCGATCCAAAGACAGACAGAGAGGACGAGCCGCTACCCTCACAGCAGATTTGGGGGCGTAAAACCTTCACGTACCCTTTGTATGACAGAATCTCTACAGTGGCGTAGACATGCAAGGTGAGTATGGTGAGTACTCACCCCCTGTCAGGAAAATACACACATTTTTGTAACTAAAATCCAATCCCCACGGCTATACGGCAGCCCTGGAAATCGCGCTCTGAATAAAAAATAACGACCAAAAAGTAAGCACCCCCTGTCTCAAATTCCTGGCTACGCCACTGAATCTCTGTGTATCGACTTCCTGTATGTGTTTATTTATTTTTTTACAAATCGTACTAGGTAGAGAAGAACCTAAAAGCTGATATTTTGAAGATAACAAAATCACGGAAAAAGTAAATAACACTCCCCAGAAAAATTGGCAAACAACCGACATCTGCAGCTGCAGCGTGTTCCGAGTGTTTTGGACTGGTCGCACAGTTGACAAAAAACTATAACAAAAACAGTAGATCAAAATTCCGTTTCGAGTCGACGAAATTTTTTTGGCGTCACGGTCTCTTATAAATTGTCATGTTCGTGTTATTATAATCGTTTGTGCTGTAAGAAGGAACAACGCAATGGGGCAGTGGTTTCCAATTCTCTGTGGAGTGCGCCAAGGTGGCGTACTGTCCCCGTGTTTGTACGCGATATAATATGTTGATGATCTATTTAATGAACTGCGCTGCTCGGGTTACGCTGTCCACAATGGCTCTGTATTTGTCTATAGCTTATTCTACGCTGATGACATTGTACTTCTGTCACCATCTTGTTATGGTCTACAAAGATTATTTAGTATTAGTGAATCGTTTGCGAACACTATGGATATTAAATTCAGCCCTGCTAAAAGCCAAGTAATAACGTTTAGTGGCAAGAGCCCACAGGCCAGCTTTTGCACCTGAATGGGGCACCGCTATTCTGGGCTGAAATAGTAAAATATCTTGGTACTTATATCCTGTGCAATATTGGCATAACAGATTGAGGTTGTAGTATTAGGAAATTTTACAGTCAGTTCAATAATGTGTTATCTGTGCTTGGGAAATATGCCCACGAGATGTCAACTTTACGTTTAATTTAATGAAGACATACTGCCTACCAGCGTTGTTGTATGGTGTTGAAACAATGATCACTGAATAATACAAGCAGGCATAAAGTAAGCATGGCATGGAATAATAGTTTCAAGCATATTTTCCACAGTTGCTGGCGCGAGAGTGTAAAAACTTTGAAAAAATATCTGTCAATTGCTGCCAATGTCCTACTTAATAGATCAGCGTCGGTTGTTTTTCTGGAAAAAATGATAATTAGTTCTATTTTAATTCCGTTTTGTTTACTTTGTCTAGATTGATATTGAACCAGTTTATGGCAGTTGGAAGTCGTTATGGTATTACATCATTCAGTATCTCACCGCATATTATTCGTTTGAAGATTTGGGATTCATTTGCTTCTTCGCTGATGTTCGCTCACGATAATAATAGTGTTTGACTGAGATTGTTAGTCATCTTAGTTTCAGTATTTTAGTCTTAGTACTTTTAGTGTTTTCATTTTGTTATGGTTTCAATGTTTTGTGCATGTTTTCTGTGTGCTGCCTTTGTGGCGTGATAAACTATGATGATTATTATTTCTGAATCACAGAAAACGCACATCTATACTACCATCATTTTGTTAGCCACAAAAAAACAGAGAACAACAGCAACGCAAGAACAGCCAGCAAAAGACGGTAGAGTTCAACAAGGTAGCATCTGCACTTATAGAAATTTTCCTAAATAAAACGCGGAAAACAGCGCGGATAAAAACATGGCAACGTGTTTAAGTTGATGTCAGTTCGAAATTTCTGTGACACTCTACAGGCAGCACTGAAATTCACCAATGGATTGTGCTACGCTTCCTTCATGTTGTCCTCCTGTTTTGTGCGTCATCAGCCTGCATAGCGATTCGCAGTCGTCGCAATCCTGCAACGTACTCGCTGTTAAAACCAGACCGGGCAGCAGGATGTTTTGACCATACAAGGTGCTGGAGAATTTCCCCACTGCGGCCCTTCAACCTGCCCCACCAGCCCTTTGGTAACTGCTAATGCCCCACCAGTGTTTTGCCCTTTTCAGTTGCGGCCCGTTACAGACGAGCAACGTGTCCGAATCACGTGATTTACGAGTAGACACTAAACAAGGGTGCTAGATCTAGAGCTTCTAACATACAAAATCTGATGTTCAACAGGATTATACATATTGTATAGTGACGGTCGGGGAGTCTGGACCCCCGAGTGACCCTTGTACCACACGACCATGCCTTTTTTTGTCTTGATGTACCCACAAGTCACATTATCTTAAAAACACCTGCCGGGAGGTCGTCCTTCGCCAAAACGTTAGCTTATTATTCATTAAAACGTCGAAAAAACAAACAAATTGCTCACAACATATACAGTACTCACAAAAATTTTGCCCATTTTCAGTAAAAAAGCACACGTCATAGCTAAGAGAGCAGGTTGCCTGCGCAGTCAGTCGATATCCAGTGTCGTCAATTGTGGCTAGACAATTCTTTTCCAGCAGTTTGCATGCGACCGATAGGCCCATTTTCTTTACTCTGCAGCTCCGGGCCAAAAATGCAAGCCAAATGCCAGGCGTACCGCCAGTCGTTTACTCCGTCGTCATCAGTAGCTCTACCTCCATCATAGCATCATAGCATCATCATCATCATCATCATCATCATCATCGGGTTCTTGCTCACACGCAAATTCGTAAAAACACTCCGCGGCAATTTCCAGCGGTCGTCATGGCGACGCGTCCGCTCTCTCCGGCGACGGCGTCGCTAATTATCAGAGACGCAGTTTGCACACCAACCACGCACACAAACACACACACAGGTGACCATAATAAAGGTAACCACTGTAAAGGTGATCACCGCTACACACGTGACAACAGATGACCATACCAAATGTAAACTCAATAAACGTGACCATCATAAAGGAAAAGACATCAAAGGTAGCCATCGATTCATGGGTGACCACAGGTGACAAGAAACAATAAAGGTGACCACCGATACACATGTGACTTTTATGGATAACCGCAATAAAGGGAAACGCGATAAAAGTGACGTCCGCCAACACACAGGTGACCACACAGGTAAAAGCAATAACGGTGACCAGAAACACAATGATGACCATAACAAAGGGATACAAAAAAAGGTGACCTTTGAGATAAAGGAGACAGCTGACACACAGGTGACCAATACCAACAGGTGTAGCAAAGCCACTCGCGCCACTCATCTGCGATTACGACACGTCACGCGAACATATTTTATCGCAAGGGTTACAGCAACATAATTCAGTCGACAATGGTTACCAGCGCCATGTTGGAGGCATGTTGTTTTGCAGCGGTGTAACCTTGTACACTATCGCATGCTTTCAAATTGCT
>Ga0056115_1001792_pt1 | contig 10552 bp, 7 predicted proteins | sample WorMetOlspDAHAB1_FD_77007 | JGI IMG/M metagenome (GOLD analysis project Ga0056115, IMG submission 77007) | Marine gutless worms symbiont microbial communities from Max Planck institute for Marine Microbiology, Germany - Olavius sp. DAHAB.1 ... | reverse complement strand
TCACGTGCCTGCTTAAGACCATTGTTACGTGACTGTAACTTTAAGATCGGTGGAAAGGTCATTGAGTTTGTGTCATCCTATTCTCACCTGGGTCATGTGGTAACTGACAGCCTGGATGACGGCTTGCAAGGCAACTTGATTTTAACGGAAATGAAGTTCAAATCAGGGATGTGTTCGAGTACAGAATGTTCAAGACCAAGGCCACGATTTTTTGTCCTCGAGCTGTCCTTAAGGTCGAGGACATTCCTCAAGGACAGTCCTCAGTCCTTGGCATCCAAGGCCAAGGACATGACCTTCAAGGCCAAGGGCTTGATTCCCGAGGCTAATATGGGCTACCGTAAAAATTACGTGTCTGAAAATTGGAATTGGCATGGTCAAACAAATACAAAGATTTTTTTCGCATTTTATTTTATGTCAGAAGTCAAGTCCATCGGTTTCTTAAAAGTTAAAACAAAATGACTTGTGTTATGTCTGCCTATTCTCATGGGCAAGGCCTGTTTCCATTAACACTTATGCAACTACACCGCCAGTGATAACTATACTCGTCTCAGCACATTCACAGATGCTTATTACATACTTCAAGGATACGAGGTCCGACGGCATCTTGTCCCCATTCTAGCTCTGTGTGGTCTCATGAAGAGACCACTGTGGCTGAACACACGTTCCGCTGGTGCTGAGGTAGCAGGTGTGCAGAAGATCCTTTTGAAGTGGCTATGCAGGATGGTGAACTGCCACTCATGCTGTACGGCTTTCCACCGGTCAGCGTGATGACAAAATCGCAAGGCTATTTACGCTTTTGGGTTCAAAGCCCAAAACAAAGAGTGGAAACATTTTCCAAAGGCCAAGGCCGAGGACTTGGCATCCGAGACCAAGGTCAAAGACTTAACTCTCGAGGCCAAGGACACTATCGACTGGCCTCGAGGCCAAGGCCACCTCATCGAGGACTCCAACTCTGGGAAATCTACATAAACTCTTATGCTTAGGTGTTTTGCAAACGATGTATTCGTATTATTCCATACACGATAGTGAAATGCACAGTTAATAATTTTACGCACACAGCTTCATATTCACCGGGAAACGGCAGGGGAAAAGAAGGATAAACGAATTTACACAAAAGAACAAAGCCATGACAATATTCTGACAATCGCATTACGTTGTTTACGACGTCGCGTTGCTACAACGCAGTTGCCTTACAAAATGGTGACGGCAACTGCCAGATGGAATGATGTCAAAGTCGCCCATATATAAGGTATAGTATATTAAATATATTTTCTTCTTCTTCTATTCCGTTTGTCTGTGAATGTTAAAATCGTGTCGCGACAGGCTTCTCCAAGTTACTCGATCGGTTTTTATGTCAGATCCATGAACTTAATTGTTGTAACCAGCGGTCGCTGCCGTTGATCGTTTGTCCATTGCGTCTTTCACGCCGTTGCCGCTTTTGTGTGACGTTCTTGTTAAGTGGACATAGGCCTACCAGTTCTGTGTGTTCTGGTCACAAAATGCCTCCTCCAGTTTCCCACTTCGAATGAGGTCGTTCTGTTAGGCGTCACTCTTTTCAGGCACCATACAGGAAAATTCGTAGCCTATTAAAAATAAATATTGGCCGAAACGGCGAGTCCAATAACCGTATAAATAACACCGTGAGGCCAGCTAAATTGAGCTAATTGGAGTTTATTACAGCGAACGGCGGACTCAAACGGAAGCAATATCCGATGTGTACAACGTAAACGCGATACAAGTGCAAGACACACAGCAAGTGTGTTGTTATGCCAACATACGTTGAGACCCTGCTGTAGCTAATTTCATGACTGAAAAATGGACTTAGCTATAGTTTGTAATGGTTCACTGTCACTGCGATTATATGAGAACGCGTTGACTCCAGCTATTGTGAACAGAGGCGGTGAAATTGCGTTACGAAACAGTACACTGTACACATGGTAGTCCAAAAAAGTAAGCCACTACCATATTACCAATAACTCGTATTAAACCTGCCAATGAGGCTAAATTTTTTCATCAAGTTCGAGAGCAAAAGAAGCATTAAAATATTATAAGTTGATAATATAAATATTAAATGTGTGACGATGTGACGTCATCAATTACCCTGTTTGAAACTGCGAGTCTGCGATATGGGTAACATAAACATATATGGTATAAACAAACTCTACATTAAAACTTGCAAAAAGATGAGATTAAAGAAATTTTTACAAAAAATTTCCATCTAAAGGATGAGATGGGAGTGTACTTAATAATTCGCTGCGGCAATCGACGCAAGAGGGAGCGCTGACATCATTTACACTTATTTGACCCGTGTGGCAGCTTCGCTGCTCACGATTAGCAACTGACGTCATGTGTTACGTCACACATAGTTTAATGACAAGTGTGCCAAGTGACAATGTCATAAGTACTTGTTTGATACTTTAATTTGTCGAGAAAAATCTAACCTCATTGGTGGGCTTTAATAGGTACGATTTGGTACTAGATAATTATACTGATGATATTGACAGTGTATTACTTTTTGGGCCACCCTGTACTTTCAGTTGTTCACGTCATGCTCGGTCAGTTTGTGTAGTCGCTGAACAGCACAGAGATTTTTTGTTGACGGTCGAATATTCGCAATTTTCGCAAACGCGAAACGATAATTATTGACATCCGAACTACCGATAGACCTACCTATTTGTCCATGAGACTGGACTGTTGGCCTATTAATGCTACGGGAATTACTGTCGAATGATGGCCGCAAGCCAGAAAGAGGCGCGAGACTGACCCGGCGGCCATTTGTCGCCGGGGTGCGTCCGGTGCCATTTTCTCGACTGGAGTATTTAATAGTGCACTCGGTCGGTAGCTATTGATTGGCGCCTCGCTCGTTGGCGCGCCGGTGCACGCGCCGACAGCACCGTTGCGATTACTGTCCGACAATCGTTCGTTCGGACTCAACTTGCCACCATTCGATGGTGCGATGCGCAACTGCGGTGCAGATCGAGCGAGGTCTTTCTGTTTCTGGTGATGTTAGTCTCTGTCGAGGCTCCAGCTTTCAGCTTCGTACGGAAAAAAATAGCCACTGGCAGCGGTGCTTCTTCGTCTCATTGAGCATTGCAACGTGTTATGCTGGTGTTTACGAAATAAACGTCTCCCTCTCCGTGACTGCGTCCGACATCGCGAGCGCCTTCAGCAACCAGCAGAATCAGTGCTGCTCGTGCTGCTGCTGCTGCGGCTTGCGTTGGTGTTGCTGGTGTTGGGTTCCGTGCAGTCATCGGCTGCAACTCGACCGGTCTATGCGAATTAACGCCGTACAGAGTCCCACACGCAGTGCGCGCCCAGTTGCTCAGCTGAGCTCAGCGCTGCGCCCTCGCTTCGACCAGACTCGGTCCTCGCCTGCTGCCCGTCGCCGGCGCCCCCGCCGCTCCGGACTAATCCCGGCTGTCGCTCGCCGATAGCGACTGCACCGTGCGCGATCGGACGATACAATGCATCGCCAAATTGCGACCGCACGTTCGACAGCGGGCACCTGTCAGTTACGGTGAAGAGACAGACGGGCGGATGGCTCACACGTACAGCAAGCGTGGGGCGAGCACCAGCGCTGGCGGAGGAGGCAAGGCGAACGGCGGCGACTCGGCCACGGCGAAAGAAGAGGATTACTCGCCTAATCATGTCGTCTACAAAAAGGTAGATCAGCGACTGTTGACTATTGTCTTTGCACGAAGTCTCGGCTTCCGTGATTGCTGCCCACGCCGTTTACGCGGACAGTGGTGACAATTACACTCGAAGTTGGTACTAACGGTGCAACAACATTATCTCGTATGAATTTCTCTGGATGTGTAGGGCATGTGACTATATTTAGTTTAATATTCACTATTGCATGCTGTTTAGTTAGTAGGGTTAGGGTTATGATTAGGGTTAGGATTAAATTTAGTGTCTGGTTAGTTAGTTGTTGCGCACCCGTATTTGTACTTCTTTCGATTGTCATTGTCACCTTGCCTTTACACGGCAGTCTTTGTGTGTTCGTTTTCGATTCGAAACTGTTTCTTGTGGGCCAACTTTAACCACCGCCTCAAGAATCTGGAAAAAGTATACTTCTTATAACTGACACTCGCTGCCCAGTGGCGAGGGTCTGCGGTGTCCCTCCTGTAGGGTCTATGGGCAAAGCCCCTGGTCAGAGGTTCAGGGACAAAGCCCTTCAAAGCTGACGGTATGTAGTTATTAAATAGTCCACTTGGGCATTTAGAATTAGGTTTACGCCACGTTTTTGGATAACTGCAACGCAGTATTGCAATTGTAACTGCGACAAAACTGGGCGCTTAAAACCTTCACTGCTTTAGTATTGACATTACAATTGACGATACCGTACCGTAGTTTATGCGATTTCCGCTTTTCCTGCGAGAAAAAGTAAAGCTAAAGGTATTACACTTACATAACGCCGCAAGCGGCAACTGCTGCTTAGCGCGGTGCTGCTGTGTCATAGCAGAGCGGGCATAACTTACAGCCTATAGGCCGTATATAGGCTAAGCCCGAGGTCACGAGCCTTTAACTTGCAACCAAACAGCCATACGCAGGCCTTGTCTGCCGTTTAATGGTCTTCGCCCCCGTAATACATAGATTACTACTCATTTATCGACCCCGAAGGGATGGAATGCTGAGTTGGCCTGGTTGTTTAACCCATAGCGGACACTTTACCCACGAGGTGGTCACATGTCAACCATACAGGGTGACCCAAAGAACTGGCAAACTTTTTGTACGCCTGAACTTCATACGCCTTAACTGCATCAAATATTGACCGATTTCAAACTTATTTCACCGTTTGAATGAGGCGAACATTTGTAATAATACTGTCACTAAAGGTCCCACCACACCTCAAGTGTGTCGCTACACTACCTTGTGAAATGTCGGTGTCTTAAAAGCAACAATTGAAAACAAGGCGAATTCTGTAACAACACATTTTAAGAATTTAACAACAGGAAACAACATGTTTATTGTCTCAGTTATTCTCTAAAGTGACTGTCGCATTCTGCATTTTTACATCAAATGTTTAATGTGTCCACCTTGATACTGGACGACGCACTCTTGAAATGTGTTGTTATAGAAGTCGTCTTATTTTAAATTGTTGCTTTTTAGACATTGGCATTTCACAAGGTAGTGTAGCGACATACTTAAGGTGTGGTGGAATATTTAGTGACAGTATTATTACAAATGTTCTCCTGATTCAGACAGTAAAATAAGTTTGAAAATCGGTCAATAGTTGCCGAAGTTAAGGCGTACCAATCAAAGTGTGCCAGTTTTGAGGCCACGCTGTAGATCACGCGTAGATCAGGGAAAGTCCGCCAGTCAAAGACCGACGTCCTAACCACTGAGCCACGCCGACAACCAAATAAAGGTAAAGTTATTATGAAGGAATATGGGCGATCTGCATTATGGACAACTGAGTACTGACGACAATAAAAGCCTTTAAAAGCAGTTGTTGTTGCTTTTGGCATCTTATTTACAAAAGCAAGCATATCAATGGATAAAAGGATTGAGAAAAAGTTATGAAATAAATATGCGAAAATTGTGTTACTATATACTGTACGACGTCACAATGTCGTCGCCTGCGGCAGCTCACCGTAACGTCCTTCTCTCATAGACAATACATGTAGTACGCGTATAGTCGCCTACAGATGACAGCAGCTGTATCGTGTTAAATCAAGATTAATGACTGACGCTGACACGTTCTGTAAATTACACACAAAATCCTGCCGAGACCGTCCGCTCCACTGACTAGTGTATACATAATGACGATGTGTAGAGTGTAATATGAATATGACGCCTGCTTTAGCATTGATGAATTATCCAGTAGCTTTCAGTTTTATGTATTAGGCCTATTGTCATTTTTGTCATTACTCGGCGGTTGATATTTTACATTGCCACTCAGCTGCGTCCAGTCGCATGAGCAAAGTCTATTGCAAATATGCAGTGTACTCGGAATACATGTAAATCACCCGTTTCTTTTCACTGTTTTCTGTAGGTAATTGGTTATAAGGAGCGGAGCCTATACCAGTTTATCGTATGCGAAACAGGAAAATGTGTGTTTAAAACTATAAGCACTTTTTAATTTAGAGTTAAAGCAACCGTTGAAAATATAACGCATTGGGTTATTGGAATACACACTTATTGACTACTGTAAGCCCATGAAACTTATAATAATAATGTCTGCTCCGTCGAAAAGGAGTTTAAGTGACAGTAAAACTTGGCTAAGTGATATATTATTGCTTTTGCACTACAGTATCTGTCTGTAAGTTGGTCATGATGGCCTAAACACTAGTGTAACCTGTTTCATGATTGTGGCAAACTGACTCACAGTTCGTTTTTAGCTGCAGCTGCACGTGCGCATCCAGTCACTGATGACAACCAATAAATACTGGTTTTGAAGAAAATATAGCCAATGTTTGTCGTACCATTGTGTAGGCCTGTCATTATGTAATGTCTGGTGATACTGTGAATGTTTGTGCTTTGGTCTCTAAAAAGCATTTGATAAGATAAACTACCATGTATTATCGAAAGGTTCCAATGCAGCTGTTAGACATTTTAGAAAGCCTATTCTCCCAAAGTAGCAGTTGTATTGAGTGGTATGATGTGATATGGTTTGATGTATTTCAAATTAACTTTGGAGTCAGACAAGGCTCGGTGTAGTCTCCTTTTTTATTTGCTATCTAACCTGATCGTTACTCGCGAGCACTCACAATTATTTTTCCCGATCCGCCCCCTGATAAACGCTTTCGAATTCGTTTCTGCATTCTCCAACGCGCTGACACACGAGCCGACAGTTCGCTGTAGTCGGTTTCCGTGTCGGCCGATTGATCGTTCGGTTCGCGTGCCACTCGACCGACCCGGCGGCTCGACCGACCCGGCAACGGCCCGCCGACGCCGGCGCACGCGAGCGAGCATCTTCGCTAACAACGACTGATGTCCGTCGGAGATTCCGGACGCCTCACGGTGTCCGTCTCGCCCGGCTTGCTCGCATCAACAACGACGACGACCATTATGTACCGCGACGGCTACGGCGACGGCAGCACTACAGCGGCAGTAAATCGATGTCTGATGACGTCATTACATCGACTGTGCGACTGAGAGAGCTCGCCTAATTGTGAACAAGTGCGCTCGGCGAAGGTGCACGATGCTGACGTGTGCGCGGCCGCAATGTGTAGCTACAACTGAGCGACACGAGCGCCGCGCAGCCGCTCTGACGACAGTTCGCTGCCTCCCGGATCAATCACGTCGTAGGTCGTTTTTTTCCTGAACGTTTGACACCAGATTCTTGCACACGCTGATTTCCTTTGTTGCGGATCCTATACGCGCTACGCATGTACGAACCACGGGAGGAGCGAGTGGAGCTTGACGTCCCACCCGACACAATATGCAGGGTAGCCCAAAAAACTGGCACACTTTTTTGTACGCCTTAACTTCATCAAATATTGACCGATTTTCAAACTTATTTCACTATCTGGATCAGGAAATCATTTGTAATAACATGTCACTAAAGATCCCACCACATTTCAAATGTGCCGCTACACTACCTTGTGAGATCAATCAATCAATCAATCAAAACACATTTCTATAGCGCCATATGTCGCGAGCGAATCAGAGGCGCATAATGGCAGTGTATTAAAAGCAACAATTGAAAACAAGACGATTTCTGTAACAACACATTTTAAGAAATTAAGAACAGGAAACAACGTGTTTATTGTATCAGTTATTATCAAAAGTAACTGTCGCATCCTGCAGTTTTGGATGGCGCACTCTTAAAATGTGTTGTTAAAATTCATAGTATATTTTGTTAATATCTTAATCACTAATTAGCATTGGTAGTTTCCTCGTTTGACATTATAAATGACAATTTTTAGTGATTCTTCGTATTACTGTGATGTATACTTCGTGACCTAAGTAATTTTCTACGTAAGTGCTGTCCTTGTTAGACTTTAAACCTTGACGTCAACTGTCAACATAAAGTCATCTGCAGATAAAGCCACGTGCACTACCAAAATAAGTAGGGCAGGTATTTCCGCATTGTTTATAGTCGTAGTGTTTCGTTCATCTCTGCTGGCGACTAGAACGTAAAGAGCAACATCATAACTTAGAGTGCTGTCGGAGTTTATACCTATATGTAGTATATACTCGGTACAGTGACGGTAGTCGCACTCATACTAGTACATGACTGTGACACGTAGCCTACCTTGCCGTTGTCGGAGGCGTAATACTGAAAACTGCTTCGGGAACGACAGGCGAGTTCATCATATACGGTACTTTACCATCTTATTCCGGCGACCTTTCACCAATCACCAGAAAAAGAAATGATCAGTTTGCAATTTTGCGCATAAGTATTCGACTTAAGCAGTTAGTAATTGTATATAGGCCTACTCGTGTGCAGTGTACTCGTAGTCATACTTGCAACTAGTGTACTCGAAACATCTCTGCTTGCGAACGGGCTTACGCCGTATGCCGATAAGGTTGCACTGTCCATTGCTGAACGATAACGAATGCAATGCATATGCGCTGGAGCGTTTCACTTCGCACAAGCGAACAGCAAACTGCATCGCGTTTGTAGTGGATGGTTGACCAAACGGCCGACACCGGCATATTATTCGTACCGGCATAGCGTTCATCTTTGGGAATTGCGCGTGTGCGTGCGTGCATGCTTGTTACTAGCTATTGGTTTTCGGGCTTAAACGTTTGCAGGCTTTACGAGTGCGTGAGCTCATTATGCCAGCTAGTAAGAGCATTACTTAATTTTCGTCGAGTTGATTGTTTGTCTACTACTCGCTGTATATAGTTATATATCTAGTTAGCGTCAGAAATGATCCTGCAGGCTGCAGCAGGTGCGCGACATATTGCTTTGCCTGCAACTCATCGTCACGCCTACCGTCACACAGTGGTACGAATCGTCAATTACATACTTCATGGGCATGGTACGGATCATCACATAACGGTCAAAAGTGACACTTCCGCAACCTATCCGACCGTATCGCTGCTTGGTCTGTGTCAGTTTTATTGCTTTGTGATAGATGGAATCGTGTAAACACGACTTTTCTGTGGTAGATGAATGAAGTGGAATAGCCGGGAATTGAACCCTCGACCTTTTGATCGCATGTTCAACGCCGTCTCACTAATATACTGTACATGCCGAACACCATACGGCCTACTCAGCTGTGATGCTGTCTAGTGAATGCCGTGATTTATATCCCCGTACAAATTATTGGGGCACAGCAGTGATCGACGACGTTAGTGTGCCTCGGAATATTTGCGGGCGTAGGTTGCCGAATGGAAGATGGATTTTCAGCTCCAAATGCAACACTAAGCGTTCGGTGCACGGAAGGCAGCGTGGCTGTGTAGTTGCGGAACTTCGTTCAACGAGGCCCTGAGCGCTTAGCGAATTACATGAGAGATTTGCGGCGTCTATGCGAGGAGCGATTAAGCGGCGGCTACAACGATGCTCTATTCGCCGTGTCGCCGGCCGATCGACTCCGACACCGACTCATCCGTTGTCATCTGCCGAGCAGAACGAAATTTAATCATTCACGATCCACTGTGCGTGCGTATGCGTCGAGCGAGAAAGTAATACTGCGCATGTCGCAGTCGGCGTCGGCGTCGGTTGGTCGTCGCCATCAATCATTTTAAATTGAAGTCCTGGTGGTTGCGTCGTTGCGCCGACGGCGTTGGCGGGGAAGAGAAGTCGATGCAGATCGGCGGCGGCGCGGACGGTCCAGTGCTGGCCGGATGCGCGGACCGCGGCGACGGCGGCGTTGGCCTCTGCCTGGACAGGTCTCTCTCGTCATCTCGTACATCGTCTTTGAAGCGATCGAGCGACGCCCAATAAATCTTCGCGGCATGATTGTCCGTCGCTCGTCAACAGGATTTGTGCATTATCGTCTCCTCGGCCAGCGGCGTCGCGATGTCGTAAACGTCTGCCGATATGGAGTGTTGTGCCGCGCCCGCTCGGAAAAGCAATAGTCGGAATTATTATTGTCCAGCGCAGACTGAACGTGTAAACGACCGGCGAAGTTCAGCAGCGTATCTGCCACCCACGCGCGCTGTCGTCCAAAGTTGAGTGTCAGAACAACTGGAGGTTTCGATTTTCGACACTACGAACATCAGTCAACATCAAAAAAACCTGAAACGCCACGAGTTCTGAAGCTGCGGATGCAACGTAGCTTTGAAATGACCATACCGTTTACTGCTAATGAAGTTATTTGCTTTCGACTGGAACTCGAGACACGGCCGTCGGACACTATAGCGTGTGGGCAGTACCAGCTTCCCATTGTTTTCAGGGAGTAGAGCGGGCGTGAAGAGAGAGAGAGAGAAAGACTGTAACGAATACTCAATTTTTTACGCAACGCGCTTGAGTCCAAATGCCAAAAATTGTTCTCTTCATGGCGCCTGTTGACGTAATACACAAAACGCTATCGGTAGCTCAAAATCTATTGTAAAGTGTCGCAGTTAAAACTATGTAGCTAACGCGAAATACGCAATCCTCCAATCAGTGGCGTCATTTCAGTAAATCGTTGGGAGTCTTAGCCCCCTCCCCGCC
>Ga0056115_1001791_pt1 | contig 10552 bp, 8 predicted proteins | sample WorMetOlspDAHAB1_FD_77007 | JGI IMG/M metagenome (GOLD analysis project Ga0056115, IMG submission 77007) | Marine gutless worms symbiont microbial communities from Max Planck institute for Marine Microbiology, Germany - Olavius sp. DAHAB.1 ... | reverse complement strand
CAACAATACTAGGTTAATCTAGACAGTGGAATAGGATAATGCTTGTATGTCGATCACGCGTCAAATAGGTCTCATCTTCTTTCTCATTCTTATTCGTTTTTACACTGTCAATCTGCAAGACATTTTCTAAATATTAGGGGGGATAAAAGCACTTCCGTCCCTCCATCTAACTTTTTGAGGGGGACGATCCCCCCTGTCCCCCCTAAGTCTCCGCCCCTGCGTCTTGCTTGTACTTTCAATCGATCCTATAAAATTAAGATTTTGAAGAGAGAGAGAGAGAGAGAGAGTGAGAGAGAGAGAAAGAGAGAACTTTATTCGCAGAAATGCAGGCAAAACCAGAAAGGCAAACGCCCATCAATGCTGGTGTGTAATTTGAAAAGTAGTAATAAGATACGTAATTAGTTATTAATGTAGTAAAATTTGGCTGGTGGGCCTAATATATTAATTCAATAACTCGTATGAACTATATGAACTATATTCGCATGTAGCCCATCGGCGTTTGTACACAGGGTGGCCCAAAAAGTAAGCCACTATGAAGAATCATCATTAAATCCTATTAAAAACCGTTAGTGGGCTAGATTTTCGTCAATTTTGAGTTTAAAATGAACAATATAACATTATAAGTTTGTATATTAATATTTTATGTGTGACCTAATTTGTAACTTTATCATGTGTTTGAATGTGCGATACGGATAAAATCATTGTATGTCGTGATTGATAACCAGAAAAAGAAAGAAAATCTGGAAGTCAAAAAAGTTTTATATAAATCTCCATTTAAAAGATGGTTTAGGACTGGAATTTGCAGCTGGTAAGGCGAGCTGAAGCCAGAATGGAGCGCTGACATCATTTACCGTATGCGACACATCGCCACTTTGCGGGTCAGGCATTGTTAATGACGTCACAAAGTAGGTCACGCGTATATTTTACTTACTTTTAGCGTATACGGACTTTTGTCTGAAATAAACGAAGATGTATATACCAACAGATAATATTATAGTGCTTGATGAGGAAGAAATCTAATTTCATTGGCAGGCTTTAATACGATATAATACGATTTTGTGCTAATTTGGTAGTGGCTTAGGCTACTTTTGGGGCAACCCTGTATATAGGCTCCGACACAAGTGATTCTTTAGAACTGACTCAGTGCAGGCCATACGTACTCGGGGTTTGTACTAATATGATGATCTTTATTCGACACTACAGTCAGCAAAATACAACACAAATAAAAGAAAAAAAGAAGAAGGGACAGACAGACAGATATATACAGTAGTCGCACACATTAAGTACTAAGAAGCTACTCTGTAATTTTCGTAGCCGTGAAGCGCATGGTCTAAATTTTGCAACATACACTGTATGACATAAAGCGACATGACCCAAATCGCTACCTCTGGGTTACATCAACCCTGAGGTCTGTACCGCTTCCCGGTAGACCCCCGATAGACCCCCCGGCGTCCGCTCACAGTATTATAAAGCCAGCAACGAAAGCGGCTCTGCTTCATTCTGTCGGTCCGCTGCCGTCGGTCCACTTTCCTGTCGGTCTCGCATGCCGCGTCGGTCGCCGACCAAGGTGCCCCCCGTCGCCGCTAACAGGACATGTACGTGTCTCTGCAATCTGTCGACGAAACAGCTGCCAACACAAAGTGACTGCGGTGCACTGCTGTGTCGCGCTGCAAGTGTTGCAGCATGCATGCGCGTATCAAGATCTACTCGAATCATCATTAAAAAGACGTGTATCGCTTTATTGTGTACACAAACAAGTTTTATTATTTTGTTCAACCTATCGCAATATTCTGAGTTACAGATAACAGTGTTCGCCGGTTCTCAGGCTGCAGGGATCGACAAATAACCGCGTCACCAATGAATAGTGCGTCTGGGTGGGACCTCACAGACTGATGGTCAAACTGATGCATTTGTTCAGGTGTGGGTTCTCATGCCACTCAATATGGTGATTGCATCGACGTGGAATCAGTCATTAATCTATGAGTCCGTACAGGCTGCATGCATCCCCATATAATAATATTATTATCATTAAAACGACAATTTATAACGCGCAGTACATGGGTGGCCCAAAAAAGTAAGCCACTATCATGAATCGTCATTAAATGTTATTAAAACCCGCCATTAAGGCTATATTTTTCATCAATTTCGACTACAAAATGAGCATAAGAATATAATAAGTCTGTATTAAATATTCTGTGTGACCTAATTCGTGACGTCATCAGTTGCTGCGTTTCAAGCGGCGATACGGGTAAAATCAACGCATCTGTTAAAATTATGTTTGAAAACCAGAAAAAGAGAAATATAGAAATAAAATAATTTTTTAAACATAATCTACATCTAAAAGATCGTTTGGACATAGAATTCATAGCTTGCTAAGGCGAGCTGATGCCAGAGGAAGCGCTGACAACATTTACCGTATTTGACGAATATCGCTAGTTTGCGGGCCAGGCATAGTTATTGAGGTCAAAAAGTAGGTCACGCATAGAATATCTAATACCAACGAAAAATATTATAGCGCTTTATTCATACTGAATAAATCTCATTTCATTGACAGCTTTAATACGATTTAATACGATTTTTATCAGTTGGTAGTGGCTTACTTTTTGGGCCACCCTGTATAGTGAACGAACCCCACTTCGTGGTAGGACCGTATAGGCATTGGTGCTATAGACCCATCAACAACCATCACCATCACATCCACCAAGAGCCCAGCAATCGCGACAGTGAAACTATAAAGATAAATATAATAGATAAAAATATTCGTATAGCGCTTATAGTGTCCTTGGATACAGAGGCGCTTGACGGCGGACAGACTAGGGCGTCGTAAAAAGATGAGTCTTTAGGTGGCGCTTGAAAATGTCTATTGAATGGTAAAGTCTAATTTTAGGAGGTAACGAGTTGAACACTGTTTGTCCAGCGACCGAGAACGCTCGTCGAGTTAACTCAGTACGGACGCGCGGCACTAACAGCAGAGGAGCGCCGGCAGAGAGCATCGGTCTGGCCGGCGTTGCGACGTTCAACATGTCATGGAGATATGGCGGCGTGGACGTCGTCAGCACCTTGTGGGTCAGCACCGCGGTCTTGTACGTGATGCTGTGTTTCACCGGCAGCCAGCGCAGCGACCTCAGTAGCGGCGATGCGCCCTGCCACTACCGCGCTGGCAGACGACGCGGGCGAGGTTGTTCTGAGCCCGTTGCAGTTTAACGATGTTCGCTACCATATATTATATAGCTACGAGCACAATATTAAATATTCTATATGTGAGCTAATTAGTGACGTCTTCACTTGCTGTGTTTGAAGCTAACCAGAAAAAATGGAAATAAAAGATAAAGAAATAAAAGATCTTCATTTCACTTTTTAGGCCACACTGTATATTTATCACCATAAATGTTCATCATGTGTACAGACGTCCTAAATGAAAACAAAAAAATATATAAAAGTAGTTGTTGACATTCAAGAAAATATGCGAAGTAAGCGTACATTGATAGCCTAGTTATGACAGTTCTTCTACGAGTTTTGGTCTTACAACTTATCTCCAACTAAGTGGATTGGCACGGCCGATTTGCTATGGAGTATACGCCAGCGCCCACAGCATTTAGGCCTGCTACAGATATCGTGGGAAATCACAGCCAAGGACTTTCAACATTCTGAGACTGGATTCAATTTTCGTAGCCTTGACGCACAGCTTATATCGTGACCGTCTAACTTTTGCAACATAGACTGTACAACATCAGCGACATGATGCACAGCATATAGCACTCTACTTGAAAGGTCAGTAAACAGCCACAGTAATTCAAAATGCTCGCTGAACTTGTATAAGTAGGCTTATATAGTCCAAGACATCGGTATATCGAGCAAGCTGCAGAACTGTTGATGGGAGACCGACAGTTAACAACAATCTAGCTGAGTTAGCCTATGGTGTTTAATAGACCTACAATCTTTATTAGTGCAAACTGCCAACAGATCACAAAGAAAGTTAGGCTCCGTTTCCTATCGGTAATTTAGGTCGATGACGATTGGCGCGGTATATTATTTCAGTTTACTAACCATCAATTGCTGATTCTGATGATCTGATCGCCCGCAAAAAAATCCAAGTTCTTCCTCCAACGTGGTGGCGATGCGACACACCAGTCACACTCACTGACCTGCCATGCAGCTATTCTAACAGTATTTCAATATACGAGTCGCTTGGACTGGACACAGAGACTGACATCTCCACTACATGCAGTGACTGGCGTTCTGCCTCCTTGCATTCGCCGTTCGCATCCGAAATGGTTCGAATCCATGACTGTTTGTTTTTGTGTCATCGATCGACGGCGAGGGGCTGTGAGCGTGACAACGCGTGTCGATCTATGTCATCACACTGTCTTGCGCATTGACGACTTCGTCCGGTAAATCGTAATCAGCCGATGCTGCCTGCAGGACTGGCACATTGATCGTAGTCAGGTTAATAATTGCACCCGATATTGGTACAGGAGGTCCGCGATGATTAGGCCTATTTGGACTTGGCTGTTCACTGGGCGAAGAACAGGACCATCTGGAACGACGCAGATGTGACTCCATTTCGACATGAACGCAATTGTCTCCAACATAATTGATATAATGATGGAGGCTAATGAAGATAGCGAGATTAGAGCTGTATACACATGTAGTGAAGTTGACGGGACCGAGGACAGGACAATCTGGAACAACAGAGACGTGAAGCGAGCAGAACGCACTGACGTCGAAACTGGCTGTTAGTCGACGAATAGATGAACACGTTGACTGCACTGTTGCTGTTGGCGAGCCACATCACTGAGAACTCGACCGCCGACGACGGCTTAAACGAGCTGATAAAACACTGCGCCATCAGATCGATCACGTACGGAGACCAGAACACGAAGAACGCGACGCTTGTGACGGTGAGGATCTTGGTCGTTCGACTGTTGCCGACTGCGCCGGAGCGTGCAAATGTTGAATTCTGAAGACTTCCGCCGCTCGTCGAAGGAGTGCGCGAGCAGGTGCAATTTGGTCTGCTCTGGACACTTCCGTGACGCCGCAGTGTCGACCTGATGCGCAGAACTGTGAAAAGTAGAACTGCTCCAGACACACAAATGCAAAATACAGCGATGAGCATGATGACTGTGATTAGTATAGCTGTGACGACGATGACGACAGAGTTATATTACTTAACTGCTCCAGACAATATGGGAATGTAGAGGGTGGTGATTATTGCGTAAGACGGATACTCCCAGTGTAAAATACATGCATTTCTGTTAATTATCGGTAGCGGCATTTTGTTATTTTCCCTCTCATTCATCAACGTCCATGCAGTGTCTTCAAATTATCTTATCTTCGTCACTTTCATCTGTATTACTATCACATTTGTAGCGTAGTTGTGTAATCATTTTCTGACCGAGGTACATGACAACACTGGTGCATGATGGAAGCATGGAACCGACAGCGGATAGTCCCAGTGTATGCCGCACATCTTTTGGTCGTCGTTGTAGCGGTAGTAAGACCAGTTCGGTTTCGTCAGAAGCGGAGCCGTGAACGTGACCAGCGCGCCAGCCCACAGTCCGGCGACTACGACGTAACACCTCGAAGTTCGTGCGACCAGAATCCGATAGCGCAGCGGTAGTTCAGTTGCAACGTATCTAACCGCAACCATCAGCATAGTACAATTAATAACATATCGGCCTAGCCAGTTTGGCTTACGCCGACAAACTAGGCCTAATCTAAACAAGTGGTTACACCGCCACAGCTTGGCACGACATGCAGTGACGGATACAGGGAGTGCCAGGGGTGACTAGTCACCCCCTCCCTGAGAGAGAAAAAAAATTATATTACAAAGAATATCACATCTCAGGCTACATTGCTAGCCAATGAGAGGGTTTGACCACGGTCTGACTTTAGCAACTATAACCATCGATTGTAAACCGTCTCAAAAGAGCCACTCATTTACTGGGTAAGTGTTACATTTACTATTACGGCCAGTCAAAAGACACTGTACCGTAACTATACATGTTTCGTATTGCTTGCATCTATATGTTTTTATAGGCTATTCATACAATATATTTTACATACCAAAATTCATATAATTATTTTAATGAAACTTTTATCATGAAATAATTCATTCATCAAAGCAATTTATACATTGCTAATTATACCCACATCCAAATTCACAAATGCATAAAATTATCTCGTATCCCCAGACTCCCTCAGTTCTCGTCTGGTTCCCAAAGTCTCCCCCTCTAAAATTGTAGATCTGCCACTGACATGCACGACACTGACATACGGGACTCTGGGAATAGGCCTAGCCTACATGGTTTACGAAGGATAATTTTATGCTATATAGTATAATAGCCTATGCCAACAACAGAGAACGATTAAATTCACCTTGGGCCCTAATAATAGGCCTACAAAACGCATTCAGAAGGGTCTACCATGATTTAACTTATTCGACATATAACTTGAATCAAATTCGTGAATGTCGTCAACAAACACAGATTGTCGTCGCAAGCCTCGATGACTCTGGCGACCACCGAAGTTCGTGGGCGCAGATGTCGCTTCTCGATTATGTACAGAATAGCGCACTGCCCCACTCGCAGATAGATGCATGCTTCAATAAATTCCGTTTTCTTACAAGTTACGGGGCAGTGGCGCAACTTTACCTTAAAAAGTGTTGGTGATCAGTGGCGTCGCCAGAATTTGGTGTCAAGGGGGCATGACGATCGAGGCGCCGAAGGCGCGAGCATCGAGGCGCCAAAGGCGCCGAGTGGTGTAGGACGTGGGGTGATCTAGGGGACCTGGGACTCCCCCAGAGCGGTCCGGGGCGGAGCCTCGGCCGCTATCACATTTTCTGCATGTTTTAGGCAACAGAACACTTCTCATATCAAGAAAAATACGATTATCTTGCCTGAAGAATAAGGAGAAATTGGTATTTTTATATGCAAATGTGCATCTTTATTCTTCGTGGTAGGCCTACGCGTAGCAATTCCGTAAAAGTGGTGGTAACAAGTTACCACAGTCACATACAAAGTTGTGTCTATGTTACGGGGAGTACCTTTATTTGTGCAGAACTATAGTCCAATAAGCTTAAATGTACACGGCCGAAAAACAGGTTCGATGTGTTCAGTCGTTTTGGTGCATGCTACTGCCTCAGTGGCCTTCGAGGTCGAACTCGAAGCCACTTCGAATTTTACACTGCAAGACATATAAAATGACACCAGTTTAGCTAGGAATATACCATGCAATTTTGCAGTTTTTCACATTAAAATCGAACATAGTCTAGGTCGTTGGAAACTGGAATACATCACTACCCGACTAACTCGAGTCGCGATATGATTTTCTTATACTATAAGACTGTATAGCTCGCGATATCATCCTTTCCGAGTTATGGCGAGCGATTTGTCGAAAATTATGTACTAAACGCTATCAGAATTTTAAAAAGATATTTGATGTAAGAAAACTATAATTATAGGACTGCCTAAGGCCCAGAGGTGAATAAAGATTGGAATCATCAGCACGAATATCGGGAGTGACGGGCAAACTGACGGCATGTTTAAGCAAATGTACAACTTGCTTCCCTTGCTTCCCTTTCCTTTCTGCAGAATGCTTAGTGCTGATTTCCAGCTGAAAATCATCGTTCTGTTGACAAGTCAACATTTTAACTGCGCAAATCCATTTAGAACTGCACATTTTGTACAGAACTGCGCATCAAAAAGCCCCGTCAACAAACACATTGCGCCATAACAAAACAGTTACTATTTGCCGTAAATGTGGTACAACCGTAGCCTGGTCCAAAAAGTACGCCACTACCAACTCATATTAAAACCCATTGATGAAGTAAGAAGCATACTGTATAATTTGGTACTTGTGTAACAGGCCGGAGTATACCCCCTTTCCCGATCAGACTATACCCCGGGTATATTCTAGCCTAGGTCGGTTTATGCCCAGGGGAATAGTCTGGTCGGAGATCGGCGGGTATACTCCGGCCTGTTACACCGGTATTATATATTCTATGCATATGTGATGTAATGAACTACAGTGTACAGTGCCTGATGCTGCAACACGGGCAAATGGTAATGAAAAACATGAACAGAGAAAAGATGGAGAGCTGAGAGATTTTGCATAAATTTCCACGTAAACCATTTCTATAGGAGTGGATTTTGTAGCCTATATAGATCAAAGGCAAACTGATGCAAGAAAGGAGCGAGGACGTCAATAACACGTTATGGTTATGGCATATTACAGCTTCACGGGTCATGCACAGCAATTGACGTCACAAATTATAAGTGACGCACTCACGCATAGAATATCTAATTTATAATAATATAGTGCTTGCTTGACACGAGTTCGACGAAAAAATATAATCTCCTTAATTGGCGGGCTTTACAATGATTTACTGCGATTTAATGATGAATAAATGGTGATGATGATGATGATAACTTTGTAGTGGCTTACTTTACAGGACCACCGTTTTCATACCTGTGTAGTCCAACCATTGATATGCTCCAGATGGAGACCGCACAGGACGTGCCATGAGCAACTCCGGATATCTGACACCACACGTCGCCATACATCCACCTGTCCGTGGCGGCAGGTAACACAGCAGGCGCGCATGCGATGAGACCGACAAGAAGGTCTGAGGTGCTGAGATTGATGAGGAAAAGTCGAGTTGGCTTTGGCATCGCCGCGCTGGCGGACAGCAGAACTACCAGGTTGACGGCGTTGGACAGGATGATACCGCCGCTGACAACTGCAACAACTGTCGTCTGAAAGACAGTAATCAGTCGTTCGTAGTTGCCGACGTTCGATGGCGATATAACGCCGCAATCGCTGTCGTTTACTGTTGTTTCTGACATTGTACTGAGTGTCGCCATATCGTCACTCGTCAGCATGTTCCAGTATCGCAGCGTTATATACGTTCAGCGAATTGCCTGCATGCACCAACAGTCCTAATAACCCGTGCTTGACAGCTGGCTTTATACGCGGCTTTCTGTGCAATATCTAGACTGACGTGTGTGCGATACACGTTAGTGGTTGTTTACTTAGTCTGCCTCCTATGTATGATCTTGACCTTTTATCCGACACTACAGTCAGCAAAATACAACACAGATAAAAGCAGAAACGAAGGTACAGACAGACAGATATTATACAGTATAGTTTTACGTTTTTGTTGACCTCGATCGTGACCTCCGAACACAGAGTAGTACAACATGGGCCTACCACATTTATCTTTTCCCAACAGTTTTCTCGTAAGCGTCCGTAAATAAATACACTCCATGATAGGGATACACAGGGTGGTCCCAAAAAAGCGTATTAAATCGTATTAAAGCCTGCCAATGAGATTAGATTTATTCGTCAAATTATAGTATCAATCAAGCATTATAATACTATCAGTTGGTATTAAATATTCTTTACGTGACCGTCTTTGTAACGTCAATAAATACATGCCTGACCTGCAATGTATAGCGATATGCGTCATATATTGTAAATGACGTCAGCGCTCCCTCTGGCACCAGCTCGCCTTAGCAAGGTGTGCATTCCATTGCTAAACTATCTTTTAGATGGAGATAAAAAATGTAAATGTAAAAATTTCTTTGATTTATATATTTTCTCTTTTTTTCTGGTTTCAATTTTATCATGTACATGACTTTACCCGCATCGCAGCTTCTGGTGACGCCGCAAATTTGGTCAAACACAGAATATTTAATACAAACTTATAACATTCTTGTGCTCATTGTATACTCAAAACTGATGAAAAATCTAGCTACACTGTCGGTTTTTATACGATTTAATGATGATTCTTGATAGTAGTTTTCCTTTTTTGGGTGGCGGGGGCACCATGTATAGTTATATGCTATTGTGAACACTGAACGGTCCAGGGGCATGCGTCTTGTCCCATGATGCATGGACTACACAGCATGCGTATAAGAAATCTCTCAGAGGGGGCATTTTAAGACGCTAGACGGATTCTGAAAGCTGAGAATCACAAAATTCTATCAATATAACACGAAACGGGTTATTTTTACGTTTTAAATCAAATTCAATTTTGGATGGGGCTCTGTCCAAGACCCCTCTGGGAATCATATCATATCAAACAGTCAAGGGCGCCTAACAATATGCAAAATCTAAAAATCAAAAACCTACCATAAAGCCTGGGCAAAGATAAACGTTTTCAGTTGGCGTCTGAGTGTTAACAGAGTCAACTCGACGAAGTGGTGACGGCAGCTTGTTTCACGCGCGCGGAGCGGCCACAGCGAACGAGCGGTCACTAAGTGATGACGTGGTACGTGGCATTGCGAAAGAGCCAGAAGTGGCGGATCGGAGGCCTGCTCTGGCGGTCGCTGCGGCAGACGGCGTGATGAGGTCGGCCAAAATTCGCCAAATAACGTGGTGTTGTGAAGGAAATAGCATTCTCTTACTTACTCATTTTTCTCCCGAGCCACACCCACTTTCGCCAATGTTTACATTTTCGAAGCCCGATTAAAATCATTCGTAACTCCACTTAAACATTATAATTTTTCATAAAAATATTTCCAAACTTTATTTCGTACTAAATTCTTAT
>Ga0056115_1001790_pt1 | contig 10555 bp, 5 predicted proteins | sample WorMetOlspDAHAB1_FD_77007 | JGI IMG/M metagenome (GOLD analysis project Ga0056115, IMG submission 77007) | Marine gutless worms symbiont microbial communities from Max Planck institute for Marine Microbiology, Germany - Olavius sp. DAHAB.1 ... | reverse complement strand
TAGCGTAGGGCGTAGGCCATAGGCTGAGCCTGCGCTCACAGGCTGACCCATGACCAACCGACCGAACGCAGCTTAGCCTGCCGTTTAATGGTCTCCACCTCGTAAACCATGTAATTACATGGATTACTACTCGTTAGAGATCATCACAGTTTTCATGTACTGATACAATTCGATATGACTCACAAAGCAGTATCATAGCATTCGGATAGTCTACAGTTTTGGTTCTATTAATGCAGCACAATTGAAGACTGGTGAAAAACACAATTTTCCAAAATTCTGGAAATATAATTTCAACTACAAGTAATATGACAAATTTTCTGATAATCCATTATTTTTATCATAATTCTGATATCGTAGACACTAACTAAATACCTAATTAATTAACACAGTAGCAAACTGGGATACATAGGTCTGTATTAACAAAAGTGTTAATAAACTCCTCTTATGGTTAAATTGCAGATTACAGCAAAACAGCCTGGGGGACAGTATGAATGATAGCAATATCAGACACACCATCCAGCCAGGTCACGCAAGCAGGTCTCAGTAAAAAGTGAAACTGGATGACAAGTTACAACTCGTTGCCTCTACTACTGAAACAACACAGCTCAAGTCTAACAGAGTATGTCAAACATACATAAATCTCAACAGCATGTCCAACAGACTGTATGCCAATGTCATGTAGATTCTGCAGTGACAGCATCAGAAGACGTTTGCCAGTGATTGCATTGCACACAAACAGATCGGCAATGTTGGACAGGTCACTCAACCCACTATGATGACCTAAAAGTACATGAAACAACTCTTGCAATTACCAAATGTTTTTGCTATTCACAGATGAATGTGTTTGATTTCGATTGACTACAGTATAAAGTTAACGAACTTGACTGATACACACTTGGGTTCATCCTGCATTCATCACATCACACCCATTGATAAGTCAATGACAAGCATTACCTTCGCAAAATTTTATTCACTACCAATTGCAGGCACAGGGGGTTATGAAAAGAATAGACCATAATTTGTCAGCAGGGTTATGTCTGGGGACTGAGTCTCATGGATTGTCTGTGATTCATTCACTAAGCTGGAAGTTCACGTGGCATATGCACACAGCATGGTCTTCATACAACCTGGTGACCTCGCTCTTTTGACATTCATACCTTAAGCGGTATTATTTACTGTACACCTGTCTGCCAAATTAAATAAGTCTTTGTCATTTCATTCCAATGGCATTGGCACATTGATCTTCTGACTCTTGGCTTCAGAATACTCAGCATTTAGATATCTCAATATCCCAATGATTCCAATAAATTACAAAAAAAAACATTATACGGATATTGAAGTCGTCAAGGGAAAACTATTACAGCTGTCATACGCTTTTTCTGTAACACAAATACAAGACAGTGTATGCAAAGTTGCATACATGCATTAACTACTTCTTGCTACTAATAATTAATAATCATACAAAATAAATATTATACATTAGACATACTAATGTTCTTACTTGTTACACCAATAACAAATGAACACTCACCATCATCTCCTAGTTGCAGGACCCATTGTTGCTGAAAACAACAATTTATGAACAAACAACTGTATGTCAACTGAAAACATAGTTTTTTTACATTAATTAAGACATGAAACACTCACAATAAAGACAAATATAAGTGCATATAGTGCTAACTATAAATTACAAAGTACACAAGTATAAAAATATACAGTGGGGATGAAAGTTAGCCAATGATGCCACAACTCAGAAAAGACAACTTAGGAGACTACAACAAACTTTCCATCATATGGACAACAATGTTGACAACACACACACGCACGCACGCACGCACGCACGCAAGCACACACAGAAAGCCAACTCACCACATCAACCTCTCTCCACGTGTTCACGTCATGTGATTTCAACTGCTACAAGCAATTTACATACGTACACATCAATGTGATATCACAAGCATCATCACACACATACACTGTACAGCTTTTGCTTCAAGGGTTTGTCCACCGTTGATTTGACTTGTCACAGGCCGAACGGGAGTCGAGCTGTGTTAAACAGTCACGTCTCAATCCTATGAAAATGGTCAAAATTCGACCACTCACGAAATCCAAACCCCTCAACCGATTATGACAAAACTATGCATAATTGATTACGTCCAGAGATTCTGACAGCAGTGACTATATAAAACACCTGTTATTATTGTGCACTCGAGGGCTCACTTAACCATGTGCACCAGTCTAGGGAACAGCAGCATCTGTCCAGATGCCAGGCCTTCCTGGCAGCACCAACGACTCTGAAAGTGACCGCAGAATTCAAACACGACAGTTGACAAGTTACATTTACAGCTACAATAAGTATTATGCACTGTCTTCATCACTAAACCTTCGTACCAATAAGACACAATTACTGAAGAATGAATACATACAACGACATTGAACTGTTCCTCAAGTTTCTGCTCGCGATGTCTCAGTATCATTTCACGCCGACGAAGTTCCTTCTCCTTCCGTCCGAGTTCTTTCTCAGCTGCCTTCAGTTGCTCCAGCCACTCATCAATCTCTCCTTTCCACGTTGCTCGACAACTCCTCATGTCAGTCTCCGCAACATCGTCTTCAAACATTTCACAGACGACAACCATGCACAAAATGAAACAACAGCAACAACAGCAACAAATAGCAACCGACAGTTACAGCTACAACAAGTATTTTCAGTCAGTTACCTCAATAGGTGTTGATGGAAAAATGTGTACTTTAAAACGTTAGTATATATTGTTGAGTGAGTTTAACGCACCACTTGACACAATATAGGTCATTTTGGAGGTGGCGATTGATATTGTAGACAGCCAATCTTAAGTATCTATGTCAGCCTAATGTTTTTAATCTGTTTTAAACTCTGTGTACAGCATGGTCGAAAAAATAAGCCACTACCAAAGTATCAACAAAGCGTTTTACATTGTATTAAATCAATTTTTTTATTAGATTTCTTAACAAAACTAAACTGAACCAATCCACAAGGCATAACGTGTACCATATGTCAAGTGAGATAAGCAGCAGTGGTGTAACAGTGCTTCCTTCTGCTTACCTCACTTGGCATATGGTGCATTTTATGACTTGTAATCGGTTCAAAAATTACAGAAAAGCAAATTAAGTATATATTTAATTGTAGTACCATGTTTGTCTGTGATGTATAAACACAGTTATTCGCCATCAACGAAAAAAAACACAGTTGCAACAAACAACAAAATGGTAACACTATAAACACATGGTTGGTGGCATGGCTGGTGGCTCTGTGGTTAGGACGTCGGTCTGTGTCTGGCGGACTTTCCCTAACCTATGCCTGATCTATGGCTGACATGTGACCACTTTGTGAGTAAAGCGTCCGCTATGGGTCAACCAACTAGGCCAACTCAGCCTTCCATCTCTCCTGGGTCGGTAAATGAGTAGTGATAGGGTGGCGACCATTAAACGATAGACCAGGGCGGGGCATGGCTGTTAGCCACAGGCCGGGCCTGTGGGCGCGGGCCTAGCCTGCAGCCTATAGGCTGTGCTCCCGCTGTCCGAGACGATAGCATATTAGAGATGATTGCTACTTCATGACAATTCGCAATACAAATTCACTTTCGTTATCATTATCATTATGTTAAAAACATTTTAGGACCATGTAATAAAAATAACAATGTTAAAGAATACATTCACTTGGTAACTACAAAGTACTACATTGCTTTAATAAAAAGGAAAGTTCGTCAATACACACAAAACAAGTAAGTGATAAAATTGATCACTGTGAAAATGACAAGTCAATCACAGAAATCCAGAAAGCGAGTGGTTAAAAACGACGAATCTTCAGACGACTGCATAAATCTTGTAGGCATGATGCAGACGTGACGAGGCATAACAGTTCATTCCAAGCATAGGAATGGGTGACTAAGAAAGCTCAGTTGCCAACAGACGACCACAAAAGAGCTGGCAGGGACTGGATCATGCAGCATTTCTACAAAATACAGGAAAATGACGCTACGACCTCGTCAAACAGTCAGTGAACAGATGTTGATCGATCCAAGCTTGAAACGCGTGGACGGCTGATCGGCTGACAACGTGCACTGGACGTGCTCAACTAATCAAGCGAATCGTGCAACAAGTTGCAGCTCTGGCTTGAAAACCGCCCAACTTTCAAGCACTGGCCTCCGAGCTTTTCCAGTCAGCACCACCCAGTCCTGGCTGTGGAACACTAAAGCCGCAGAACGTCACGTCGGCGCTGTCACTGATTGTTATTATAAAACGCCTAAGAAACCGACCTAATATACGTTCTCCCAATGCCCGGTAGTGTCTGCGCTTCGTCATTTTGGACACTGTAATCGATGTTTTTACAAAGTTACTAACTTACTTATAGTTAGTTAGTTAGTTAACAAATACAGTGTTAAGCGTGAAGGCTGCTGAGCCGAGAACAAAGTCGCAGCTGTATGGAACAACAAAGTAGGATGGGAAACTGCAGCTGAACAAAAACGGCTTCAGCCTCTTCTTGAAAGTTTGTAGAGATTGTTTTGAAGTGACGTGATGTGGCAGACTGTTCCAGGTGCATGAAGCAGCAACAGGAAACGCCCTATCAGACTATCACCAACGGTGGACAGCCGCGTTGGCTGTCCACCGCGATCAGTACAGACGTCGAAGACGATCTCAGTCGTTTCCTTGAACAGATGTCAGCTACACGTCGAAGTTCGACATGAAATATTCTGGCACCAGGTTATACAGACAGCGGTAACGAGAATAGACAGTTTTACGACATTTAAATCACATCTACAATTTCAGGCTGCATAAAGTTATGGACAACAGATATTCTATTTTATTTAGATCACACAGCAAACAGTTTATTCCAAGCACTAATGCTATCTCACTATAAAAATTTCTCACAATGTCTGTATGAACAACAAAATCACCTTCAGACATATGGTCAAGAAGTGTAAGTATATGACAAAAAGAAGGCCGTTCTTTTGGTTCGACGTTCCAACAGCTGCACATCAACTGTGAATATTTCTGGGGACATGAACTTGGAATGGTCAGTCGCTGCACACAAACGAATTAAGTAAGAACTTAATCTTCTAATACAAGCGTCAAACGCACACATCAGTGATATTACACGATAAAAATGTGATAATAAAGAAAACAATAGTACCCACAATTAAACATACATATAAAACGAAACGTAACATACAATGATAAAACCAAGGCCAGTGGTGATATGTAAACTTCGAAAACTTGCATAGGGATTAGGGACTGAACAACAAGATGTCAGCAGTTGTGCTATAAGCAGGTAGGGTAAAAGGATTGTCACGGTCTCTCAAACCATCCATAGGTATGACAAAACGTCAAAAAAACAGCAAAACAGAAAATAAAGAATAAGTACAACTTTTTACTCGTTCGTCATCATTTCTAAAACATTCCCAAACCATTTCAGACTATTTTTATAACAAGTTAGCATGAACACAAACTTAGCACACGATTACACACAGCAACATACAGAGTGCGCATAGAACACTAAAAAGTGGTTTTCCACGATATTCCCAGACTTTCTTATGTTTTCCAGGACCATTTATGTCCAGTTATCACGTCTTTCCGGGACTGTTTAATCGAGTGGATATTGAACAAGTCAGATTAATATAAATCACTAATTAATCACCATTTACCTTGTGTATCAAAGGTAACATGTTACAACTGACAATAACTGTGAAATGCACTTATGCAGAAGTGCATCTGATAACTTATACTAAACAACAGACCTGAACCTGACAGTAAACAATGATAATGTATAAAGGCCAGAAACATGTACAATAAAAAAAATGCGGCAACCATTTGTTATTTCACACAACTTTCCAGGTACACAGTTCACACCCTGAACACATGGTAGCAAAAAATCATGCATTTGTCCCCTTGTTGATTGCTGCAAACATCACAACTAACGTAAACACAGAACAGCGTTGGTTGTTTCATACTAACACCCTCATGTTACCATATTTCCCTTTTAAAAATTGCAACCACAAAGTTGCCATGTATATAAAATACACATTGAATTTTGGCAACAAAGATAAAGGCTACTTACTGTTCCATATTCAACAACAATCCATGCCACTTGATACGCATCCATACCACAGAATGGAACTTCATGCGTCAACAGTTCCCACAACACCTATGACAACAAATTTATAGACATGGCTCCACTATAAGGCACAACAAAACTGCACAACTTAGTAAATTAAAGTTTGACTGTTTTCATAATTAATGACACAAAAGAAACGTTGCAAAATTTAACAAATAACTTAACTTATTTATATTAATCCTGCTAAGTGCATAAAAATTATTAGTATCATCAACAATGCATGAAATACATGAATAATGCACGAATAAATTGAATAATGGAACATTTTACAAACGGTAGTTCAAGCCCTGTGTAACGACGACATCAATCCAATACGAGTGGTCAAAATTTAACCCTTCACTAAAACCAAACCCCTGAACCGATTACGATAAAACTTTGCACAGTTGAGACGAATGGATAATACAAAATTTGTGCAGATCGGTCGTAAGGGAACATCTAGTTAAATACGTAAAATTAAAACCAAAATTTTTTCTTTATTTTCTCTTTCTCGCCTACCGTCTGTGGATTTTTACGCACAGTGACACAAATTCACGCAAGGATGTGCCTGTTGGGGGTTCACTTAATGGCCGACCATATTAAGGGGGTCAAATTCCCAAAAACCTTCATATAGGAGGAATGTTTAGGTACTTTCAAACCATTTCGTGGACAAGTATTGAAGGAAATTTTTACACAAGAATAAATGTGCAAAAATCTCACTTGCAACTAAAGTTACAATGAACAAACTGTTCAGAACATTATCGCATTCATGCTAACAAATGTAGGTGTATTTAAAGTCAAAAATAAGCAATTATTACACAGAAGAATTTCCGCCTTTGTATTTCGTTGTACTAACTATAACTTATAAAATAAATCTTGCCCAATCTGCACATGCAGGTAAAAAGGAGACCTGCAAATGACATTGTGATAATCAACTACTCGCATGTTTCTGAGATATGTGATAAATGCACTGAATATAAAATATGCATAGTTGCAGTACAACTATTAAAATATGACAGAATATCACTAATGTCATCCTGTTGTCGCTTTAGTTAATATTATTTTCTAAAGTCTTATGATATATTAATTTGACAAAAATTGCACATCACTAACACCACAATTGTTCAATGTATGGTAACCAACCTGTTGAACCTGGTGAACGTTTTACATTTTTTCCATATGGTATTGAACTGTATGCTAACATGAGTGTTCTTATATGGATAAACTAAAAAAACTCAATAATAACTCATTACAAATATTCCAGTACAAAAATAACAGGTATTTTGTTTATTATTAATACAGGAATTATAATACTTTACATATATTACAACTCCATGAAATGTTTTTGTTCATAAAAATGTATACACAACAGTGATACTCTACCAGATAGGCCTATTTATCTGTGTCCCCAAAAATTCAGCCAAATTTGGCGCTCTAGCTCCAAGTTGCATGAATGAATTTTGATAGTAACATGCAGATTTTAAAATGGTTTTTGAAATCATATGCATGTTCTACTTATGATGTACTTTCGTTGTTACTGACTTTATTCATTTTTGAATAGCAGCAACGAAATGACGCAGTTTGGACATAATGTCGTGCTTGTGACAGTGTCCAGCTCATTTAGCTCAAAATGCTGGATTTATCACTCCAGATCTGTGGCTGCCTGACATTACGGACTTAAACGCAGTTGGTCACAGTACAAAAGTTAGAGATCAATGCAGAAGCTCATGCATGAGACATCTTTCCACAACGCAAGTGACTTGAAACAGCGCCTCACTGACACTTGACAGCATATCACAAAAGAACATCGACAAAGCTGTTTATCAATGTAAAAAGCAGTTACATGTGTCAGTGTATATGAGAAGATGAAAGACATCATTCTGGACATCCGCTAAATAGCCACCAACTATCTATTGCAGAAAACACGTTATGCGTTGCGTCATTTCAATTGCTCTGCCATATAAAAATCAACTAGGTAAGTTAAAAAAATTAAATACTATGCAAAAATAGAATCAGCATATGATTTAAAAAAGACCATCTGCATCACACTGCCAAAAATTATCAAAATTCATCCAGGCAACTTGGAACTAGAGTGTGCCAAATTTGGCTGAATTTTTGGGGACACTGAAAAATAGGTCTAGAGCCACAGTTGGCTCAGTTTTGGGACAAAGAGTACAGTATTAGAGTAGGTCCTTTATACTGACAAGAATTCATTGGGTGCTAATCTGTTGTGATATCTAAATGAATACAGTTGTTTGTTCTACTCATTGGGCAACTCATGGGTATTTGTAGTCTATCAGCAGACACAAACTACCATAATTATTCCACATAAAAGCTACGTTACAGATATCGATAGACAAAATGTATGTACTACAATCTTACCACTCCATACGACCAAACATCACATGCATCAGAAACTGGGAAGCTCTGAATTACCTATGTAACAAAAAACATCAACAACACTTCCTTTCATGTTTTAATTAGTTTAAATTTTAGTTTCTAACAAATGAGTGCAGTCTCTAATTTTTAATGGCAGTAAAAATATAGACAAAAAATAATCTACCTACCTGCATATGGTGCAATGATATTACAAAGTGTCTCATAAAAAAGAAATCCATACTTAATGCATTATATTTTGCCAACCATAAATTCAAACTGCATGAAAATCGCTCAAAAGTTTGCCAGAATTATTACTTGTTGTGATTACGGAAAGCTGCTGGATTCCTGTTCTCTGTCAGTCTTGCTAATAAATAATGTGTCCAAAATTTCACGTGAACAGCACAAATAACAATAATTAGGGTTATTCAATGAAAATTGCACTAAATCTTCCAAAAGTCATTATTAAAATTGTATAAATAAACAGATGGACATAGAACATAAAGCTTGTGTGAAAAATAGCCTAAATTGTACAAAATAACTGCCTTACACAGCAACAAGAGCAACGACATCAATGCCACCATTTCTCTGCACTGTCAATAATGTGCTGGTGCACGTATGCCTATTACTCCAAGATATGCTATTGCAACTCGTTTGCATTTTCGATTTTTCTTATGTACACTCGCTGCTGAAGAACACCATATATCTGTAGCCAACAGGTCTGGGCTAACTGGAGGCCACACTGATGGCGAGATGAAGACTTGAGCAGACTGGCCACCTCTGAGGTCTCTTAATGACGTCATCATTTGCAAAGCATATTAAACATGCAACGCATTTCAAAACAGCCAATCGGTTGCATCAATAAATCACTGTGAATCAACCAAATTTCATTAAAGGGAATTCAAGGCTAAAAAAATTATGGCTTCAAATGAACATTTATGCTTAATAAAGTCGCATATACTGCATAAAGTGACAATTTATGTTGAATAAATACGACGTTTAAAGATTTAATTCTCGCATTTTACTTGATTATTATGATTGTTCAGAGGCGTTGATTTATGCGAATGCAATGCATATTCTATGGTGGGCATGTCTCATACTGGAGCGTGAAAATTGATCATTATGCCCCATTTTCTACGTAAATATGAGCATGAACCGGAATATACCCCAAAATAACTGGTTCTATTTGTTCCACTTTATGCTTTAGACACTAATATGAATCAAACTCATCACCAACGCTTATCGCCATGTTGTTTGCTTTGATTGGATTTCCTTTCGAAACAAAGAATATGCAATACCGCATTCTATTCCACAGGAAGCGAGTGCGAGAATTAAATCTTAAAACATCGTATTTATTCGACATAAATTGTCACTTTCATGCACTAGTCATGACTTTACTAAACATAAATGTTCATTTTAAGCTATTTTTTCTTCAGCCTTGAATTCCCCTTTAATTTGCGCTCACTGCTTTGTCTGGGTTTCCTTTTATGAAACATGGTGTAGACATAAAAAATTAAATACCAACTGTTACAAACTTACACGAGAACTCGGCCTAGCAGCTTTTGGGCTTAATGCTCTATTCGTTAACTAACTAACTACCTAACTAAATAATAGCAATATACAAGGAAATTAAATGAAACAAAACTGAAAAAAACTGAAATAATAAGCAGAAACGTGATGTCTAGATGCTCTACAAGTTCTCACATGGACCGGAACTTCTGCAGCAATCATGGGCAGATGCCTGTCCTACAGCCATCAACGAAATGATCAAACATTATAACAGGATATCAAACCAGAACACAGGTCCATTGATTTAGCCACTGCAGCAAATTACAAACTAGTGTATAAACAAAATACAAAATTACAAAGATGCAGCCAAAATAAATTTATTATAACAAAAATGCCCACGACAAAAACACAGCAAAGCATGCAAAGGCGTGGCTCAGTGGTTAGGATGTCGGTCTGTAGCCGGCGGACTTTCCCTGATCTGCGCCTGATCCATGGTAGACGTGTGACCACTTTGTGGGTAAGGCGTCCGCTATGGGTCAACCAACT
>Ga0056115_1001789_pt1 | contig 10555 bp, 5 predicted proteins | sample WorMetOlspDAHAB1_FD_77007 | JGI IMG/M metagenome (GOLD analysis project Ga0056115, IMG submission 77007) | Marine gutless worms symbiont microbial communities from Max Planck institute for Marine Microbiology, Germany - Olavius sp. DAHAB.1 ... | reverse complement strand
ATTTTTGGATCCAACACGCCTTTGCTGATATTGCACCAGTTGTATCTCAGCGACTCATCATCCAGCTAAAGAACTTCGAAAATTTACTGTTACATCATCGCCGCATCGTATAAATGACTGGAATTACAATAAACACGCCAGGTTCTGCGAAGATGAAGAAGCTAATCTGCCGATTCGCCAAGTCGCGACAATTGCATTGTGCCAGGCTCACTTTCCCATCGGTTTTCGCAGTCAAATGTACGTGCATTACCAAGTCAAGTATGGCAACCATGCATTTCCCTCCCTTGATCCCATAGGCCTACCTCCCTTCGTTCGCCATTCCTGCCCCCCACTATTCACATCGTTCCACCCATGCACCCCGTTTCGAGGATGGGTTGTGGAGCAGCGTAGTGTTTGAAGCTGAAATTGGTGCACTTCAAACATAACAATAACCCACTGTGGTACCTTGAATGGCACATACGTAGCACCCCAGGACTGGCCAGGATGATCAAACAGTAGACCAAACCCACTCTCCATTCTGAAAACGTTGGCTCTTCAAACCCCACTATTGGGGCAATCCGATGAGGGCCACGAATTTTAGAACTGGTGAGTGGAGTTTGGTCAAAAGTGTGACAGTGCTCTAGGCCTATACATGTCATTAAAACTGCCGCCGCAAAAAATGGGTAGGCCCTATTTTTACGCTTCAGGTGCACCGGCGACACCAGTGATATGTCCTGCAGCAGCAGCATTCGGTGGGCCAGCCAGCATCCATCAAATGATGAGAGACAGACATCTCGGGCGATTGTCACGCTACCGCGTAACCACACACACACACTACTACTTCAGCCATGCGGTCTACGTCGCGTTCCAAGCGAATCAATAACCTCCATCCATCAGTCGTCGACCACGACGACCAGCGTCCGCACTCGGCGGCGGGGGAGGGGGCGTCTCCTTCTCCAGCTGCTGGTTTGATCGTCGGTCGGTGCCCGACAATGCGTCAATCCGTTGCTAACCGAGTCGATATGTGGCAATGTGCAGCGAACGGTTCTGAATATCCGATTCACAGCGAAAAAATTTCACTACCACGCAGAGATCGAGTTGCAGCGCTTCAGTAGATGGCGTATGTGGCGGATCGCACGGGCGTGGTAATTTCATGATCGCGCTACGGCTGACGCGTGGTTATACAGTAATACTCAATGAATAACGTCGAACGAACCAGTAAAAATATTACAGGCCTAAAAGATATCACGTAAAAGATATTTATAATTTCGTTAAGGTTATTTTACGTAGGCCTATTTTGGTTCTGGTCAACCAAATATCATTCGACGAGCGGAAACGACATTCGAGTGAGTAATCGAAATTCGACTAACTAATTCGGTTGCATCACTAGTCAGCCGAGCCTGATCCGCTAACAAGTTGTTTTCTACTCGAGTACTCGTTAATACCGGAAGTACTTTAATACAAGCTCCCATTGACGAAGAAGGGGTGGTGAGTCACCGCACCTGGGACCCGAACGGTCAACGCCTTAAACAAGCATGCAAATATTCTGATCTATTTTCAGGCTGGCAAGTTCCAAATAAAATCGTGAAGCCCCAAGTTTCCATATAATCTAACAATTCATAAATTGACAGCAAAAAACTGCAGCCTGAAATGGAAATTTGCAACTGGAAATCGAAAGTAACGAGTACTAGAGTAATAAAAATTACTCGAGTACAGTACTCGAATACTCGCGACAGCCCTAGATCGGAGACGCTCACGTGTGTACGGTACCGTACGGTGCGTGATGAGTCACCGACGACGGCAACCTATTGACCGTCCACGGCCACGTGATGACCGCGCGCCACACCCGGCGCTACCTCCCTCCCTCCCTGTCACTCATCACCGATGTCCGAGTACAACATGAATCGTTCTGCTCCAGTTAAACTCTAATCTCTGCCACCAGACAATTACCACCGCCTTACAGCGCCACCAGAGAATCTCGCTTACAGGTCTACCCTCACATTTCCACATCAGCCCTCGACGTTTAAAACCCGACGCGACACAAGATTAAGAAAATCATGAATAGGCCTTCTACCTCCTATCAGTACTTGGATGAATCCCCTAGCCTTCCTTCCCTTCCTCCCCATATTTATTCCTCCCCTCTTCTTCCACTCGCTCCCATCCCCCTAGAGTTAGCAGTAGGCCCCTTAAAATCCAGCCAGGGGATCTGGTAGAGCGAATATCAACCCACAACCTAAAAATTGAAACATGAATAACGCACAAGGCGTATATCTTTAGCGAAATTCGCTAACTGTTGACCCACGCGACATCCATTTCAAATCGAATCGAGTTTCACTGCCAATCAGTTACTAGATACCATAAACATTAGGCATACAGATAAATACCCAAAGGACAAAACATATTTTAACGAGGCTACGACAACGGGTTCAATTTTAGTTTCTATTTATTTAGGCCTAAATTATATATTTTACTAATTATTCTGATACTCTGACTCAATAAAGGCGGAAATGCTTCAGGTCGCATTAACGACCCGCAGCCTTTACGTGCGCCTCATCAGATCACTGAAATCATATTTTACGGGAGGCCACGGCCCTTCTGGTAGCCTGCCAGGTTAACACACAGTGCTGTGTACATTGTAGGGTGAACTGTTCTTGTTCTAGGCGTTCTAAGACGCAGTACAAGACCTCCGGGAAATCAAGCTGATTAAATAGCATAGCGCTCGTCATCAGGGAATGTTGAACGGTACACCGTACGCAAATGCTGGCTAGCATAGCCTGACGTCTCACAGTCAGCAGTTCGACGTCCGTTGATGGCCGGATGTCCACGCTTGCGCACATAAACATAACATAACATCTAGGGGCCAGCTTGCGCCCACACTTCATCCTCCCCTCGGGGGCCATTTTCATCTAAACCGTGGTCTAGATAGGCGTGAAATCTTGAAGCAGATCGCGGCGTAGTCTAGCCGTCAATTAAATTTTTTTCTCGTGAATTCGACGCCATAATCTGCACATTTGCACGCACCGAATTTGTATAAATTGCTTTCTGTAAATAAACGTACAACGACAAAAATGGCGTTTCGAAATATTGCACCATGATAAAACACAATGCGGGAACAATTTGGACAGACAAGTCTGGAAGGGCGTGTCCCACCCGTTAGGCCTACAGCCGCTAACATCTTGACAAGTGCACGGCGCATTACGACAAATCCAATATCGACAAATTTCGCTGACATGCTTACGAAAGCTTCAGCTAAAATGTATCATACTGTCCGCGTTTTTGACGAATGATATCATAACATAGCATTCCTGTGACCAGATTAGCTAAAGGCAAATATGTCGGAAAAATGTAGACAGAAAAAAAACACAGAATCAATGGAGTAAGTAAATAAAGAACAAGTGACAGCAAAAATCGAATTAAAACGGAATGATACAGCAGGTTCATATACAACACGCGTGAACTTGAAGACTAGCCTACAGTAAACGTTGACAAACGCGTACTAAGCATGTATAAACACAAGTGCCAACATTTTAAGGACGGAAAACGGGGTGTTATTATTTGTAGGAAAACGCATTGGGGAAGGGAGTGGGGGAGGAGGTTAACACTGAATTTCCATTGGGAGAGCGCAAGCCTTCCTCTGCAGGGAAGTTCTCAGCAAACTTATGGTGGAATACACTTCAAATACGTCTCGGATGCAAATCTTATGGAATGCACAGTGTAGTGGCCTTAGCATTAAACTCCATCTAAGACATAATAGGACAAAAGAGACAAACGGACAGACACCAGTAATCAAATTTGGTGCATTTTAGCCTTAAAATGTGACATCTGGTGGCAATTATTTTTAACGATTTTCCTGATAATCGACTGAACAAACTTTGTGTACTCATTGGTAAATCCCCGATTTTTACGCCCTATCCCCCCAAAAAAATTTCCACGAAGCATTGCGCCTCGTTCCCCGTAGGATGGACGCCCCCGTCAGACACAACGGACAATCGGACACGTTCGTGGAAAAACTGACGACGTTTACAAACAAGCCCTGCGGAAACTGGACAACATAACCTCTGTTGCAAAAGCCAACGTTCTTCGCGAGACACGCTTTTCGTCCACTGAAACGGAATGACACAGACGCCATATAAACATCTGCTAAGTAAGTAAGCCACCACACAAAGGTAACAAGTGACACTGCAATGCGGAATAACTTTAGCCACCTTACAAAGGACAGTTTCTTCAACACGTGATGAAAATAATAGAACACCCTAGCTCGCATACAGTGTTTTCAACATCCACAGACATATGGATGGCTTTGGCACAGAATAAGAATCACTATTCCACAAAATCCATACAGTCACTGTCATCGTCATCAAATTCCTCTTCTGATGTCGTGTCCGGCTCATCAGCCTCGAGAATGCATTTGTCGCAAGTGCAGTGGAACAGATAGTTCTCGCTGGACACATAGCAACACACACATATAAACACAAGCAAGCCGAGACGCAATGAGCCTGCACCATTAAAATTTTGCCTCGGCAACAAGCTCCTGGATTTCAGCAGATAAACAAAATGCCATCAAATAAAATAAAACTATTCAACGAGCACTTGAGTGAAAAACGCAAGCTTTTAATCAGAGATTTTTAACGCCATCGGAACAAGCTGGTACCTGTAAATGCTTCCAGTGTCGCTAACCTTAATCATTTCATTTCATTTTTTTGGTCAAAAATTGTTTTTTTTTTCACTCACCATTAGCGTATCACTGCACCACGCCAATGTTCCCCACAGCCCCCTACTCAGCTTTCTTTGCCTTCAGGTATATATAACAAACATTAAAAAATTGGCATTTTTAATTGGCACAGATGGGTGAAAAACGTTACAGCGTCAGTAAGTAATCAAGATATCCTAACTTGTTTAAACATTGAATAAACACAGTGTAAATACTCCTGAGTGATTGTCTATACCGTGTCCTACAGGGGAATTCAATTTACAAGACATATACTGGCTTAAATGAACACCGTGATAGGTGCACATAAATGATTTGTCATTTTTACGAGCAATTTGGCATAAAGTTCGTAACATCTGACCGAAAATAGTTGGCAACCGTCTACGCAGTGGTGTGGATTTTTCATGTGCGGTAATTTTCATCGCCAAACATCTTGTTTATTTTACCTCAATTGGCACTTTCATGCAATGCATGTGACTTAATTAAACATAATGTTCATTTTAAGCCATAAATACTTCAACATTTAATTCCCCTTTAATGTATTTTCAACACTGTGTAATAAATAACAAAAATAACTAAACAAAAAAATCTGTATCAACTGAAGAGACAGTAACCCAAACACTCGGAATTTTTACATAAACAATTTCACGTTGCATGCCAGTTACCTGAGAATCTTCTGTCGAGAATGTCGACTTCTGCCACGGTCGCACTCATCGAGATAACACATGAAAATCTCCTGGAAAAAACAAATACAAAACGATACATTACAATGCACTACCTGCAACCGACCGGGACAGTGACAATGACAACAGAAAATAGTATAAATACGTGTGCATAATCACTAATCAACCAGACACTCAATCTAATCCTAATCTTAACAGGCTAACCCTACTACTAAACAGAGAAACTCTTACGAGACAATTTTACTACTTTCCACTGTCAATTGTCATGACCGTGTACACACACTAATGAATGCATCTTTCTGAATGACAACTGGGTAGACACGATACTAACATATGGAAAGTAGTTGGTTTAAACGAGAGACAATAGCAATACAGGCAATCATCCCAGAAAGACTGCCAATCTATAACCAGATATGAATATCAACTCAGCCTGTTATCCCACACCCTACCAACAGACAGTGTCACTACACTGAAAGAAAGGTTAATGCTTTTCAAACGTCTGCACTTGAGAAATGGAGTATTTTATTGACGTTAAATCCGTTCACAAAGCTTTAGCCTTACTGAAGACGATATATGCAAAGTGTATTTGCTCATTTACACAGCTGATACTGCACTAAAGCTCCCTCTCTCCCCGAACTAAGTAAACACCATGAGGCAGATAGTCACGAAACACGGAGGAGAAACACCATAAAACAGTTACAATAAAACTGTGCATGCAGTATGTAGCCACACATATTAATGACGATTGGATAAGGGGTTTGCTGTGATACGGGGTCACTGGGCTTTACAGTGTGTAGCTTGCACTGTCACCCTTGCAACATTCTCGCACAGCCCAGCGACTGTGAGAAAAACAGAGATGGATACTATGAAAGTATCACAGATATAAGGCTGAAGACACACGGGGTCAAAAACCGGTGCCGATTTTCAGAGTCAAAAATAGGAACCAACTTTCGGAATGTGTGTCATGCAAAAACGACTCCGAAAATCGACGCCGGTTTTCGACCCGTGCGTCTTGAGCCTGGTAAACGTTTGTTATTCAGGTCACGTTTTTAAAATGTTTTCCACGTGTTCTTTTAAAAATAAAAAAAATGCTGTCATAAGCAAAGTATGAATATGCAAAAATCCAGCGAAAACCAACTCTTAGAGGATGCCTCAGCAACAATTTTTGGTGACTATTTTTATCCTATTTTTGACTCCGAAAATCGGCGCCAGTTTTTGACCCCGTGTGTCTTCAGCCTTATATCTGTGATACTTTCATAGTATCCATCTCTGTTAAAAACATTTTACCACATTTTGTAGGTTTTTCAAACATTTTAAAATTTTTTGTTCGAACGTTTATGGAAAATATAATGTCTAGCAATAAACGTGCAATACAACGCAATATTTCCAATCAGCTGCATCAAAAAATTCACAATAAAGTAACAATATATTTAGCATATCAGTAGAAGTCACCAAAAAAAACTGCAGTCATCAACAACAAACCAAATGGCAAACAAATAATAATTACTTCGCCGGATTTGATCGGACATAAAGCTTTCACCGACAAAACAAAATTGTTTTCTGGAAATGTGACGTCCGCATTTGGAGAACAGCTGTGATTGCCTAAAATCCAGAACAAATAAAATTATGATGGAGTACAAGAAAGGTAACAATTAAAACAACTGCACAAGTTTACATTTTTATTACTTACGTCAGTAATTACTGCAAAATGACATTCCTGGTGCCACTAAGGACATAACGCCAGGAAGATCTGCCGGGCGTAAATCTATGGCTTTGACAATTAAACGACAAATGCTCTATTAGGTAAATAACAAAGTTAAAATGTAAAGCACTTATACTCATAGATGCAACACTTTAGAGTACTATATGGTTCATTAACTAAATACATATGGAACGAAGAAGTAATGCTTACACACCAATGTATAGGTATGTTCTCATAAACATAACAATCAACTCAAACCGAGTAACTCATGCTGACAATCACTCAAAGCACATTTATTCATATTTAACTGCATTAAACCTGCGTAAATGCAATTTAATCCACCTTTTCTCTCTTTTTATCACACATGCTGACGTTGTAATGTAAGGTTGTACTGTATATCTGTAGACTAGGCAATGTAAATTTTTCTAACGTAATGTAATATAATGTAATAACGTACAAATAACGAAAATAGCAACAGTCAGACTTACAAGAACTTTGCAGCGAATACAGGCCAGACCCTTCACAGTCCAGAAACTCTCCGGAAACTGTAAACAACAACCGAATCGTCTTAACAGTATGAAACATGATCAAACAATTAGAATTATGGCATAATTACTTAAGCAAACATACTGAAGTTCAGTGTGCAAACAAGGAGTTGTTCCAGACATCTGGGCCCCACAAGCCCAGATTCGAAATTCGGACTCATTGCTGACATCCCAACGAATGACAAAAACTTATTGGTTTCAACTGTCATTCTAGATGCTTTTGTAATCTTGTAAAGTGCCCCAGCAACATGAATCTTGCAATGTGTCACTTAAATCCGTACTTTTGTAATAATAATAATAATAACAAGCAGCTCTGATCTGTTGCTTTTTTGGCCTTTGGTAGTACACGATTCAAAAGAAGAAAGACAAATGACACATGGCCACAGTGAGGTCATTGCAGGATCTCTTGTCTCAGGCTGTGTCCTGGTGTCCAAGGAACCATTTTCGTTCTTTGAGTGTGGCGCACAGGCAGGCCTCTGATATGGGATGTGACAGTGTCTTGCACAACTCTTACTTGGGATAGTCACAGAGCAACAGTACAACTTGTTCTGTGAATACCGCTAATTGCAAGTTACATCCAGTACGGTGAAGCAAACATACATCATTCTTTACTCTGCAATCCTTTCTGTAACAGACATACATAAAGAGGGTGGCCACAACTGAAAATTCTTGAACAGAGAAGCAACACAATATTTTGCATACCATCGTCCATATCGCCGTATAATTTGTCGATGAATGATGTAATCTGACCCCGATCGTCAGCGGTCAAAGAAAGTGCCTCGCAGTTTTTTGCCCAAACACTCACCGAGCTAGACAGCAAACCATCAGCCATAACAAGTCGACAGATAACATCACGGCGTAAAATGCAACTGGCAAACTCTGCAAGTATTCAACACACACTAAGTCTAGCAAACAGACAGTCATGACATGATTTGTTATCGCCTCTGAAGTTATGACCAACAGCATGATGTGAAAATTATTATAAATATTAGGAAATAATACTGAAACGTTTTACAGCTGGATTTCTCGTGGTTTTTGGGGTTTAGTAGTTTGTAATCTGAAAAACTCAACTGCAAGCCAGTATGAGGTGGCCCGCATTTATCACATACAGACATTATTTTACAATCACTTCTTCTCATTTTGTTTTCAAACAATTTAAAGACCTTTTCATTGTTTTAAAATTCAAGGTCATATCAAGGTTGGCACAGGAACCGCGTAAAAGTGATCGCGGTACAACAAGAAGACCTTCACTGAAATTGGTGACAAGACTATTTTCAAAGCCAGTGCTCACCTAGTGCCAATGCCTTGTCCGTTCGTACCAATAAGAGCAAAGAGCGACTGGAAGCCATCGGGCGTCAGCCACTGAAAAATCAGACAGTCAAACTTCAACATTCACAAAACAGCACAGCAACAGATGGAGTTTGACCAACTGTTACAAAATGCCATTTGTGTTCTCTATTTGTGCTCTCTACTAAGCGCTCACGTTTTTATCATATGTGTCTTAGTGACTCAATAACACAAATACCAGTTGTAGCCTAAGATTTTTTTCCGCTGTTTTCTCAGCAACTGCATGAAATTTCACGATGAAACTATACCTAAACATTTTGTCATCCCATACGCATATAACAACAACTTACCAGCACAAACTGGCCGGCAATGTTTTAAAGTAATCAATATATTTGATGCACCCTGTATAGGCACGTGCAAACACGCAACACACACAATATTGCTACAGCATTGTTCCAGAGTCAGCCAATAAATGAACAATTTTTAAGCTTTAGTAGAGAAAAAGAAGTGTCCACAATGTTAACCCTGTTCAGATCCTAATGCAATTTCGATATATATATATATATATATACATTATATGTATGCTCACACCAAGTCACTTTCAAAAAGTTCTACAGCAACATCAAGTAACTAACACACACTACAAGAATTAACATGCTAGCATTACTATTAATAAAGAGGAAAATAATGACATATCTTTAGGCTGCGACGCATATGATGTGTCAGCAGTCTTATGCATCACCGATGGCACGATGACGATAAGCTAAATTGGAGGAAAAATGTCTTTTAAATAAGAGTGTACACTGTAACTAATTTTAACCCATAAACACACACACAAAAACAAGTGAACTTTGAGCAAACACAATCACTCATTATACAAAGTTTTTTGTCTTATTAATTAATTGTGAGCATCGGACACTAGACTGATAACAGCATCAAACCTGTTGCAGTTCATCAACACCAGAAAACATTTCTGCAAGCATCGTTCGAAGCACGTCCAGCTGACCCTGCAGTGGAAACAGAACAGCTCACAATGTCTTACAACAAAATTAACTATTAGTCCGCAGATATATCATACAAGGTGTCATGGCATCTATGCTCGTGTACTATCGGTAAAAGGGTGACTGTATGTAAGTTCCGCAGCAAGCAGTGCAGCTGTCTACAAACCACTGGTAAATGAGGGCAAATGGCTGGTGGAGAGATTGAACAAAAGTAGCTGAACTGAGAAAAACTGCATTATGCTGAATACAGCACACAATCCAGCAGTGCAGAACAACTTTACAATTTACAAATACAGATACTTGTGGGGATCATGGCTTCAGCAGTGGGCCTGAATGTCACCTCAGCTCACAATGGATGAAAATATTAGTAGTAATAGTAGTACTATAGTAGTAGTAACAGAAGCAGCAGCAGCAGCAGCAGCATTAGCAGTAGTAGTATCAATCAATCAATCAATCAATCAATCAATCAATCACTATTTTTCCGTGCACCTAAAAGTTGACCAGAGAGCTGGCCAACGTAGTCAGCCGCACACAATAGGAGTAACAGTAGTAGTAATCGATTTGTGTAACGCATCATGCGGTGCCTCTAATGCACTACTTGTCCCTTTGCGCTGCAAAACGAGTTTTCAGAGCAGCGATCTGAAGCTGTT
>Ga0056115_1001788_pt1 | contig 10561 bp, 10 predicted proteins | sample WorMetOlspDAHAB1_FD_77007 | JGI IMG/M metagenome (GOLD analysis project Ga0056115, IMG submission 77007) | Marine gutless worms symbiont microbial communities from Max Planck institute for Marine Microbiology, Germany - Olavius sp. DAHAB.1 ... | reverse complement strand
GTGTGTGTGTGTGTGTGTGTGTGTGTGTGTGTACATGCGTGGTGTGTGCGCCAAGAGCAGCAGTGCCACAATTACGTGGGTGCATGAACGCAGCATGGCAAAGTATTATATCCAAAGCAATACAGAGACTATGTGCAGTCTCTCACAGTTTGACGGCACACAGAAATCATGAACCAACACAGAGAAACAAATGCACAGAGCTCACTTTAGCTTCATGAACCCATTCCACAGGGACGTGCAGCTGATCAACAACAAAGCATTCTTTCTCCGATTCGTCTGAGTTCTTTAATGTCACATGTCGCCGGATTGTCTGTTGAACTGCATCTGTTCGGCTACAATTTCGCAGTTAACAGTCAGATTTGGACAAAGATAAAGCAAACATTCACCACCCATTAAACACAGCTACGATTACTAAGCTCTACAGACTATTTTATGCATTAATTTGCAACACTGTTTTTATACAGTGATCCAAATGTTGGCTGAAATTCCAATAAACCACATCATTAATTCAAACACCGAAGCTCACACAAGAAACAATTAACAGCAACAAAGAAGGCAGCATAAGTTGGTTAGAACAGTTTAATTCGCAACCCAACATAGTTAAATAGTTATTCTGGAATGCCAACCACGCAAATAAAACAATATCAGAACAACAGTTAATCCAAGCCTGTTTGCCTATTACAACACTCGGCCACAAAACAAGATCTACAGATCCAAGTCGACGAGGAAAAACACAAACAGTAAAGAAAAACATCCATATTCCTATACTGAAAATATTCCAACACGAATGTGAATAACACTGAAAAAAGCTGAGTGGAAAAAGACCGTGATATATGAGGAAGACTGATTCATGATGTTTAACTATGTGGTGAGTGACACACCAGCCTCTATTCATCACTACCTGGAGGCTTCAGACAGATGCAGCAGTATGAATACAGCCCAGTGCCACAAGCCGCAGCTTTCCAGCTGACTGGCATATGACATGCACACAGCTGTATGGTGCTTGTCTGACAGATGCTTGTAGCCCAGACACAACAGCGTTGTCATCAGATGCCAACTACAGCACACACAACAGTCACTGTGCAACAATTTCATCTCAGCATGGTATTTTACACCTTCTCAAAAACATTTCTGTCTCAGTACGCATAATGTAATGTGATTTAATTAAAAAAGTAAGTAAGTAAGAAAGAGGATTTCTAAAGTAAAGTTGGGGAGGGGATTAGCACTGTGCTTTTGTCCTACTGACCAAATGAAACGTCTTCAGCAACTTGACTGTCTAAAATGGTTGCATGACAAGTCCGGCTGTCGGAGGTCCATCGATAGATATTTCCAGACTCGAGGTCCAGCCAAACAGTAGAGTGAGTGAGTAGAGTTTAACGCCCCACCCGACACAATATAGGTCATTTCAGAGGCGGAACCAGCCAGACAGAAGGGTCTGTTGCCAACTGACGAGAAGCATACGAGTTTCAGCTGAGCGCAGGAACAGACTTCTTGGGCAGGCGTCGGTGACGACGCAGCAGTCGTCAGCCAGGTAGCTGTGATCACGACGAGACAGCCAGCACTGCAGCAGACGTCGTCATCCAAACAATGTCACAAATTGTCGGATCCTGAACTCTCACCCCGAACTCCACGGCAGTTTACAACATCTACGTACTGCTGACGAGGCTACTGTCAACTAACTAACATCACATGGCACCTGAAGCAAATGACTTCAAGTGGAGCTCACAATTAGTCTCCTTGCTCACTTTCCATCAGACGTCAGATATAACAAATGATCCAGCAGCATGATATGAGCATAAAAACATCCAATATGGACTCCACCTTGCCATAAGTGCAACGTTCACAATCAGCCAATGTATTACAGTATCATCCAAGTAACACATTTCCATCGAAAAAGAACTTAAACGAGCAGTACACACATCGACGACAACGAATGTTCAAACCTCAAACTGTAATCTAGTGGGTCGTCAGTTATAGCAGTTGTGTTCAGCAGGACATGCAGTGGATGTGTTCGGTCACAGTAGAGTTTGATCAAATGATAACAGACGTCCCAAACTCCTTCCGCGACATCACTGATTGCCAGCTTCTCCAGATAATCTGGAAGAGGAGGCGACGCATACGCCGCCTGCCCACAGTAAGACTGGTCATATGCAGCCACAGCATTTGCCACTGTTTCGGTAGGCGAGCAGTGGTACCTAACAATCAAAGTAGACACAGACATTGAATTAGCTCACACATCTGGCACAAACTGTATCATGAATGGCTTCAGTAACGTAATGTCCATACAGATTGTGTACAGACCATTTCTCATTAGCTGTCATACATACAACACAATTAGCATCATATATATATGAATTGAGCAATCTATAATTCACTAGGCTGATTGATTGATTGGGGTTTAACAACACTTTCTGCACAAATAGGTTATTTTGTGCCTTTGATAAGTATGTTGCAGTTAAAAAAAATTAAATTTATGAGAAACTTGACAATGTCACGTGTTGAGAATACATACAGTAAACCACTACAATAAATAACTCTTCAATCTGGTCTCGGTAGGGGAAACCCTTTGACAAGAAAGATATCACTAGAGTAAGTCTTGCCAGCCAATCACTTGGCTACTGTACTAACATTAGCAAAACCAAATGACACAGAAAAATACACAACTCAATACAACTGAAGAAACCTAAACAACTAAACACAATAACACAAGCTAACCCGACTTTTTTCATACTTATACCCTAGGTCAGGAAACGAGGTGGCCATTTTCGGGTACTGACTCACTAGGTGATGCTATTAAAAATTACTATATGGACCCTGCATCTGCAACAGTCAGCCACTACATGTCAGTCATTTCAGCACCATCTCTGCAGACTGTCAAGAAGAGGCAAAAACCAATCCTGTTTGGCCATAGCTTCCCATCCTGATTTTCTGTACCCAACAGCGACGACTTTGTTTATCACTGAGCAGTCTTGGGCTTAGTGCCCCATTCGTTAACAAACTTAATAATCGTAACTACTGCAAACTAGAGGCAAAATAAAGATTAACAAATCCCACGCAAACTGGTACTACTTGTCAAGCCACATCAGAGAACGTAATTTGTGATGATATACAACTGATCTTGAATGCCAGGGAGCATCATATAGCTGAGACTTTTTGTCCAGATTTTCAGCTGAATAATGCCAAAACAGCTGAATGGCTAAGATGATTTTTTGCACTGGACTTGGATGCATTTGAATAAAGAACAACAATTTCTCTGGCAGAAATTTGGGTACCTCTCCAGTATAGGACTCAGGCGATCACACATCACGTGGTCTGTTGAGGTTAGCATAGTTTCTTGTGACTGTTAATTTACACGCGTGGTTAGATTCTTCTACATTTTTTCTCGAAAAAAAGAAGCAAAGAATAGGAACAGGCAACGTAAACGTGCGAGGCTTACCACAAATGCAAAGCGAAGCATCGTTTCCAGTCAAGGCGTGCGCAAGTGTTGATGAGTTTTTCCGACGTTTTCCACACAAGTCGGCCAGCAAACAATGAATATATACACAGCCTCGTTTCATCAATATGTTGATCGATCTGTTTGTGACAAAAACAAAAACACGAAAGCAACTACGTGCACAAAAAATAGTGTCAACAGCGACAGTCATGAATCTCTGACAGATAACAAATCACGGTCATTACAAATATATATATATACATACATACATATATATATATCACACCCTCGGCTGTCACCATTCTTTATATGCACGGAACAAACAACAGCAAATTTCTAGTTAACATCAACGAATGAATAGTAAATTTTGCATTCACTAGTTAGAAAAACAAAAATCAAAATGAAAGCAGCCAACAGTGTACAACACTGATTATCAGAACTGCGTTTGAAGAATATCTGGCATCCATAATGGCACTAGACCGCACTATGCATGTTAAAGATGAATTGACCATTTGCCATTTCTAATCTATTTCCACATTAATTTCATTTCACTTATTTAATTTTTTTTATTTTCTATTCAATTTTGCTTTGACTTTTTATTTCAATTCTCTAAAGTTTACTAAGTCTCATGTAACACTAATGTTCTTATTGTAAGAAATGTTTACAAGTTTTCTTGATGATGATGCACGGCTGTCTTTGTCATTGCTATATTTAGTGCGAAAATAAACTATACATTATTATTAATCAGACACCCAGTACCACATTATGGCATTCATTGAAAATAAATGATAGTAGAGACATATATGCTTAGAAAACAATTACCACATTATCACTAGCCTCTGAATAAAACTGCAGAGATGCAAATAGAGTGGCATATTAGAGAAACTAATAATATCAGCAATGTGAACAATGCATGCAGTACACCAAAGCATAATTTTAAACAAGAAGATACCTGAGTGCGAGACCAAGAAGACAGCTGCTTCAGCATTGTGTGCCTTACGTCCTCCGACTCAGAGGCTTGCGATATGACCAGTGCCATATGGAAGTCGCCATGAGCAAACGCATGTTCACATGCCCGTCTAAACAGACGGCCAGTAAGGTAGCTGAACACACCCTCGGCTCCGTCACCATTCTTTACATGCACAGAACCAACAACAGCAAATTTCTAATGAAAATTTCACTTTTCAGATGACCTACAAAAGACGAAGTGTGCGGCTTTACAAACATCACATACGGAGTGGAGGTGCTCTTACAGACTGTGCATTCATCATCATCATTATCACTTGTGGTCCATAACTGTGAACTGTTGACGAGTTTTAATACATGCTGTTACTACACCTGGAAAGAATGCTGCTGCTGTAAGCAAGGCTCTTGATTATTACAACTTAATTATTACTTATATTTACACACATAACACACATAAACAACACAATTAACTATCAACAGGCCAAAAATACAACATCATAATAAATAAACAAATTACAATGATGGTTGTACAATAGCAACCAACAAAATTTTGTATTCTTCACTTTTATTCTTAAAAATTGTGATGGATTTGCTTATATGCTCAAAAAGCAGGCAATAACATAAAAGGAATTCCAGGCACCTTCGTGCTTTTCATAGGTGTTAAAAAAGCTACTTTCACAGACCAGTGGAATTCCTGGCATAACTACAAGAAAGAGATGAAACTGAAGTGAGTTAGCTAGTCAAGATTTAGTGGCACTTATAGGACAAATAGACAATACTGTCCTTTAAAAACTAAGCTGTAGTTACAAAGTTGATATTAATCAGCAAATGAAAATATTGTACTTGTCAGAAGAGATAAGAGAAGACACCAGCAGAGAGCAAGAAAAACACACACAAAATACAACACAGCAACCAAAACAACGAAAACTATCCTAAATTATACGTCTCTTACGACATTCAGTCAGGAAACAAAGTGGCTTAGTCTACCAATCCCGAACCCCACCGCATACAAAAAACTAAAGATTGTGGCTACCTTGATATCAGCCAACTGGACTTCAGTGGAGATGTGGTTGACTGAACATGACGTCAGCCACTGAGAGACTGCCTCGCGACGGGCGAGTTGGCATGCGTAACTAGTCTCCGATGTAACATTATCAACTGTGACACAGCCCCACAGAGCTTTACACAGATCCCACAAAGTCGACGCCGCAATACACGGAGAATCTGTAACAACATATGTTTACATGACCAGTGACACTAGTATTCACGACAGCATAAACTGAAAACATTTCTGTTGGGGAATTAGTCAACCACAGCGCATCATGACTGTTTGATATTCCGCGCCATAAAAATACTCTCACTTATTTACCGCAAGAAAAGTTCCAACTCACTTATAAACATCAAATATCACAAACGTCAAAGGTTGGTTTGGATAATTAGGCACAATTAGACTATATGATGCTTTTGAAAATTACAGGAAAGACGCAAACAAATGGACAATTTGGACAAGCAACAATCAAGCAATCATTGAAGCTGCAGTTCAAACATATCACAAATAAGAAACAAAAACACATTACTCGAACAAGGCCACTCAGTCTGAGCCTCTTCCACGTAGCCAAGCAACAAATTCTGGGGATCGTCTGGCATAAACAGAGGACATTCGCTATCAGGGTAGCACTTGGAATTGTGCAGTGCAACGTTCAGCCGCGATTCCAGCACGTTAACCTAACAGAGCACAAATAAAATCAATTTACTAGTCACATTATTATCACCCAAAGCATTAATCTAATAACATTACATAAATGCATTACAAACTGTTAGCTATACGAAAGAATACAAGAGAGATAGAAAAATGTACTAAATTTTTGGAAATGGCTTGGTGGGTGAACACATATAATCAGCATAGTAACATATGCCAACAATTCTGCACACAACAGCCACATCAGGCGCTTAGAGACACTTACTTTTATGGGCGCCTTATAAATTCTTTTTATGAATGTATGTATGTATGTATCACCTCATAATATAACTGTCAGTCCTGCAAATTAAACCTAAAATGCTAGAATGGCCACTACCTGTCAATGAAAAAACACCAAAAGACTTTCAAATACAGTGACTTAATCATTTAGTCCCCAGCACTAACTGAAGCTGTACACATTAAAATAATCAGAAATTGAAAACAATTTGTCACAATCATGCCTGTTCTGTCGAGCACAGAGTATAATTCAGATATGCTAGAAAGAATCAGTAGACACAGATAGCCAAACATCTTAAATATAAATTTTTATAAACAGGCTTAATTGACATTATGCCAACTAATTCTGCTCTTTTTATGAAAATGACTAGAACACAGTGAAACAGTCAGTCTACCGCAACAGCAGTGACCGGCTCCAATGTTGTTGTAGTAAAACCGACAATGGGTTGAATTTGAACTTGAAAGTCAGCAGATGCCAACAATTTCTTTGCATTTGCAGCCGATCGAGAATCCATAAGCAGTGAGTAACCGGTGTCCATCATGCTCGATGTGTCTGCAAAGCATGGACAGCATCAAGCCACAAATTTAACGTTTGCATCAAGATCAGGTCTGCCACAGACAAGCCAACGAAAAGTGTAGAACACAGTCAATGACAAAAGCTTCGATGGCTTGGGCTTAGAACACTGAAGCGAAGAGTCCATTGGGAAGCAATTTAAAAAAGATGGGATTGATTGAGTGAGTGACTGGGGTTTAACGGCACTTCCAGCACAAATAGGCTATATCATGCTTTTGATAAGTGTGTTGCAGTTAAAAATTGAAATTGATAAGAAAGTTGACAATGTTACGTGTTGTGAACACATACAATAAACCATTACAATAAATAACTCTTCAATCTGGTCTTTGTAGAGGAAAACCTTCAACATGAAAGATATTATGAGAGTAAGTCTTGCCAGCCAATCACTTGGCTAATGTACTAACATTAGCAAAACCAAATGACAGAAAAATACACAACTCAATAAAACTCAATAAACATAAACAACTAAACACAATAAACACAAGCTAACCCTGATTTGGTCATACTCCTATGACCCTCAATCAAGAAACAAGGTGGCCCCTTTAGGAGACACAAACATGGGACTTGGCTACAAAGAAGCTGAGGCAGTGTCAGCAGACAGAGTACTGTAGTGGCATAATGAATCTGTCTGGGTACAGATCGAATCATACTCAAGCAACGTAGGTCATTACTGCATACAAATAAGCCAAATAAACATCCGAAATAAGCACGAACCTCGGTCGTGTGTCGCTTGTCGAGCAAGACAAGCAGTCATCCAATTTGGAGCCCAACCGACTCGGAACCGCCGGGCCTGGGAAAGCCCAGCATCAATTATCGAAGCACTATTAGCGAGCAGAGACGACGCCAGAGGAACAACACTGCGCTGAACTCTTGAGCCGACAACTGGTTGCATCGAGGACTTCCCATCCACCAAACCACTTGGTATCCTCACATGTTCGGGACCAATTAGCTCCGCCTGCTTCCGCTTTAGCGCATGACCGTGTAATTCAGACGCCATTTCCTTTCTGTCAGCTGCAGCAAAAGTTCACAGTATGACACTGGACTAAAATAAATTATTAAGACACAATTGGATAATAAAGTAACATTTCTAACTGATTAAGAGATCAAGTTCCAGCATTCTAAATACAATTTACTAACACTAGCATATTGTATTAAAGCCGATGGTTCCAGTACTCCTGCTAAACGTCGATTCACTGTGTTTGTACACTTGAAAGCAATGGATAACAAAAAATCCAAAGATATGCAGTTTTACTCATAAAGTGTGAATTTATTCATAAGCAGTGCTACTCGACAAAACTGTGCACACAAAATAGCAGTTGTACAGCCAAAGTCAAGTTCCAGTGAAATGTGTAACTTGCCAGGCTTCGACATGAGACTGTCACCACCAGCTCCGAACGCCCCTGGTGTCAACGACTTACACTGTGACCATGGCAAAGAAGAGACGTCAAACAAGGATGAATACTGCGTTTTGCCAGACTGAAATTGACGACCAGCTGATGAAGGAATCCACTCTGACATCACATCAGACAACAGAATCATAAAACATGACATTACCAAATACACAGGCACATTTGATATCACAAATCATACACCAATCAGTGTTACTAACACCAAAACAGCATTATCATTTGCCAATCTATTTGCACCATAAACTATGTACAATCAAACCTCCTAAAACTGGCTAAGGCCACATTCTATACAACTAAATGAAACTGTTTCATAAGTACTACCTTTCTTAAAGTCATATCTACCTTACATGTTATATTTCATATTTCTGCTTACTGTGAATACAATGAAACACACAGATTACTAAGGAAATGTAAGTATGTAATAGAAGTGCAATAATTAATTCAAATAGTGCCAGATACCACAAATAAATCAGAGGTGCTAGAGAGTCCCTAACGGGAGGGAAAGCTAACTGCAAGTGGTGAAGTTTCGCAATGATACCAGAAACTTGAGGGTTTCACTGACATGTATATTGATGCAAAAGATCGTTCCAAATGGATGGAGCCACTGGCTGAAATGCACGGGAAACAAATGCATGGCTCAGTGGTTAGAACGTCAGTCTTTGGCTGGCAGACTTTCCATGATCCACGCCTAATCTATGGTTGACATGTGACCACTTTGTTGGTAAAGTTTCTGCTATGGGTCAACCAATCAAGCCAACTCGGCCTTCCATCCCTTCAGGGATGGAAGGCCGAGTTGGCCTGATTGGCCATCTACGTCAGTAAATGAGTAGTTATCTCTGTAATTACATGAATTACGAGAGTAGAGACCATTAAACGGCAGACCTGGGCTGCATGTGGATGTATGGCCGCGGTGCTTAGCCTACGGCTTATAGGCTGCACTCCCACTCTGTGACGCAAAGCGCCGCTGCAGCTGCAGTTTGCGATTTGTGGCGCTTTTCAGTATTAAAACACCTAATAACTTACCACTCTGTCGAACATAGCCACAGTAGCTGTCATCAGCACCATCCTCATCGTCACTAGCAGCAAAAAACGACGCCTTTAGCAGCTGAACACGCGGAGCTTCGACTCCAAGGTTCTTTGGGATGGAATGTGATGACGGCACAATGTCCATAGAACTGTCATCACTGCCTTCCATGTCATCAGCTGCTCACACATAATCCAACTTATTTGCTGAACGTTTTTACATCCCGTCAATATTGATATATCTCGCACATCCAGTACATAAGAACAATAATGATAATAATAATAATAACAATAGTAATAATTAATAATAAAAGCATAACAAAATCTTTATAAATTGCAGGACAACAGACACACCACTAGCAGGATTTCTCATTACTAGAACACACAAGACAAATGCATATTCTTGCTCACCACAACTTCATTTCATAATCGGGAAAACTGTTTAAACAATAATAAACTTGTTTCACTGTCCTATTTCCTAAGACAAACTGTTTTTTTTCTCACATACCAAGCAAGTAAGTCTAATGTAATTTCAATGCCAACATCCACCTATCTCTTCCACGTTATATGCTGGAAAATCACTATATTCCAATTTGGGACCAGCTAAAGTGAACAGAGCAGAGTTTAACTGTGGCAAAAAATAACAGTAAAACCGTTAAAAAATTTAACAGTCATAACAAACAGCACACCAGTGATAGGTTCTACGTCGGGGAATTTTTCGCGCGTGATGTCAGGCATCTCTGTGTCCTCCTCGTCGACGGCGTGCGACATGGCAACAAATCCAGCGAGTCCAACGTGTGGCTGCTGGACTTCAGCTTCCGTCGGAGTTCTCGTCGCCTGCAACTCGTCACCACTCTACGTCACAGTTCCATTTACAGCGTCAACAATCCCGTGTAGCAACCAAACTTGCCACAACCATTCTGCCAACTCGTTTAACACCCCAGATTTTGATCCGAAAGCTTACGTGATGCATTAATACTGGCAATGATAGCAACAGTGGTGCACAGTGTCAACAGAAAAACATCGGAGTAAACTGTGTGATAAGTAGTTTTCATGTGGACAAGTGAATGTACAAATAAACAGCATCCGATAAAAAGTATGAAGTTACTGAAACAACAAACAACAAGTAGCATCTAAATTAAACCAACCTTCTGCCCAGCAGCTTTCGCAGCCGCCTGCAG
>Ga0056115_1001787_pt1 | contig 10568 bp, 8 predicted proteins | sample WorMetOlspDAHAB1_FD_77007 | JGI IMG/M metagenome (GOLD analysis project Ga0056115, IMG submission 77007) | Marine gutless worms symbiont microbial communities from Max Planck institute for Marine Microbiology, Germany - Olavius sp. DAHAB.1 ... | reverse complement strand
GGTAGGGGATCTGGGGGATGAAGTCCGGCAAAAGCTCAAATTTTACTGTACATTTTTAGACATTAATGGTGGCCTTTCAGGACGGCGCAATCTCATGTCGCCACAACAGTGGGGGAAGAAAAGGAGGTGCTGGGCCCATGGTGGCCGAGCACTCGGTTAACCCCAGACAGCTGACGAGAGCTACGACAACCTCCAAACCACGGCTGTTGTGCTCCGGTGCTGCGACCGTGTCAAACTCGGGTGTCGACTGACTGGAACCGTTTCCCAGTTCAACAATGAGCCGTCGAGGTGTCGCGAGGTGGGAAATCCTTCGAGCGGAATATGAACTCATCTGGAGTTCGGAATCACAGAGGCTTGGCAGAAGGCTCGTCGAACTCAGAGTCTGCATGATACACCAAAATATTGCGGTCGTCGTCATCAAAAAAAAAATTCTGGTGCACCTACTACACAAAAGCTGTAGGCATATTGCAATTCAGAAGACAGCAAGAAGAGCGGCAAATATGACAGCTACAAAAATGCATCTAACACTTAGAGGCCACAAGACACGGAGTCACCAAGGCATGTGCTACAATGGCAAAAGCAAAGGCATATAACACTTGTATAGCCGCAAAAGCCGCATACCACAGCTGCACCTGCCCTGTTCATGTCACAGACAAAGCGTGTGTACGGAATATAGGCTGTTGTCTGACTGACCTACGACCAACCAGCCATACACTGCCCTGGTCTGCCGTTTTAATGGTCCCCACACCTGTAATCCATGTAATTACATGGATTTAATCCATGTAATGACATGGATTACTAATCAGACAGACAAAAACACGGAAACACACTCGGAAACACAGAGGAACTTAACTACAACAGCTACTCATAGGAAAATAGTAAACTAAAAATGCCACCAGCAAATAAGCTTTATGAATGTATATATTAAATAATTCGAACATCGCCATCACTCACTCACTTATCGAGTGCAAAGGTATTAATAGTGACCGGAGTTCAGACAACCAACCTCAATGGGATCTTGGAGCAGTGCGTGAAGCACAGGCGATGCGGTTGTGAAGACGATGCCTTCCATGCGGAACGGCGACACCGTCGGTCGAGGGTCGAACAGGTCGGGATGATTGCAGACCTTACGCAGCTGCATCAGGATGTTGATCACGCTCATGAAGTGACCGGTTGCCAACGTCTCCTTCGTTCTGCGGACCACCCACATTGTATTACCCGCCGATTTCCCAGCTGTGACATCAATACGGACTGTGTTTTTCTACATACTAGCGTTTCTCACAAGGACGTCTGGATACAGACATTTGCCTTTTTTGTTTCCGGGCTATATTGTTTAGGTTGTTTTTTGTGTTCCATACATTTTACCTGTCAAAATCTGTCTCAATGTCAAAATTCCATATTATAAAAAATTGCTGGGAACAATTCGAGTTAAAATATGAAATTTCTCAACAACGTTTGTTGACCTTGTATTGTAAATTGTTGATGCCTGGGAACCTGATGGGGTAGTACCAACATAGTGATGTGTCGAGCTTATATCACAACATGCCCACCGTCAATTAATGTCATTTTTGTCCATAAACTTGCGATTTGATTTACATTACGTTCTCCCCGAACTCCGCCAAAAAAGTTTTCCGGCAATAATAGAAAACGTAAAGATTTTAACACAATGCGTCACGACACGAGTTTTCTTGTGCCAAAATGCACAGGCCAGACAGCGTCATGCCGAGTGGAACTGTGGCTTTAGAGCACGATTTAAGTGTGATGCGATGCTCCCACAGAGCGAAAACCAGCAGTACGGTGGAATAAATGAAAACACGGAGCCAAACTGACTTGGTTTGCGACATGAAATCGTCGTAGAGAAATCGCTGGCGCTTCGACAGTCGACACATCACGACGTGCTCGTACTTCTTCGGCATCTGTTTCTCGACGTCCTGTTTCAGCCGACGCAGCAGAAACGGGCGAAGCACCTGCCGGCACAATTGAGACTCAATACAGTGAATGCTGATGACATTAATGACAGCAGTGATCGGTACTATCGGTTGGCGGTGTGGCTCAGTGGTTAGGACGTCGGTCTTTGGCTGGCGGATATTCCCTGATGTACGTCTGACCTATGTCCACTTTGTGGGTAAAGTGTCCGCTATGGATCAACCAATCAGGCCAACTCAGCCTTCCATCCCGTTTGGGGTTGGTAAATGAGTGGTAATCCACATGGATCGTATACATCCTCATGTAACGTGATTAAAAACTATACAGCAGTACCAGAAATGCAAGAACCTCTCCCTGAATGAAATGATCAATATGGATCAGACTCGACCACTCTGCAAAGATTGTGGTCTACATCTGGCGCTATGAAAACATTTTTGTTTGGGAATTAGTCAACCATGGCGCATCATGACTGTTTGCTATTCTGCGTCATAGAAATACTCTTACTTACTTACTTAAGCCCAAGTTCCACTTGGTTCGTCACGTCACGTCTCGACAACTCGACACGTTCGACGTGTCGAGCCCATGCATTTTGGCTGTGTCGAGCTTGTAGAACAGCACAGCTCGACATGCTCGACAAGATAAACTTGACTGGCTTGACACGCTCGTCTTGACGAGCTCAACACATCGAACATGTCGAGCCCATGAATTTTTGGCTGTGTCGAGCTTATTGAACAGCACGGCTCGACAGGCTCGAATGTGTCGAGTCGTGTCGAGACGTGGTGAGCCAAGTGGAATTTGGGCTATATTAATGCAGACTTAGTGGTGCACGCCAGAACAGAGGAAGAAGCTAAGACCTTGTGCAGTCGGCGTATAAGGCTCTCGTTGTACTCTCGGCTGCCCTCGATCATTCCGGTGAGCGGGTTTGCAAACCACTCCTTGAAGTCACGGTGCGACTGAAAGACGTGCGGCATGAGGAAATGCATCAGCGACCACAGCTCCATCAGACTGTTCTGCAGCGGAGTGCCGGTCAGCAGCAGGCGGCGCTGGCTGTGGAAGTTGAGCAGGGTCTGCCAGCGCTGCGACTTGAAGTTCTTTATGTTCTGCGCCTGGACACACAAAATAAACCACACCGTAAACAGTAAGTGTGGAAAAAAAGACATACTATAACGTCTGAAATGATGAAGTGTGCACTACAGGGGATTTAAGGAAGCAACGATTGTAGGTATGAGTCTTGGGGCATTTCCTAACATATCATATCATATAAAAAGTCAAGATTAAAATAACATAAGTGCGCGAAACACAACAAGGGCGCCTAACCATATTCAAAAGCTAAAGAAATAAAAAAGCTAAAAAGCCTGGGAAAAGATAAATGTTTTCATTTGGCGTTTGAAAGTGCTAAGAGTGAACTCGACAAAGTGGTGACAGCTGGCCCCCGCGCATGGAACAGACTGCCACCACCGCTTCATCGCGTTCATTCTGCTGCTGTTTTTAAATGACAACTGAAGACATTTTTATTCGAGCGTGCTTTTAACTGACACTACATTGTTAGGCGCCCTTATTGTGCTCTGACACTTACGTCGCCCTAATCTTGACGTTTTAGCATAGCATAGCAGCTTGTTCTAATCGTGTGGAGCAGCCACGGTGAAGGAGGGGTCACCAAGTGACGAGTGTCGGCTTATACAACTTTTTTTATGGTTTTTATTTTATTTCATTTCATTTTCATTTTGTTATTCACGTACTATTTTGACATCATTTTATTGTTAAGCACATCCATTTTTGTCTTGTAGGAGGTGCTCTTAATCTTTATTGACTGATTGGCCAACTCTTGGTAGAACGCACGCAGGTTTTTCTATGTAAATATATTAAGTCAGCAAATAATTTCTTATCCTTTTCCAGAATTCTCATCCTGTCTCCCCATCCTCTTCTTTCCCCAGACCAACCATGGTAACTTCACATTTAAGAACTCGTAAAAATGACTCGGCGACACGTCCCGCATGAAACAACAGCGATTCTTTTAAAATTATGTACTAAACCACTCTCAGCAAAACTTCTAAACTGCCACAGACGTTCACACGCCAATCGCTTCAAACAGTTTTTGTTGCGCACTTTTTTCCAATAACGCAGACGCATACAGATATTTCACTGATTTTATCTATCAATTCTCGAAGCGACTTGTTCAGTGTTAAATAATATACTGAGAACAATCTGACTAGTCTCCACCATCGTGCACATGCAATTCGCTTGATACAATGGTGCCGCAGAAATCAGACTGGTCGATCGACTGACTGCATTGAAATTACTAGTTAGTTTAAGCTGGCCATTCTCGTTTACAAGTCGTCACATGGCCTACCTCCCTATGGTTGTCTGGAGGTTAAGAGGGAATATTATCTGAACTGTTTTATATTGGCAACGTGCTACCTCTTCGATGGGCGCAGTTAACAGAAACAGTTCACACAGCCTGGTTGGGCCTTGAGTTTGTCTTTGTGTTTTTTAGGTTGCATGATTTGTCTTTATGTTCATGTGTGTTTTGTTTTACCTTGGTCAGTTGAGTCATTTCCTTTCATGTTTTGGCGCTGGCGTAACAAACTTAAATGAGCCCCTTCGAGTTTTTTTGCTCCCTCCCCATTATTGCGGGTTAGGAGCTGGCTCCCCCAACAAGCAATGCGAGATGAGGGGGTTATTTATGTCGCTGGTCATCCGCTACTGAATAGGAGATGTACAAGACTGCCAGGGTGTATCCGCCTCCACAATGACCTATACTGTGTCGAGTGGGGCGTTAAACTCTACTCACTCACTCACCCTATGGTTGAAGACCTGTGAACTTGTTGCAGCTGCCGACCGTCGTCAGCTTCGATCGTCAGACATTGCCACGTTCGTTTTTCCACATACCTACACTCATCTCGGCGATCGGGCATTTCCAGTTGCAGGACCATGGCTGTGAAACGGCCTTCCGTCCAACCTACGACAGTCTGACCTTACCCTTCAGCAATTCCGCCGGGCGTTAAAGACGCATTTGATTGCTATATTGAGACTCCAGCACCTAGTGACTTTTTGTTAGCAGTGTGCTACATAAATGTCCTTACTTACTTAACTTGGTGAAGTTAGTTAAAAGTTGACGTTAGAAGTTAGAAGCAGCACGCACCTCGTCGAGAATGAAGTATTTCCATTTGCGTCGGAATGCATGGTGGACTTTTTGTTAGCAGTGTGCTACATAAATGTCCTTACTTACTTAACTTGGTGAAGTTAGTTAGAAGTTGACGTTAGAAGTTAGAAGCAGCACGCACCTCGTCGAGAATGAAGTATTTCCATTTTTTGCGTCGGAATGCATGGTGGTCCTGAATGACTAGTTTGTACGACGTAATGCAAACGTGGAATGCGTTCGTTCTGGTCCAACCCTGCACAGCACAGATCCACATCAGCAGTTTGCCTGCCTCCGTATTATCACATATATGGCTCACTGGTCACGGATTGTGAACCACGCAATCAATCAATCAATCACTCGGATCGATCGATCGATCAATCAGCCAATCCTTAGATTAACTCAAATACGTTGGCGGTTTCACCCTGACGAATACAACTAAAGATACCACTGCTGTTAGCTGCAACAATATAAGCCATGTTTTTCTGCACGCTGTTTTTAAACTGATTTTTAGGCAGCAGTATGTTATTTTACTGTTTCTACGGTTTTATCAAGCTATTACAATTTCTATTACATTTCGAGCTTTTACGGGCAGAACGTGCACAAATTATTATTATACGAAATTAACAAATTAAATAAATGAATAAAACCACCACCGAGTGACGAAGGAGCGAGACAAATCACAACGAACCTGTCGCTTCATCTTGCGCTCTTTCACCGAACCGTAGTACGTCAGTATCTTGAACGCCGGACACCATTTCTTCAGCTCCATCTCCCAATTCAGCATCACGCTCGTCGGAACCACGATCAGGTGTGGACCCCAGATGCACTTCTCGCAGGCAAGGTACGCCAGCAGAGCGATCGTTTGGATCGTCTTTCCGAGCCCCATCTCGTCAGCCAGAATCCCGTTGAGGCGGTGCTCGTTCATCGTCGCCAGCCAGTCCAGTCCCACGTGCTGGTACTCCCGCAACGTGTGCCGCAGTAGGAACGGCACCGCCGTTTTCACCTGATTACAAATACATGCGTAATGTCAGTGTCGATTGTGAATTTATATATAGCGCAGAATAACGAAGCATCTCTACTGTGCTTAGTGTGTTTTACAACTCGCAAATAGTTCCGTTTTAAGTTGTTTCCTAAAACTCTCACAACTCAGTGTTGGAGCACGGAGACGATACTATAAAGAATTTCACAAAGTAGGACCGGCGACCGAAAAGGCCCGGCGCCCAAACGTGTTCAACCAGTATAACGCAGCACTGTAAGATGATGTCGACTGGCCACGCGTAGTAGTCGACGGCCGGCGACTTCAACAAGATGTACGTTAAGCAGTACACCGAACACTCACGTGAGCCGTTTCCAAAGTATATCCGGTCGGCTGAATGCTCATCGCATCGGCTGTGATGTCTCTCATCTCGCGGCCTGGACCACTCTCATCGGCTTGGTCGGCGCCCGCATCCACACGCGAAAGCCTCCGCCGCGAGCTCGAACTTCTCAACGCCTCCATGTCGGCAACCACCACACCATCAGCCGCACCTTCGAGGAGGAACTCGGTTCCGATTTCCTCGTCCGTCTTCTCGACCTTTTCCGGAGTTTTCAGCAGCAGTTCCGTCCCACTCCGAGACGCCCCATCATCGCCGTCGTCATCAACCTTGCCAGACTCTATGGCTTCAGTCGTTTCTTCAACATCTACAGCAAACGTACACAATCTAATAATTTACAGGAAATGTCTGGGACTGTTCAATTTCCTTCATTTCATACGGTTTAAGCCATTATGATATAATTCAGGCCTTCATTTAAGTAAGTAAGTAAGTAAGAATATTTCTATGGTGCAGAATGGCAAACAAGTCACAATGCACAATGGTTGACTAATTCCCAAAAAGAAACGTTTTCAGTTTATGTTGAAAACGCGTGAAGTTCATCTCTTGTCATAGGTGCGGTGGCATGCTGTTCCACACACGTGGGCCTGCGGCACTGAAACTTCGGTCATCGAAACTGTTGTGCATCCGTGGAACGAAGCGGACGGCGATCAGTGTCCATCACAGGTTATATAACTTTAATATATTCTTTTTAAGTTTTGTGTATTACTTGTGTACTGTACATTATCCAGCCTGTGGCTGCTATACGAAAAAAACTTAACACAGCATTTGACAGACGCAGAAAAACTACCAGTGAATACAAATGCAGACCTTATCTGCATCAATAATGTCCAAAATGTAAAAAATTTGGATAAGGAATAAATGGACGATGAAGTTTAATGTAGCAATCAGGCAACCCACATACCAGTGTTTCGGTTCATCTAAAGTGTTTAAACTGGGATTCTCTGCACTAAAATGGCTAGAAACACGGCATGAACGAAAGGAAAACAGTTACAGATCTTTCCGCATCAATAATGCTCAAATTGAAGAAATTTTATAATGAATGAACAACTAATTGACAAGAACGATGGCTGGAGGCACTTGCGCTGGATAGGTCTCATACTGATATTTCTGAATATGCAGAACTTGCGATAAAGTTCAGTGCATGCTTACTGTTGCACGCGGTTCAGTAGACTAACAACGGTAACGACACAGAGAGCAGAGAGTTATCGCAATAGAAAATGTACATTCACGCAAAGCCAGTAAATCTTCTTCTCACATCAGTCGCTAAATATTTTTCATCAAATCGCAGACGAAATGCCAGAACTACATCGAAGTGAAACGAGGGTCTCCCTAATTTTGAAACAGGGTGTATACGTATTGTCAGTGCGAAGAAAGGACAAAAAAAGAACAAAAAGAGGAAAAAACCTCTGTGTCTGGAACTGCTGCGAAGGTTTTTCTTGGTGGCTGCAACATCCGACTCGCAGTTATCGCCACCATAGCCGGCGTAACGCTTCAGCAGCTCCTCAATCGGCATCGACTCTGTCGACAACAGCCGTTGCGTAACCACACCAACAGCTGCCAGAAGACTTTATTGTGTACGCAAATCCCAAAACATTTATGTATAGACAAGCGTTACGTCACGTGTAACGTGGTCCAAGACCATACAGCACTTGACCTGAAATCATAGAACCTCAATCTTCGTGTACAAAGTGATCGATAAGGCTCAGTCGACGACGTGGCTCAATGGTTATGTTGTCTGTCTTTGGCTGGTGGACTACGCTTGATCTCTTGTTGACTGTGACCACTTTGTGGTAAGTTGTCTGCTATGGGTCAACCAACCAAGCCAACTCAGCCTTCTATCATTCCGGGGTTGGTAAATGAGTAGTGATCCATGTAATTACATGGATTACGGACTACAGACTATAGCCCAAATTCCACTTGGCTCGTCACCTCATGTCTCGACACACTCAACACGACGAACGCGACAGGCGCGACTCGCAACTTAGTTTGTTGTGTAATTTGTATATTATGATATGTAAGTTATTCACTAATTTATTAAAGTATACATTTATTTAATTTATTTCATTTGATGGAACAAATAGGATTTGTGTATGTAAGAGCATAAAAATTACTAAACTTGTACAGGAAAGCACTATAGCTTGTTCGTCGTCCGCCATGTTGGGACAGCACGGCTTGACGCACTCGTCTCGATTCGCTCGACACGTCGAACGTGTCGAGACGTGACGTGACGAGCCAAGTAAAATTTGGGCTAATAGGCTGTAGGCTGTGACATGAATAGCGTATCAGAGATGGTTTCAGTATGATATGCTATACAAATTCACTTACTTACTTACTTACTTACTCTGAACCGACCACTCTGCAGAGATTGTTGTCTATGTTTGACGCTACGCACCCCTAGTGGTGCATGCCAGGAAAGAAGAGGAAGTGTAACGTGTTTTCATTTAATTATAACCGTTTCGTAGGCTCACCATATTAAACGCAGCGCTTATGTTCTTAGTGTGATAGGCACTTTACAAAGTATCTTCTTGAGGGAGACAATTTTAACTGAATTTGATCATAACAGCTGTCTCCAAATTTCTGACAACGCCCAGGTGGCACAATCAAATACCGTATCCCTGACTACCCAAATTAGCCGAATTTGTACACCTTTCCTTAATTTTTCCCCCACCTTTGCAAATTTCCCCGAAGTTACCCATTTTCCAGAAATTCCACAGTAGGGGTTAACAGTGGAATGCAGCCGCAGTAATGTTGGGCTATGGAGAAGGTCTGGCAGACTGTTCAATGCAGATGGATTGGCAACAGAAATGGCCTGACGGCCGTACGTACATGCCGAGTCAGAATGGCTAGGAAGTGTGACAATGATGACGGAAAGCACAGTAGAACAAATACGCTAACCAAGCATACACCAAATCTAATTCTAACCCTAACCCTACTACGAAACAGAACGCAGTAGTAAGCATCCAACTAAATATCGTCACGTATCTGGAGAAATTCATACGAGACAATGTTGTTACACCACCGAGCACCCATTACAACATCCGTACCAATCACATTAGTCACCGAGAAAATACAAACAAAACCGCAAATATGCAACGTCGTCATCCATTAAACACAGCGTCACTAATGGAATCAGTCTGACAGACAAATGCAGCAATGCAAGAGGCGGCAGAAAATGTTAACTTTTTTAAAATTTTGACACTCAAAGCGGAAGAATTCGACCAGGATTTTACCACCGAAAAACATGAAGCACAATTTTCTCTAAGACACGGTTACGACAGGAACGACCGAGTCCAACCTTCTTCGTGCAAAGCGGCGATTTCAGCCGAATAGTCCACCGTCTTCTCGTGTTGTTCCTGCTCCAATAACGTCTCCTCATCATCGTCGTCGTCGTCCGAGCAAGGACCGTAGCTGTCCACATCATCATCGACATTGTCGGCATCTCCTTCCTCTAAATCTCCATCTTCTTCTTCGTCATCGTTAACATTGTCCTCTTGCCTCTACAGCAGCAGGGAAACGAGGTCGTTATACAGGCTCGCTGCAATTAAGCAGTCCCAAAAAGTCACAAACTGGACAAAAAGTACTGCATAAACGCACAGAACAGGTCCTGGAATGCCATCAAAAACCACTTTGAATTGTCAAAAAAGGTCAGGTTCGTATATGTGGCACCACAACTGCCACACTGCCTTCATCACAGACAGTGCCGGCGTACAGTCTAGGCCACAGCCCAAGCCCGTGGTGGTCATGGACTTCAGACTGTTAGTCATACAGCCACACGTACCACTAGTCTGCCGTTTAATGGTCCCCACCTCCGTAATCCATGTAAATACTCATTAACTGACCGCCGAAGAGGACAAAAGGCCGAGTTGCCCTAGTTGTCTGACCCACAGAGGACAGCGTACCCACAGAGTGGTCTCCTGTCAACCATAGATCAAGCACACAGCAGGGAAAGTCCGTCAGCCGAAAACCGACATCCTAACCACTGAGCTATGCAGCCAACACTGGAACAGCCTGATACTGTCCCGTCTGGACTACTGCAACTCTGTGTTGTACGGAGCTCCGGCCGGCAGCATTCAGAAGCTGCAACGCGTCCAGAATACTGCGGCACGCATCACCCTGCAGACGACGCG
>Ga0056115_1001786_pt1 | contig 10571 bp, 5 predicted proteins | sample WorMetOlspDAHAB1_FD_77007 | JGI IMG/M metagenome (GOLD analysis project Ga0056115, IMG submission 77007) | Marine gutless worms symbiont microbial communities from Max Planck institute for Marine Microbiology, Germany - Olavius sp. DAHAB.1 ... | reverse complement strand
TCAGATAATTATATCTGTTCAAATTTCGACTTTTATCAATTTGTATCTTTCTCCGCCATCCAAAGGGGGGGGGCAAGCCCCCCCCCCTTAAACCACGATAGGGGGGCCATGGCCGGATTGGCCCCCTGGATCCGCCACTGATGCTGGACACCTATATACAGTGTACATCGTAGCTGTTGCGCGGCAGTAGTAAGTCCATTTGCAGCTCCCACGATTGCGTGTCGCTGTCACTGAGCGTGAGACGAGTTGAGATAACCCGAGGTCACTCATGTAATTTCACTCGTTCTCCATGTTAACGTTTAGTCGCCCGCCCGTGCGAAGTGCGATCGACGATCTGACTAACCACTTCGGTGTGGGCTACACCACCAACAGCGTGTATGTAACTGCAGCTGCGAGTTGTCTGTAAGCTATCCGTTCCATTGGGCGAAAAAGCAGAAGTCCCCTCGAGCAAAAGTGCTTGTGCTTGTAGGGAGGCACTGTTACTTATCCCAAAGCTGTAGGCAGTGCAATTCAACGTTTCGAGACAACGCGTGGGGCCTTTTGACAAGTACTCATGACTGCATGTTACCGTTTGTTTCAACGACTGCTGACCACTAAGGACGAATGGTTAACGACTTTGCAAACAAAGGCAACATATTTATTTCGTTAATCTATTGTCCAGCAGTTAGTTGTGTTGCTGATTCTGAATAAATTATGCTAAATTAGTTAAGTTTTGTTAGGCTAATTTTTTGTGTCTACTGCTTCTGGTGAAATGAAGTTGTAACTGTAAGTGGTTAACTTGTATACATGGGGTGAAAGTGACGATATTCTGTGTACCATGTTCGTGAGAGGTATAGTGTGTTTCAGTCTGACGGCGCTTTAAAGTTAACGTAACTCATAATATTTTGCAGGCGACAACTGTGATTGCTTTTGGTATATGCAGCCTGTTGGATGCGATGGTCTGATTGAGTCTGATCGTCGTTTTGACAACTGCGCGATCTGCGGTGGCGATGGTCTCGCATGCACGCTCGTTGAAGGCTCCGTCAGCACTGAAACCATGAAAACTGGTCAGAGCAGTGACCATACATTGACTGTATAGAGACAATATAACTAACTTCAACTTATTTTTGTCAGTGATGGTTTGGCTTTCGATATACATGTCGGCCTAAAAGTATACTAGTAGTTAAAGTTTTTTTACCTATTCTGAGATGATATACTGGTCCATACGACGAGAAGTTGGAAAGTTAACTCGGTTTTAAGTGGAAAACTGTTGTTAAACCAGCATTTATGTGTTTATGTGTTACATAAGCCCGTTCAGAGCGCCAAAGATATCGCAAGTCAACTCAACGGAGTTGAGTCGAGACTGAACAAGGCTGAATGCACCCTATGTATTCTACCATTGTAACAGGCCGTATTATACCCCGAGGCCATATTATATTTCTATTGAAAATCATGCTAACTTAATTTACATGTACCTTATATGAAGTTGAGGGTTAGGGTAAGGGTTCAGGGCGGTTAGGGTTAGCCTTAAGTTCAGGCTAACCCTAACCTAATTGTAACCTTTTACTCTGGCTAGGCCAATTTATACCCAGGGGGTATAGTCTGGACGGGGATATACTCAGGCCTGGTACACCGGGCCAAGCTACGCTGTTGTTATTTTTGCTCTCGCTTGTAGATGCACTCGCCTGCATATTGACAATCTGCCTCTGAAATGACTTATAATGTGTCGGGTGGGGCGTTAAACTCTACTCACTCACTCGCATCTTTAATGCTATTATGTTGTAGATATATGGTCACATATGTCAGTATTATTTCAGCAAATTACGTTCACATTTATTTTGCTTGTGTTTTTGTGAAGTAGATTGGTTTTGTGTAGGGTACAATACAGTAACAGTTGTACCGGATGGAGCGACTGCAATAACTATTGTTGAATTGTCACCAAGCGGGAACTACTTCGGTTAGTTCCGATTTTCTTTCAGCTACAAGAACTCCGATGTATGTTGGGCTGTAGTCACACACTAGACAAAATGAGGCAAAGGGTGGCCCAATAAAAAGTTAGCCAGAGATGATTTACACTGAAATTAATAGTTTACTGAAACGAAATGATGCAAGAGCATAATTTTCATTAGGCCTATATAACCAATATCTCCCAAACATGGCTCATGAAAAATAATTGACGTCAGATATAGTACATTTTTGACACTTTAAGTTGACAAAAAGAAACTAATCATATTGGCAGGCTTTAATAAGATTTAATACTTCTAATAATTCTAATAAATGATAATTCAGTAGTGGCTTACTATTTTAGGCTACCCTGTATATAGCGCCACAACCTGCATACTACAGCTGCAATGGCGCTGTGCGACACAGACAGAGCCGGCGTACCGCTCACAGACTTTGGCCTGCAGCCAAACAGCCATACTTAGCCCTAGATTGCCATTTAATGGTCTTACTCCCGTAAACCACATTGATTATTACTCATTTGCCGACCCAGGAGGGATTGAAGGCTGATTTGGCCTTGTTGCTGACCCGTAGCGGACAGTTGCCCCACAAAGTGGAAAGCTGTCACCCGTGGATTTGGCACAGATTAGAGAAAGTCCGCCGGTCAAAGACCAACGTCCTAACCACTGAGCCACCCCGCCAACGCGGCATTCTCTGCATTCTATTATTGGCAGCTCTGCTCGTCTGGGATAACAGTCAGCATCTATTGATAAACAAAAAAACAAGATTGACTAGTAAAAGTTTTTACTGGTACAAACGAGTTTGTCGGTTTGGGAGTGCGACGCTGACTTTGTGGAAGTTAAAACTCGTAACGAAAGTCATAAAATGATTGCATAGTTACAACTTAATTACAGCGGTTGTTGTAGCGTGGGCCTACTTAGTTTGTTTTCTCACGGTAATCAAATAAATTGCTCTTTGTAAACTGTTGCATAGCCTCGGTGATCGCCACTTTTGTGAACTCTGTTGATAAAGAGATGACACATATGTTTGTAGCTGTTAAGGATGAAAGCGGGCATTATCACTTGAACGGGCATTTGATCGTTGAGAATGGCCGAAGCGAGATCGTAAGACACATGGCAGGAAGTAAGTTCAAGTACAAGATGCTTGACGATAGCCGTGACTACCTTTACTCTCTCGGTCCTCTGCAGGATTCTCTCATTATTCAGGTCTGTCTGCGTAATGTCGATCGTTTATTAAAATTCGTTATTAATACATAAATCACTGTATTGTTTGTCATCGATATGTGTTATGTTGACTGCTGCCTTTACTTTTAAAAGGACAGTAAGTGAAGGTTGCGTTATGTTAAGTTGTCTAATGAACGCTTAGAGATCTGAACAAATTTATGCATTTTGGAACTTGCTGCGTCGTTTAGTCGTCGATTCCATGCACTTTGTTAGAGAATATTATACAAAATACAGGTGAAAAAGTAGCCCCTACCAAAATAGAATAAAACTAGATTTTGAGTCATATGAATGTAAAAGGATATTATTTGTTGGTATTAACTTTTTATGCATGATTTAGTTTGTAACGTCATCAGTTACTGTGCTTAAAGATGTGATATGGGTAAAATAAGTAACTGATAAAAGCTTAATCAAAATTATGAAAAAAGAAAGGGTGGGAATCTAAGAAATTTATACATGAATTTTCATACAGAGGACGGTCTACGAGTGGATTTTTTTTAGCTTGCTAAGGCAAACTGATGGAAGAAAAGAGAAAGATAATGTCAATTACGCTTTATCTCCCATATAACTGCTTCGCGGGTCTCGCACAGAAATTGACATCACAAATTAGGTCACGCATAGAATATTTAATACCAACTGATATTATAGTGCTTCTTCTATAATTTTACGAAAATTTAATCTAACTGGCAGGTTTTAATACGATCTAATGCGAGTTATGGATTATTGAAAAGGGGATTGCATTTTGGATCCCCTGTAATAATTTGTTATAGGGCTTACTGAATAATTCACTCACATTCGTTATGCGTCACTGACAGGTTCTGAAGAGCTCCAGCGATGATGCTGTGATTCAGTTTGAGTACTGGGTGCCTTCATCAAGGAAAGTTACCGAGGATGATGCAGATTCCGAACTGACTGAGGAACAATCGGGGTATAACGAAGCGTTGAGTAATTTCAACTCTGAGAAGCATATTAATGCTACTGTTACTGTACAGGAAGACTAAGATCACGTGGACGTCCATATAAATTACTTGACGTCTTTAAACACTCTTCACCCTCACGCTACTTATTTCAACTTAGCTTGTAGCATACTCTCTGTTAAGCTTACTCAGATCTACACATTGCAATGTTGTAGTTCACATTTCGATTTTCTATCGTATTTTCTGCATTTCTGCTCTAATTTTATGTATAAATTGCAAGTGACTCTGTTGTTCATATGACATGCGTGACTTAGTGTAAGCTCACCTGTATTACGCTGCAATGGAAGGGCCACGTGTAGCCTCTTTGTGTGCGTCTTTTGTTAGAGCAGACCTCGTTGGCTGAGGCCGTACAAGAATTCCGACCCAAATGTTAGCTGTGAATCTGTTGTATTCCATTTTAATATTTTATAACATGATCGTTGCTCTGTACGCACTCTCCTAACCTCCTTGCGGCCACATCTTAGATTGATGTTGGTCTGAAGGCAGGGGTAGAGTAACAGAACTGTCTCTGTGTATTGTACATTGTAATGTGTATTGCTGCGTTATAATGCTGCACAACAGCAAGAGTACTTCCAACAGGTTGCTTGATATGATGATTGTTTCGATCTTACGCAGTTTGGCTCTGTCTTCTGGGTGCCTCTGTAACTTATTGTATTTTCGGCACTGTATAATTTAAAAATTTTTATTACTTTCTTTCCTTTACCTTTTTCAGAGCCAGTTTTTATGAAATGGATTGCAACAGACCATTTTGTCCCGTGCTTCAGTGCTTTGACACTGTTGGTTGGGACATGTAGCATACAAAACTCGTTTCCGAAATGACATATTGTGTCGGATAGGACATCAAACCTTACTCACTCACTCACGCTATGTATGCTCGTAGATGGGAGGCGGGGCCATGGAGTCAGTGCTCTGTCACATGCGGCGAAGGAATTCAAGAACGAGACGTTTATTGTCGTTCCGAGACTGGCGAATGCACGTCGCAAATGCCGTCTACTCAGCAAACTTGTGACACTGGCAGTCAGTGTCCTGAATGGCAATCTGCCCCTTGGTCTCAGGTTTGACTATTACAACTCTTGCTGTTACCCGATGACCTTGATCTTTGACGTTTGACATCTTGGCGGAACATGTGTGTCTTGTTATAATAGCAGTAATATTGGTTATATACGTAGCACTCGTATCTTATCGTGTAGTTTTTTTGCGAAAGACAGATTAGATTACACCATATGTATGCAGGAGGTTTAATTGACGGGTGAAAACGTCTTTGCGATAAACTATAGATAAATATTCATCGATTCTAATAATTTTTCGCTACAACAAAAACTGTATATGGCGCAACACGTGACATTATGCATGTCATGATTTTTTTATTCTGTATTCGACCTCCTCATCATGATGTTTATTGTCAAGAATAACGGTAGATTTTTTTTAACTCTGCAATTTCACTTGCGTAACCGCATTCGTTAAGCCTACTCTTTAGACTGCTGTAGCCTGTTGGATTACTAGCCTATCACTAGTTATGGGTAAAATATAAACACTGTAGGCTACTAGCAGAAATGTTAGCTGTAGATCAGTGTGGCAGCGCGTGGCACAGTGGCGTGGTTATGTGTAATATATCTCCTGTGTCGGCATAAACGTGGTTAACATTAGCGAACGCTGAAAGAAATTATCACTAACGTAAAGGCAAGTACTGTGTAAGTCATTTTTGGACCAGCCTATGTATGACGTTGCATATGTGTTGTTTGGCTGCAGTGCGACTCGTCGTGCGGTACAGGAAAGCAACATCGAGAGGTTGTGTGCATTGTGCGACGAGGAGACCGCAAGATCATCATCCCGGACTATGAGTGCGTGTCGGAGACGAAGCCGGAGACAAGTCAGAGCTGTGACAGCGGTCAGCTGTGCGACGGTCTCGAACTCGGGTGGATCACATCGCAATGGTCGGGCGTAAGTAGTTTTACTGCTCCTCCTGAGCATTTTCATAGCGTATTCGACACGGTAGGTTTCACCTAGTGTCGTTGATTTGCTAAAATCTGTTTGCAAGATTTCGTCGAATTTCGACTTAACAGTAGGTCTACGCGTGGTCGCCCTTATAAATTTTAAGCGACACTGCAGCAGTACAGTAAGGTCATCGTTCTTCACAGAGCACGCCGTTAATGTATGGAACAGTTTGTTATGTGATTCAGTTGAATTTTCATCTCTTAAATCGTTTCGTCATTCTAGCCTATGTGCTGTAGATTTATGCGGATTCTGCATTGGCTCTACTTAGCTATAGGTCTCTAATTGTTTCTATTCTACAAGCTCAATTTTGAGTTTGTTTTTATTTCATTTGTTAATTGCCCACTCGTCTGAGGCGATTGTTTGTTGTCGTCTTTATGTATTTAGGGCAGTGTTCAGTACCATTGTGGTCTCACTGTCCTGTCCACTGTATGTGATTGCCACGTTGTGTTTTTGTGCTCTCTGGACAAATAAAAACAGATAGATCGAAATTGAGCATTCGTGTGATATCAATTCACCATCTTCGTCACTGGCAAATTCTAAGGAGAAAAGCCGCATAGACCACTCCTCGCCACTTCGCTCTGTTGGTGGCTGTGCATGCACCGAAATGCTGTGTATAAACCATGAATTCAGCGCGTTTTGTATTCGCCTCGACTGTCCGGAGCCAGGTGGTTATTGCAGAACGAATGTGATATGATGCTAAACTTTAATGCGTGTATATGCAGATATGTTTCGCTTCTTATAGTGGATTATACTACTGATCGTGTTTTAACTTAGGCATAAATATAGAAGCTGTGAAACTGGAGTAGCGGTATATACGTGCGCAAAGGGGCAAGTGTCCCGTTGCTCAATCGCAGGCGACGCCATGTTGTGTGTTCGGCATGTCAGTGCGAGCACCAGCCGTGCGACCTGGACAGTGTCGAGACGCGACTGGTCATGTGCAGCAATCGCGCTGGTGATATTTATCCGTCGGATGAGTGCGATCCGCAGCGAAGACCACCCACCACGAGGACGTGCGTCGTTCCCGACCACTGCAGGACATCACCACGCTGGCACGCCTCGCAGTGGGGACCTGTAAGTTGACGAACAGCAGTTGGTGATTGTAGCCTGCTCGAGCAGAAATATGCATTCCGTATATCAGCGTTTCGGAAGTTTTTGTAACACACGACGTCATTCATTTAAATGAGCAGGAAACCGTGGCGCAATTTTGTAGGACTATTTCATAGAGAGTGAGGAGTGGGCGGCGTGGCTCAGTGGTTAGGACGTCGGTCTTTGGCTAACGGACATTCCTGACCTGTGCCTGATCTATGGTCGACATGTCGACGTAGGTAAAGTGTCCGCTATGGATCAACCAGCCAGGCCAACTCAGCTTTCCATCCCTCCGCGGTCGGTAAATAAGTAGTAATCCATGGATTGCTGCTCATGGATTACATGGATTACAGGAGTGAAAACCATTAAACGGCAGAGCAGGGCTGTGTATGGCTGTTTGGTTACAGGTCAAAGTCCGTGGGCGCGGGTTTTGCCTACGGTCTACAGGCTGTACGCCCGCTCTCTCTATGACACAAAAAAGCGCCGCTGCAGCTGCAGCCGCGGCTTATGGCGCTATATAAGGGTTAGATGCCTAAGTCTTTGCCTTCTAAAGCCGCAAAAGCATGCCATACGTAGCCTACGGGTATAATGTGTACCCGCCTTAACTAATTTAGTGGCAACTGGCAACGACTTCGAGCTACTTGCTATATACCACGCACACTAACCGGAACGTTTCAACCAAGTGTTACAGCTCAAGATCGAGACACTAAGACGTCGAGGGTGTAGGGGATGGGGAGCTGAGGAGGGATCCCCTCCACAGTCGACTTGAAAGTCATGCAGAGGGTTGTGAGTTGCCTCAACGGGGTCTGGGACGAAACCTAAGGAAAACTGGATCTCGTGCATTTGTTTTACCTCGGCTATATGTGAGACCATTTCGTGAAACTGATTTTCCTCTTAGGCCTGAAAAGTGGCAAACAGCATTATGCATAGTGAGCGTGAGTAAGTGAGTAAGGTTTAACGTCCCACCCGACACGTAATAGATCATTTCGGGGACGAGCGTGCCACTACAAAAACTGGTGCAGCTTTGGCCGTGCCTGCTGAATAGGCTTCGGCGCTGTAGCCTGTACACTGTAGCCTACATGATGACGGTGATGACTTGTATTCGCACTGGTGTTTATGGCTGTAGTCGAGCATTGTTCTGGTCCAGAAATTTGGAACAGCCTCCCGGAATATCTCAGAGACTCATCAGTATCTCTTGGTGTATTTATAGTTGATATCTTAAGACATTCTTGCTTTTTGCTCGTTATTAGTTCTTGCGACGCTCTGGTACAATATAGGGTTTCTGACTGCTATGCACTACAAATTTTATTATTTTTTAAAAATTTAATTAATTATTTTGTGGCCTGTGAGCACAAAGCCGTGGGCATTAAATATTGAAGTTAAGAAGAATTAAATAACTGGTTGCAACAGGCTAGCCGGCTGTGAACGTGTTCTGAAACGAGACCGCGTGCCCGTTTTGCAAAGCCACTGATAACTATTATTATTATTATTATTATTATTATTATTATGTGTTGATTTTGGGGTTGAATTGCACAGTGCTCGGCGCACTGCGGCAACGGGACGCAACACCGCACGGTCTACTGTGCTCTGACCGACGGCAACGAGGTCAGCGTTCGTCCGCCAGTTGACTGCTACCACCAACCGCGATTGACCGACAAGCAAGACTGTGTGGCGACTGACTGTCCGCTGGTGTGGTTCACCGGAGCCTTTGGCAAGGTTGCTTTTGCGTTTCACCAACACCGAATGGACATGCAGCTTACCCGAAAATTCTTCTTAGAACAGAACCTGTCATGTCTTCACTATCTTCCTCCTTCGCTCAGACTAACCACAGTTACCTCACGCTTAATTAAGAACACGTGGGATATGCGTCCAGAGCCTCTTCCCGTACAAAACGATAACGATAACAAAACTACGCACTGAGTCACTACCAGTAAAAATACTTCATAATTTAACTCATAATTTACGGGAAGGCTTGTCCCTCAGGTCTGCTAGTGATCACGCAGCTGGAGACATTGATGGCGTGTTGTGCCGCGGGCGGGATTTAGTATGGTATGCATTCCGCGTCTCTGGATGGATTAAAAATTTAGAGTTTACTTTTAACACAGATCACATTGCGCTGTGGTCTACTGCTCAGAAAAAAACGTCTTCAGCGAAATCCGAGTCGGTTGTGCGATAAGTCTACTGTCTGAGGTACGGTGGTAGATCGTTCCAGAGTCGTGAACCACCTACACTGAAGGCTCTGTCGTTTGCATTTCATCACCATCAACAATACGCCATGTAGTGTGCAAACTTAGAAAGTTTGTATACATTGTAATTGGATGTAAAACACAGAGAATAAAATGAGAGATGCTTTTTATACAATCGATTGCTTTTATTGGTGAAGCAGTAATATTCTGTCTTGTTACTGTTTACGGCGCAGATTAACTGAAGTTCACAAAATTTTATCACATAATATTTAGTTGTTTATTTATTTGATAATTTCTTTGGAACAAGTCAACAGCACAGTAGCATAAAGAGTGGCATTACCGTTAAGTATTATTAATATTGTATTGCGCAAACGTGACATTTTCTATTTTTCTCACCCTTTAACCATACTGTAATTTTGAAAGCCGCAATACTGCATAATTGTGTTAAATGCGCTTAAATTGCAACCAGCAACCCTTGCTATCATCTCCTGCAGTGAGTTCATTTAATACAATTCGTTAATGGCGTACTGTACAGTGTTCTGAGGAGTGTGGTGGCGGCGAGAGACGGCGCGTCGTCGTCTGTATGAGCGCTGACAACCTTGACGTCGTGTCTGACTCGCTGTGTGACATGACTGCAAGACCTTCCGACGTCGAAGACTGCAGTGTTCAGCCTTGTGGAACTGGTACCTGTTTGCTTTCAGCACTAAGCGTTCTAAAGAAGATTGAGGTTGTGCTTGAAAAACAGGAGCTGCTTGCCTGTTGTTATTTCGTCGCGTGGTGGGATATTTTTTTTACAGTGCTCGCAACTACTAAGTCAGTCTGTTGCCTGTTGAGACAACGCTGATTACCTCATTGTCCCATGTTGAGCTTGTTGAGTTTGATGCTTTATTAATTGGTTGATTGATCTTTACTAGTACATAGCCTATAGCGACTGATAAATAAAAGTTACAGAAAAGAATGAATAAAAAAGATGTGCAATATATCAAATGCAAAAATACAAAAACGATTTGAAAAATGACATGCGTTCTGCAAACTGCCAAAAATTTCTTGGAACTATTGTTATTGTAGGTATATGATGCTGCTTAGTTTGGTGTAGTAGAGTATATACAGGGTGGGCCCATAAAGTAAGCCATAATCAAGAATCATCATTAAATTGTATTAAAAAC
>Ga0056115_1001785_pt1 | contig 10573 bp, 7 predicted proteins | sample WorMetOlspDAHAB1_FD_77007 | JGI IMG/M metagenome (GOLD analysis project Ga0056115, IMG submission 77007) | Marine gutless worms symbiont microbial communities from Max Planck institute for Marine Microbiology, Germany - Olavius sp. DAHAB.1 ... | reverse complement strand
GTATCCGCCTCCGAAATGACCTATATTGTGTCGAGTGGGGCGTTAAACTCTACTCACTCACTCAGCTGCTGAAATAATGCTATACGACTATACAACTTTTAGGGGGCTACGATGACGATTAAGGATAGTTTATATTGGAGCAAAAAACTGTCTGGTCAAAATCGGTCCCCAAAAGGGCAGTTTTTTGGGAATATAAGGAACTAAGTATTAAATATAGTCATAGTGACCCCCAAAAGACACTTCCTTACGTGGAACGACGTCTTTTGGCGTATTTTGCGTAAAAATCCGTTCAAGGGTGTAGGCTGTAGCCTTATTGAAGAACCCAAAAAAACTTAGAAACTAGTCACCCCAAACGCACAGCAGAATCACGTATTTGGGGATCAGAAACCCCTGAACCGATTGCTACAAAATTTTGCATGCCGGGTTGCATCCAGGACGTGATCGTGCCTGCCATTTTTTTGTGAAAATCGTTTAAGGGGTTCTGGTGTGGCATGGGGTCGAATTATGGCCTTTTCCACTGACTTGCTTTGTTGCCTTAAAAACACTCTCGTACTACTGTGTGAGTGTGTGATAATGTCCTGTAGCTTAGTCAGTATCCGTGTTTGGCCTCCAATTTCAGGTGCAGATAAACAAGTTTCGTTCCTGGATTAACATCCAGGAACAAAACTTACATCTGTCTCCTTAAATCATTAGCAAGAAAATTTGTTTATGATTAATTTTCCGTGTCCACCTTGGGTCAGTCATCATTAGAGGTGTAGTGTGGACTTGATGGAGCATTGGGGACAAGTTGGAAATGTAAGCTATATTGTTCCAGCTTGACTGTCAGTCTACCGGGAATATGTCTGAACAGCCTTGTGTCCATATTGATATGCCCTCGCTTCATAAGCCACCAAATTTCCAGAACCTTGGGACTGGTTTGAGTTGTGCTGCAGTGATTTTCTCTGGACTCGGACTAACTGGTTGTATTTCGAAAATGTTTTCAGCTCTGATAATGGTACCAACACGAGAACTTGCGCTGCAGACCAGTCAGATCTGTATTGAGCTCAGTAAACACCTCGGCTGCAAGGTGATGGTCACAACAGGAGGCACTAACCTTAAAGACGACATCCTACGACTCTATGATCCAGGTAATGTTCTGCCCATGCATGCAATTTCTTACCACATTGTTACCTCAGTGTATGATGTTACCTTTTCAAGGGCACGCCACGTCGCCACATGCTGTATTTTGATGTGTGACTTCGTCTTGTTGATACTGTTCCTATGTAGAAGTCTTCAGCTTATCATTCTCCTGTTATTATTCTTATTGCTTAGTTTTAACAACAATGTTGGCAGACAGTTGTTACCATAGTGACCAGCTTTCCCTGTAAATTATTCTTAGGCACCGGCATAACAGAACAATCGTCCTGCAGCATTTCAGCTTATGTCCAAGTAGGTGCCTTGGGATATTTGTCATGAGTGCATGATAGTGACTGTTGTATAGACAGGTTCTGCTTCGTTTACGCATTGCAGAAATAGTACTTGCTTGTTGTAGTGCACTTGATCGTTGCCACACCAGGTCGCATCTTGGACCTGATGAACAAAGAACTTGTCAAGACTGATGCGTGTAATATACTTGTCCTGGATGAGGTTTGTGCAACGACTTCGTTTATTCTGTTCTTTATTGTGCTGTGTACTGCACCACTGGTGCACCGCATCCATAATGGTGCATGGATTTTACATTGATATTGTTACTGTATTATAACATGCTGGTTTTATCAATAAGTTTATTTTTGTTGTCTTCGTATGTAGTTGATGAAAGGTGTCATTTTCATGCATTTGAACAAACAAAATGTCTCACTGTGAAACTTTTATAGATTTTTAGCACACACGGATGTGCTTGTTGCATGGGTAATTTTTTTGCTGCAGTTTACAGCTGGCAAATGTATGTCGTTCGTTTCAGGCTGACAAGCTGTTGTCTCAAGACTTCCAGGGCATGCTTGATGCTATCATCAAACTGCTGCCACGCAATCCGCAGATCATGCTCTACTCAGCGACGTTTCCACTGTCCGTCGAAGAGTTCATGGTTTGTGCATTCTGAAAGACGTTGATTGATCGTGTAAAGTGTGATGTTTGATTTTGATGTGTCAGTAATGAGCAGCTTTCTTCTTGTTTGTGTTAATTGCATGTGTTGAGTAAGCATCTTCAGGTATGTTGTGTTACTTGTTGCATGCTGACATGCATTTTAAAGAGGCATTTTCCATTAGGCGCATCCCTGAAAGGGGCCACCTCATTTCCTGACTGAGGGTCGTATGAATATGACCAAATCAGGGTTAGCTTGCATTTATTGTGTTTAATTGTTCAGGTTTATTGAGTTGTGTATTTTTTCGTGTTGTTTGGTTTTGTTTGTTAGTGCGTTAGCCAAGTGATTGGCTGGGAAGACTTACTCTCGTGATATCTTTCGTGTCGGAAGGTATCCCTACAAAGACCAGATTGAAGAGTTATTTATTGTAATGGTTTATTGTATGTATTCCCAACATGTAAAATTGTCAACATTCCCGTTAGTTTCACTTTTTTAAACTATAACATACTTTTCAAAGGCATGATATAGCCTATTTGTGCTGAAAGTGCTGTTAAACCCCAATCAATCAATCCATTAGGGTGCGTTGCATGACTCATTCAAACTTTATTGCCACAGTGATAACTGCAATAACATGAAGGTGTTTTAGTCGTACATAATAATCCAAAGTATTCTGCTGGAATAAGCAATGAGACCGTGTATGGACATTCAGACAGTTACTTTGTCTTAAGAGTCGGGGCTCAGCAAGTGCAAATGCTCGTCCAAATGATGTGGCTGTGATATTTTTGTACACAATAGCTGTTGTCTGTTTTATCATCCACGTTTGTTGATGTTCAGCTAAAGCATTTGAACTCTCCATACGAAATAAACTTGATGGATGAGTTGACGCTGAAAGGTATTACTCAGTACTACGCGTTTGTGCAAGAACGTCAGAAAGTGCATTGCCTCAACACGTTATTCTCAAAGGTCTGCAGCCCGTTACAATTGCTTTGTTGTTGATTAAGAACTGTGGCTCATAATAGTAAAGGTTAATCATCTTGCATTGTTTACCTCTGGCTGATAACCTGTAGTTTTTCATAATTACTGCTGACATTTAATTTTTACTAATGTTACAGTTATCTTTGTGATGAGATTTAAATGTCAGTTCTGCTACTGACTGTATGATGTGCTATTTACTCTGAAAAGATAACTTTTTTTAGAAATAAAATACTGTAAATTCTTTTTTGATGTGTCAGCATGTCCATACTTAACATCAGTTGGAAATGAAATTGCCGGGTGAATAATGATGTTGGGGTTTGTGAAGGAGTGTCGTAGTCGGAGCGTAGTAGTATTGACCAATATATGAAATGGGAAATATCTCCGAACGTATCGAAACGATTTTTTTAAACTTTCAGGGTTTTTAGCTCGTGCAGTTTCTGGCTCAAGTGCAAAAAATTACGAAAATCTATTTCAGAAATTTTGAGGGAGGGGGTGGGAAAGAATTTTTTTAAACCCCCATATCTCCCCCAATTTTGGATTTAGGGAGCTAAGAATTTACGCTCCCTTAAAGGTCCATGGGCTCCACCTTCGTTCTGAAGTTCGCGACCGTAGCCCTAAAAACGGGGCGTGGGGAGACGATCGTAGAAATCCAAAAAATGGCGTTTTTCTACAAGAGGGGCGTATGTAAAATCAGGCCATTTCTGACGATATCACGGATAGACAAATTCTGTAAATGGAATTTCGTTAAGCGATAACATTAGAAACTTTATACGATCCACTTTTTTGAATTTCCTCCCCTAACTCGAGTTAGGGGACCCCAAACTTTGACAAATTTTTGCGATATTTAGAAATTTAGCGCGCAATATTTCCCAAAATTATAAAGCGAACGAGATAAATCTTGGTAGCCTACTAGTAACCCCGTCTTTTTAGAGAATGTGAAAATTTAATGACCCTCGTCATTCCGTGAGTGAGGGAAGGATGCTTAAACTGGCCCATTTTGAAAAAAGTGCGCATGTTTGGTGCCACCTAGCAGTGTAATGCGTAAATGTACGCTGAGTTTTTGATTAATTTGAATACAACGTCTGGTATTCTCCTACGGTTTCAAAAATCAGAACACTCGCTCTTCTAGTTTTTGATTTATTGGCGATCAAAGTAGGAAAAAAACTCAAAAACTACACCACGCCGTTTCTGCCCGAAAATATTCTAAGTCCACACCCGCTCACATTAGAACGGGCAGAAGGAGTCGCTGTAGACCCCCTGTCACTATAGAAGTCGAATAGGAAACCAGGGTCAAAAAATTGATTGCGCACATTTCCGCCATATTTCTACTTCTGGTTTTCGAAAAATCGGTCATTTTTAGTGATTTTCGAGCAATTGCGCACAGTATAAGCGCACGAGATGGTGGTAATGCGGTTTGTTGGAAAGGTATGAATGGAAAGAGGACAGTTGACGACAGTGTGACGTGTTGGTTCCCTTGGAAACACTCTATGGCGAGATGACGATGACTAGAATTTGGCGTTTTTGATCAGACGCCACTAAAAATGGGCTCGGATCTTCTTCCTCCACAAAACTACAATAGCCAAAGCATGGGCTCGGCCCCTCGGGCCTCGCCATTTGCGTCTTTCGGCGCCTTTGCACGAAAGCACACCTCAAGTGTGGGCTCGGCCCTGCGGGCCTCACCTTTGGAGCGTCGCAAATGCACCAGGCGCCAATTTTTCGCCCTTTCTATGTCCGCTTCGCGGTCTCAGACGTGCTGCGCTCGACTCCGACCATGCCGAGTGTGAAGGAGTGTCGTAGTCGGAGCGTAGTAGTATTGACTCCATCTTATCTTTTTGCTCCCTAACATATACCGGGCATTCGACCAATATATGAAATGCCAAATATCTCCGAATGTATCGAAAGTTTTTTCTCGAAACTTTCAGGGTTTTTAGCCCTTATTATTGTGGCCCGGCATGCAAAAAATCAGGGTAGGTTCCTGATGGTTTTTTTGAGCTAGGGGGTGGGGAAGAAAAAATTTCGACCCCGTATATCTCCCCCAATACGTCCGAACACGTCATCTAAAATACTTTATAAAGCGATTGGCAACCTTCCCCTCTTTTAAGGAATTAGAGGGGGTCAAAATTTTGACCATTTTTGGTCAATTTTTGACCTAATATTGTGAAAAATCGACTAAATCAAACTTCCTATAAATTTGCACAATAACGCACCTTTGTGTCGACTTTCGAAAAATAAAATTTGGGGTCGTGGTTTCAATTTTTGAGATGTAAGGGGATAAAAAAATTTTGGGACCGCCTCATATTTGCCAAAATTTTTGATCGGCGATGTCAAAATTCTATCAGTAGTATCATGTGTGCAAATTTTTACGTTTCTAGACCGACCCCAAGGGAGTTATGGGTCCCCAAATTTCACGAATTTTGCAATTTTTTAATATTTAGGTCGGCATATCTCCAACAATTACAAAGCGAACCAGCTAAAACTTTTCAGACTACTGGAACGCCAAACTATCTAGAAAATTTGGTGGGGGCAAGATGTACAGTGCGGGAGTGAGGGGTACTCAAACTTGCCTCCTTGTATACTTTTCCTCGCAATACACTGAACTAGCATCAATGCTCTAGTCACTAGTGTCGTAATTGGCTGTGTCCGTTTTCACAAAGTCAATAAATGGAAGCAGAGAAATGCCGAATTTTTTTAGAAACATTTTATGTACCAATTTTCGTTGTGAAATCAATTTCGTTTCAATTACTATTACGTTTCATGTGCTCTGATTCACGTTTATATTTCGTTCAAGTTTTGCAAATCATTTCCGTTTCACTTAATGAAAATATGTCCGTTTCAGTTTCAATTTCAGTTAACGAATAAAACACTGTTTACTAGAGCCCCCATCTGTTTAGCGAATCTTAAAATTTGATGACCCTGGGTCATTCTGTGAGTGAGGGAAGGGCGCTTAAATTTGCCAGTTTTGAATAAGTTTGTGTTTGGCGCCACCTAGCGGCATAATGCGGCAACGTACGCTGCGTTTTCGATTAATTTGAATACAGCATCTGGCATTCTCCTACGGTTCCAAAAATCAAGACTCCCGCACTTGCGGTTTTTGTTCCATGGGCGATCAAATTTGAAAAAAAAAAACTTTAAAACTGCAGAACGCCAAACGCCGTTTTTGCCCGAAAATATTCCAAGTCCACACCAGGCCACATTAGAATGGGAAGAAGGAGCCGCCGTAGACCCCTGATCACTATAGAAGTCGAATAGGAAACCAGGGTCAAAAAATCGATTGCGCATGTTTCCGCCATATTTCTACTTCCGGTTTTCGAGAAATCGGTCATTTTTATTATTTTCGAGAAATTATGCAAGCTATAAGCGCACAGGAAGGTGGTAATATGGTTTGCTGGAAAGCTATGGTTCGAAATAGGACAGTCAACGACAGTGTGACGTATTGGTTCCCTTGGAAACACCCTATGGTGAGTCGATGAGGACTAGAATTTGGCATTTTGATCAGACGCCACAAAAAGGGCTCGTCGGCTCGGCCCTACGGGCCTTGTCGCTTGATCCTGTTTCCTCCACAAAACTACCACAGCCAAAACATGGGCTCTTCGGGCCTCGCCATTTTTCTCTTTCAGCGCCTTTGCACGAAAACAGGCTTGGCCCTTCGGGCCTCGTCTTTCGAGCATCGCAAATGCACCAGGCGCCAATTTTTGCTTTTTTTGACGTCCGTATGGCGGTCTCGGACATGCTGCGCGCGACTCCAACCGCGCTGAGTGTGTAGATATGAATTGGCGTGTATGCACGTGTTTGCTTCACTCTGCCATACACATTGGTGATTTTGCCAATGTAGGCCATGCAGTGTGCACGAGAAATATTGTGCATTGCAGCTGCAGATCAACCAGTCGATCATATTTTGCAACTCGACTCAGAGAGTGGAGCTGCTTGCCAAGAAGATCACTGAACTTGGCTACTCGTGTTTCTACATCCACGCAAAGATGAATCAGCAGCATCGCAACCGAGTGTTCCATGATTTCCGACTGGGGCTCGGACGCAACCTCGTCTGCTCTGGTATTCTACTCACTGTTAAGCAATTTAGTCGAAACGACTTTATAGTGCACTGAGTTAGTGTGATTGCTGCTGTGTGGTCAACTGGTCCACTATAGTGTTAATGACAGAAGGAATGCTGCAGCTTGAACGTTTAAAGGTGGTGGCAAGATCAGTCAAAAGTTGATATGGACCAAATTGTTGAGTTGCAAAAACTGATTTATGTCCGAGGAAAGATTCACACTTGACCCAGTTCCTGGTTCACCAAATATTGCTGAAGATTTTTTTGGCAAAAATAACTCAACTAGTCAGTTATATGTCTTTTTATTTACTTAAAATCTGTGTTTGTGATATCATTTGTTGTTCCTGCCAGAGCAACATGCCACTCCCTCAGTGTATCAATCGACAGAAGGCTATACAGTTTTTTGCCAGTGTGAACTGGATGATCAGAGTGATGCCATCATTCTTTGGCTGTGTATAAGTCCAGAAATTGTTCTGCAGCTGGGTTATACAGAAAAGGGGCCGTAATTTCGGGTGTGCTAGTGGTTAGTGGGAAATGTGGGTATAATTTTTTTCAAATAAACATTAGATTTATGAAGAAATTGTGGTGTGGTCATCATATCTAAAGGCTTGCAGTGAGTGCTGTCTATGTTATTACTGTATAGTGTATCCCCAGTATATTTGTGTAGTGCCTCATAATTTTTAGTTTTACTGTTACTGGTTAGTTGGTGCGTGTGTGCATTAGACTTATTCACTCGTGGCATTGACATCCAATCCGTTAATGTTGTCATCAATTTCGACTTCCCAAAGCACTCCGAGACATACTTGCATCGCATTGGACGATCGGGCCGATATGGACACTTTGGCATTGCGATCAATCTCATCACATACGATGACCGGTGAGCTTGTCTTTTTTGTGGTGCTGTGACTGTAGCTGAGGTGAGAACATTAAATGTCAAGTGTTGAGGTGGCTGGCTAGTTCCATACTTTCATCATCATAAATCGGACATTTTTTGCAGTTTAGGTGGTGTAACAATACTTCAGGTGTGGTTTTGTTAGCAAAGCATTTTTGTCTGCTGTGATTTTGTGAATATTTACCAACCGTACTAGCACAGGATTGATGTTGATAATTCAGAACTTTTCCCGTAGCTGTTTACCTGCATTGAGATGTGAAACCCTATGTACCAGTACGTGATACATTTCACTGTAAATTGTAAATGTAGGGAAATGACGATGTTTGTGTTTATGTTGTGGTAAATTCGAACCGTGTCATTTGCAGGTTTGCTCTGCACAAGATAGAGTCGGAGCTCGGCACTGAGATCAAACCCATTCCAAAGGTTATTGACAAGGAGCTGTATGTTGCTGAGTACCAGCAGCAGCAACAGGGTGATGATAGCAAGGAAGGAGACAGCAGTCAGCCGGCTGCTGCACAACAGCGCGAGTAGCTAGCTAGTGGCAGTCTGCCAGTCCAGCTAACAGACGGACTGACGGCCTGCCTTCGCGGACGGTGCATTGTAAATATATGTGCACGTGTAAAATGATCGTTTTGGTGCTGACCAGGTCGGGTGGGGTTGTGCGGTCGAAGGGGCGTGGTGTTCGGAGGGTCGGTCGGTTGGCACTGAGCTGCGGATTGTTTTGAGCGACGTTTCTGTTCTGTTTGTTAGCATTTCAGTTTCAGGCGTGCAACTGCATTGCGCACAGTCACGCTCGGGGTTAGAAGGTTCGCAAGCGTTGTTGACGGACTTGAGTGCCTTGTCTACTGCTTTCCTGCAGTAACTGATTCTGCCACCTGCGACGTGGGCTCCCGTGATTGTCAATGACCTGTCTGTGGTGTCCGGTCAGGTCATCTGCGTTGTCGCGTCGTTATCTGGGGAACGAGTTTTGAATGATGTGTCGTATACAGTTTATGGTCCGTTTTGTTGCGATGAACGGACTTAATGCTTGCGTTCTCGTATCAGTTTATTTATTTTTGGCGTTTTTTTGCCCAGTAAACCACTGGCATGTGGCTACCGTTAGTGTCATGTGTCGGGTATGTCGTAGTGTTGGGCTTCGTCGTCTGTTACCGCGAATGTACCGTGGCATTGTGGAGAAATTGGTCTGGTCTTGCACAGCTTCAGTTGTGTGCATGATGCTGTATGCAGCTAGGTTAATGCTAATTTGTATTGGTGGACGCACAGCCAGTGTTGCTGTGAATGTCCTGAATGTGTTCTGCGGATTGTACGAATGTGTGTCTGTTAGCGTTGGTGCAGAGCCATAACTGCTACTACAGCGGACTGGCTTGTAGACTTCTCTCGATATTAATACTGCAGTTAACGGAATTGAGCTTGTGTCCTGAAATGCATCATTAGAATTTCTTTATTTCTTTGTTGAATTTTTTAGGGCTGCTCGTCAGGTCGAATTAGTTTGTGATACAGCGGAGATCGTATTGTAATGGAAGAGAATTCATGCCTTCCTTTACACGGGTCAAAAACTCTGAACAAGCAACTGTCACATATGCAGGCTGACAGTGAAGTGAATGCGTGTCATTATCGTTTTTGTTCTTGTCTGCATGGTGTTGCGTTGTTGACATTGGTTTGGGAAAATATTAGCAACTACGACTGATAAGCATGGTAACTTTTATGGAAGGCAATGCTGTTGCCCATGGTGCATTACGAGATCTGTAGGTTCTTTCTAGCTGTTTGTTGGTTCGGTTGTCTGTGTTTCATTACGTGTCGGGTGGGCCGTTAAGCTGTACTCACTCACTGTGTGTGTCAGCTTGATTGTCTGTGTGAATGGGAGATTGTACTTGAGCAGATGGTCACTGCTGTGCTGTCTGCATCCTGTTCATCGAGTTCAGTTAGCTGATTCAGTTCACAAGCTGTGGATCATGACGATTGTTACGTCGTCGGATCAGGATGAAAGCATTGCGTCCATCTTGTATTGCTGACGTGGACAGGGTGACCACCAACTGTGTATGTAACATTTGGCATTTTTTAAACAAATTGTGTGTGGGAATCTTTCTGCTGACGAATGCAGAATGTAGGTTTATTTTTGACAACTTATGATAAATATGTGGAAAACTGAGGAGGTTGGGAGTTCATATTAAAAGTGGAAATGGTCACTCTGTGTACGTAATAAGTTGATTGAATACATTTCCGCCATGCAGCATGTGGTTTTCTGCTGTGGTGTGAAATGTTAAGCTACTGTAAAGCCCATCTATATTGGTTTGTTTGTTTCCTTTTTCTGTGTTTCATGCGTTGCAAATGCCACCAACAAAGTGCCATGGGTTAAGGTGTCATACAGCCATGAAAGTTCTTTTCCTTTATGGGCTTTACAGTATGTTGATGGGTTTTGTACTTGTGATAAAGGGTATGGCTTACTGTAGTGGTGTGAGAAGGGTTATTATTATTATATGGAATTAATTTATGATGTTGACAAAATTGGATTTTTAATTTATTTGTGTTTGCAAGTTAACAGATCCAGCCAAAATATTTGAGTATTTATAAATTCTTTTTCAGTTGTCAAAAACAATGC
>Ga0056115_1001784_pt1 | contig 10576 bp, 4 predicted proteins | sample WorMetOlspDAHAB1_FD_77007 | JGI IMG/M metagenome (GOLD analysis project Ga0056115, IMG submission 77007) | Marine gutless worms symbiont microbial communities from Max Planck institute for Marine Microbiology, Germany - Olavius sp. DAHAB.1 ... | reverse complement strand
TTTCACTCATCCACAAAAGTGTGGACTAATTGTGGACTAAATATGTCCACAAATACGTGGAATAAAGTCCACATTAATGTGGACTCAATGTGGACGTTTTGTCCACATTATTTTTTAGAGTGTGCTGGACCGTACTCACCTGATAGCCATTGTCAGAACGGGCTGCTTGAGGGTGCGACCGCGATACAAACACTACTGCTAATATCGGCAATCGGTGCTAATAATGGCGAGCTAACGTCAGAGTGAGCGCTGAAATCATTTACCGTATCTGACGTATATCGCTAGTTTGAGGGTCAGGCAGTTATTGAGGTCATAGAATATCTAATATCAACGAATAATATTAGTGCTCGATTCATGATTTAATTTGTCGAATAAATAAATCTAATCTCAATGACAGGCTTTAGGTAGTGGCTTACTTTTTGGGCCACCCTGTATATTATGCAAGTTACGCACTAATACCGCGATTACCACTAAGCGGTTTATAACCCAATTAAAACTTGCTATGCCTGCTTGTTGGGTTCGGGGGCTGTTAATAATAATTTTAAATTTCACGTTAAAAATTAAACCTAACATGCTCATACTTGCAAGGAAAAAAATTGCAGTTTCGAATTACTATAACGAAATTCGAAATGCTAGTTTATACAATTAATTCGGTCAGACAAAAAACATTTATGGCAGTGTTAAAAATAATAATTTCTTTCTTCTAACGGAATCCGCAAAAGTTCAGCACAATTTAATGCAGCCACATAATTATGTTACAATGTACACAAACATTTAATACACGTAGGCTATAGAGCCATATCTGCTGGTCGCTGGTCCACCGTGAAACAAAGAAGCACCACTTTCAAATAATACATGTAGTACATGAAGTAGATCACGTTCACACGTTCAATCATGCACTCCATGAGCATATAACAACCAATAAATTAGATACAAGAATACACCAATGCATCGCGATTAACTCAATCCATATGTCTTATTTACACCAGCATTGCAACTGTCAGTATGATCTTATCGACAGCTCTTGCAATGAACTGACCAGAACCATAATCCACAAGTCTGTAGTCAGAAAATCATTATCACTAACTGGTATCACGCTACATATAGCTAACAGCAACAGCGAAACCGGAAACATCTTTCCGACTATTACAATGAAAGCAGCACTGCAGAACCAGTGAAAAGTCTTGTAAGAAATTAAGCCTTTCACTGAACTAGCAAAATAGGACGTCACCCGCACAATCAAAACATTGTGCATCAGTTAAGTTCGACCATGATAACCGACGTATTGTATGGGAAATGTGCCAAGTTTGGGGCACTCTAGTCCTGGGTGCATGTAGTGCACTAATGTTGACTCAGAAACTATATGTATATTGAACAGTCATATAGTTCAGTTCTGTTGGATTTAACTTACAAGTAGCAGAAACAGAGACGACGTGAAGCATTATGCTGTTTACGGATATTATAATACCTGCCCATGTCTGTGAAAACTAGTACGCCAGTCAGCGCATTTATCTGAAAAAAAACGGTGCATCAGACAGTGAAAATTCGACTCGACATTTTACTTCTCACAACAAAATAAACACACAAGGAAGGTTGTATAGGCTTCTGGCAAAAAGGAGACGGCAATTAAAAATTTAAATTTGTATTAAACTTTGCACTAAATATACGGCCTGTGTCTGACATATTTGGCCAAAACTGAACAATGATCAACGGACGAAATGACTGAGAAAGTGTGGAAAAGTTTCCGACTGATGAAATTAATTGATTAGACTTAATGCCACATGACACAGCTTAGGTTATTTAAGGGGTCGACAGATAGTAACAAAAAGTAACAGTAGCCCTACACGAAAAATACATAATCCAATTCGCGTACAATGCAATCAACCGCAACAACTGCGCATATAAACACAAAATAACTTGTTTTGTGACCTGTTACAATTTTACTTCTCAATTCTGTACTATTAAATATTATCAATATAAAATGAACACTTAATGCAGTACGCAGTGGAACCGACTCCATGGGGCACGGGGGGCAGGTGCCCCCCACTTTTACAAACGGCTGGGCACGGGGGGCACCGTAAGTAGAAGAACAGCAAACAATAAACTGACTAAACTGTACTGACCATCACGAAAGCCCTCACCAAAACGACTAATTGTACTTTTAGAGCCAAAAGTGGAGGGGAACAACAAAATTTTTTTTCTGGCGCTTTGCTCCGGACAATGCACCCTCCCCCACTTTCAAATTCGTTCGGGCGCCACGGGCTGCACGCAAAAAAGTGTAGAGGCTTCTGGTCAAAATAAGACTGCAAACCGACTGCAAACGAATGCATTTAACAGGGTGAATATTGCAAACTGGTAAAAAAAGCTGGGAACTGTAGTGAGCTTAATCTGTAGCTCCCAAGCCCACAAATTGTAGGCTCATATACAAAAATTGAAAAAAAAAAGAAAACTGCCCATAAACATAACGGTCTCTACTTAATACATAGTGTCTGCGAAAACTATAGAAAATGAAAGTTAATGACAGTCTTTAACTGGCCACTTTTTAGCTTTTGAATAAATACCAAAAGTGTCAAATTCTATAAATACATGTACTGAAATTACAAGGAAATCACCTGCTATCTTCATGATCAATGGCATCAATTTCTGTGCCAAAAGAGCCATGCAGAACATCAATTACATTCTTAGTACTATCCACCAAACGTAAGTCCTCTCTGCCGGTGCCCACTGCTCTCAAACTAGCTCTTTTTCGTGGAGTTACCACACTAACGGAATTCATCTTCTGTGAGTGACGACGAGACCGTAGGATAATACCACTATCAGCATCTGGGCATGTCGTTACAGCTTCCGATTTCTTGTCCACCACCTTCATACCAGGTGTTCGCACAGATCGTCGCTGGGCAACCATGACACACTTCAGCGTCTCCACATCTGAGGCATAGTTCGGAAGTTCACGTCCTCGAGTTTCACACTTCACCGGCGTCTTCTGGACGGAAGTGTTTATCGGATCGGTGCCAAGCGTGTGTGTAACGACGCTTGTGGTCGAGACCGATGAACGATGACTGCTTCGAGTTGCCATGCGTGTCACACATACAGCAGACGTGACTGTACGTTGCTCACCAGCTGCTGACTGCAGGCGCGTCTCATCACTCGTCGTCGATACACCAGACCTTTTGTGCCGTGCTGTCGACCTAACAACGCTAGTGCTGCTCGACGCATCTGCCTCTAACCTATTCTTTCTGAGCACCGCATATTTGGACATCACTGATGAATCGGCGGCTGCCTTCTGACATAGAACACCAACAGCTGAATGCAGACAATCACTTGCTGACGTAACATCATGATTAGCCTGCATATCTGTTAATGCAGCTGTAGCCATGGCACAGTCGTCGTCGTAAGTCGTGTCACATTGCAATGTGTACTCGCATGAATCCGTGTCATGCAACAAGCGACAGTTCAACAGCACAGAACTATTACAAATACGTCGTTCATGAACCGGTTTAACGCAGTTTCTTACTTCTGTTTCTCTTGTGGAATCCAGAAAACTTGTCAGTTCAGCAGAGCTAGGAGATGACCGTAGTAAAGATGATAACCTGGCATCTGTCTCAACAGAAGAAGCATCTTCCAGAATATCCGGATGTAGTTCCATATCTAAGTCTACTGACGACAACCCACCATTTATACCATTAACAATATTAACATCATACTTGTTATGCAAATTATCTTCCAAACCATTATTAGAACTGATGGTCTGTTCTCGCACGCTACTGTTTCCAAAGAGCTCGGATGAAAACTGTTCAGAGTTCAGTAAGCTAACTGCAAGATCAGTAGCACTCACGTTTGGACAAATTTCAGTAGTCGTGACTTGCGGATGGACTGTGCCACTCTGTGCTGCCGGAAACGCACGCGTTTCTATGCAATCTGTAGCGATTTTAGTTGCATTCGAAGAAACAAGTTGTACGTCTGAATTGCCCAAACGCAATACGATATCGCCATTCTTAACAGTTTCTCCTTTTACTAAGGCTTCTGCACATACTGTCGTAGATGTGCCACATGATACAGCTTTCAACACCTCTTGTGACGTTGGAATTGCAGTCGCCTGCAACACAGAGAAGCTGTTTATGCACGATGCCGATGCCGCCCTGGATAAAGTCGGCAGATGCTGTGATGTGACAGGCAGATTAACTGGACTTCTGTCTGGAAGGACCTTTGTTGATGAAAGTCCAGATCCAGGAAATGAGCTCGTAATACTGACAGGATAGGGCCGAATCTCTGGCAGCTTTGAAGACCCAAATGCCGGCAGTGTAGTTGTCGGAGACACAGGAGGCGAAGGATACAGGCCTACGCCACGCATTGCCTTTTTAACGGATTCTGTCAGATTCAATGGATATCGAGGAGAGGTGATTGGTAATGGCGGATGCATCGAATATGACGAAACTGGCAGCGATGCTGAAACAGATGACGAGAAATTATTCAGTGCTAAATATTCATTACCATGTGTAGACTCCAGAGAAACTTCACCTGGGATGACAGGAGAAGCAGCAGTTGAGGGCACAGAAATTGAACAACAGCTGGTAATTGCATTTAATGGAGGCTGGCTCAACAGATGTGAAGACAAGGCAGATGCCATTATTGTCATTGTTGGACGGGAAACAGATGCAGACGAAAGTGACAACAATGGACGTACAGAAGACGTCTGCATCGGATCATCGGACGACAGTGGACACGTGCTAGAATCAGCAGTTGACAGCCGAACAGACACAAGCTGTGGCGTTGCGTGGGTGTGGTCATGCGACGTCAGCAGAGCCGAGTTGCTCTGCAATGGACGAGATGACAACTGCACCTGTGGCGGTGATGTTGTTAGCAGAGACTGAGACTGCACTGACAAGCCCACAAGTTCATTCTGTTGCTCTGATGACTTGAGCTGTTCATCATCGCAAGCTGTCTGCTGCAGTCGTGCGTTCTTTGCCATGTCCAGCAACTGTGCCACTGTCAAATGAGACTTGGTGCTGCCACGCTGTGCAGGTGTGTCATCTGTTCGACTTGTGTTTCCACGTCGGTCTTTTGATGAGCCATGCTTGCCTGAACTCTTACTGGCATTGCTGGAAACAGACAATTTGAACTTGGACAGGTTATCAGCAAGCAGTAGCGTATGTGGCCTAATGCCAGTTGCCACAGAAGATTCCACATTTTGCTTTTCCATGCCAGCTGTTATGGATATAGTCTGCGAAGCAGATAATGGTATACAAAATCTGCCTGCAATAGGAACAATAGTGCTTCTAGTGTTAGCAACTGCAGCATTCAAGCCTGCCAACTTGCCATCTGGTGTGAGTGGAGCTCGAGTAACACAGTGCAATAACTGACTTCCAGACAGTGGTTTGGGATCGACTAATGGAACTGTCAATAAATTTGGCATCAACGGCCAAGATGTTGCGGCTATGTTTGTCAACAACGGAATGGACTTCTTTGCATCAGTGCTTGGAGCTGGCGGTCGCACACTGTCACCACTAACGCTTGTTTTAACCGTAATGACACTCGACCTGTTCGGAGCACATGACACACAACTTTTCACATCCAGTGGCGTGCTGCTTGAAGTCATTATTCTCACAGCTGGTAAAGTTGGCAGTAATGGCGAAACAACAGCCGAAGTGCCAGTCTGTGAATGTGTGTCTGTGGCAATTCCAAGTGCACCAATATTTGCTGATGACTTTCTGCGGTGCTCTGGTGGAAAGCATGAAACAGCTGGAAAAAAGCAAGCACCAGATGACGCCACCGTGGTGCTGGTAGTCGTGGTGCAACCATCAATGTCCTTTAGTCTGCTAGAAGCACAAGATGAATCTGCTGATGACGATTGGAGTGCAACGCCAGCTGTGGCCAATGCAACACTATGTAAGCCATGCAGGGACTGTAAACTGTTCTGTAGCAGTCCAGCATTTTTAGCCCAGTCACTGACTAGGTAAGATTCATGAAGTGCACTGCCATTCTGCTTTGCCAGGGTAAATGCCATCTGAATGAGGTCATTCTGTGAAGTGTTCAACTGAGGCACAGTGCTGCAACTAGTAATTAAGTTACCATTTTGGGCTGGCACACCATCGGAAGTACCTTTTTGTTTCAATAACTCTGAACATGACCGTGTCGCAGTAGTTCTTGGCAACGATGTAATGGCTGAGTGATCATTTACACACAACGGAGTCACGGAAAGCAAGCACTTACCATCAGAACTATAAGCCTCTGTTCTCGTACTGCTGTTGTCAGATGCCAAATTTTCATTCGGTATGGTGATACTAGAAGAGCTAATAGGTTCTTCTCTTTTGATTTGCCTTACACTGGATAAGCCAAATTGAGCGACATTGCACTGTACACTACGTTGTTTATCAGACTGAGATGCTGTATACCAGTCTACATATTGTAGAGAAGTGGGTACTGCAGAACATGAAACTGGTGATAGAGAAACTGTGGGATTTTCTGCTTGTGAACCATTTTCATCCGTTGCCAGCAGCTTTCCATTTGCTCCAGACTGAAAAGCTGCTGCACCTTGTGAAACTAAACTGGGCAAAACTGGACCAGAAGGGCCACTTACAGCCACAAAATGACCACTCTTCAACAATTCACTGCTCTTCGCAGTTGTACTCTCAGTGCTAGAGTCAACTGACACAATATCTTCTGCAATATCCACAAGTTCAAGATCACCAGTATATGGATTGATCATCTGCCGAGCTCTATTGGGTTCCAGAGTCACATTCTTGCCACTGATTGCATCACTTTTTAGTTTGCTATAACATACACTCGATGTTGTCATATTACTTTCTGAAGCCAGAGTTGTAGAAACCGGCAGAATCCAAGCCTTTGATGTGCCATCATTGGCTAACTGAATGCCTGCCGCCAGTTCACCAGGTTCCATGTCATTTCGTGACTGTTTTGCTTTTCTTGCAGATGAATTTCTCCGTCGTTTCTGTGGCAAGATCACAGCAGCAGACGTATCTGCTGCTTTGACTGGCTGACGTGGCACGGCTGCGACACTTTGCTGTCTTCGCATTTGCAACAGGTTGACAAGTACTGGACTGGACGTTGCGACATTCGGACTGACTCCAGCTCTCAGCGGCGATATCAAACACAAACCTTGCGAAAACTCTTTCACTGGCATTGAAGGTATCGCAAAACGAACTGCAACGGCGTCAGACCCTGCATGGCCACATACCAGATTTGGCCACTGCACCAGTCCGACTGGTTTTTGCAGCACAGAGGCAGAGCTTGAGGCAACATCATGAACTGGATGTTCCACTGCTGTGTGTCTTAGAGCACCAGATGCCGAAGCAACAATGTCTGGACAGCAACTTGGCACAATCGATGTTGGCACCTTGACCTGCTGAACAATGGAAGTTGTACCACCAATTCTGACACTCAACGTTGGCTGTGAGACTGACTGACTGCAACTGTGAGCATCAATGGCATCAGCTGGCTTTGTGCCACTGTCACTGCCATTTCCAGACATAGACATAACGTTATCGCCGCCAATCTGTACAGCCAGAACTCCGAGGTCATGCAACACAGAGTGCTGATGCTCGGCAAGTTGACGAAGTCTTTCAGCTGCATCAGCAGGAATGTTGAAGGTCACACGCACACTGTTCCATGGCTCAACTTTCTTCAAGATGAGACTTTGATCATCGCCTGCAAACAAACCATACATGAAGTTATGGAGATATGGCAATTTGTTCGGCGACTTCTTGGCATATTTTCCCTGCACATGCACAGAAAGATCTATTTACGAGCTTATACTCAAAAATATGACCTTACCATTCGCTCATGCAACCTCAAACACAAACCTTGCGAAAACTCTTTCAACCTCAATTTCCCACAAGTTGGAGGCATGTCCACTATCCGATAACATTTACTGCATATAATATACAATATTTCTGATACCCCACCATGTGACGTTAGTGTCTCATGTTTCTTCCAGTGATGAAATTATTAACTATATACAAACTTTGAGAATTCTACGGTAATCCATTTCCGAGTTGTGAATGGCTCAATCTGGTCACATTTCCAATACGTGTTACAGTCACTTCACATGCGCCGTGTCATGTGACCCATCACCGGAAGGCAAAAACACGGACCACATTTTTGAAAACCTTGACCCAATTTTGCTTTCACTTTGTTACTTACAGAGCTCTGTGATGAAGATTAAGCCATGTGAAAGGCAAAAAATAGCATTTTTCCCTGTCTTAAGGCTATGAAAAGCAGTTTTAAGTCGCAGAGAAACTAAGTCCCCGGTCCCCAAATGGCAGTTTTTTACTGACATTTAATGGTCTAAATCATCTGGTCCCCCAAAGTGCACATCCTTGGCCAGAACGACGTCTTTTGATGTATTTTGCGTTAGAATAAGTTTAGAGATGTAGGCTGTAGCAATTGACAAGAACCCAACAATGTCAAAAACTAGTCACCCCAGATGGTACAGAAAATCAAGTATAGAGGAAATACAAACCCATGGAGGAAGCGTAATAAATTTTAGCATGCCGGGTTATGTCCACGACATGCCTGCCAACTTTGGTGAAGATCAGTTGAAGGGTTTTGGCATGGCGAGGGGTTGAATTTTGGCCTTTTCCATTCACTTTTTTTGATGGCACAACACTCGCACTACCGTGTGTGTGATAAGCTGTGATTGATGTGGTCATATGCTGGTATAACAAAATTTAGTTTCATTCTGTAGGAGCAGAATGTGTTAATGGTACAGCGCACAAATCACAATCATGTAGTTCTCATGCCAAGTCAATAAAGTTAGTGTCAGAGAAGGTATATGACACGTCATGTGAATATTGTTTTCAAAGAGTTCCAGACACACATATAAATATTATCAAAACTAGTCACTGCACTTTGAAGCCACATGGCATTAATATGTGGCCGTGCATCTTTGAAACACAGCACATCAACCTATCAAATGTTATGTTGTGGATGCTCAGAATCATCGTAGACTCATATAGCAGCCGTCACCTGGATACTGGACACAATCCAGTGAAAAGCAAAAAATGAAAATTTTGATGGCACCTTCATTTTGTCATATTTCCGTAAATTATGTTTTGCAAGTTAGAGGCACTTTGCTGAAGTGGGTCACAATTGCTTAAAACAGAAAAAATATACAACTCATTGCCACAAATTTATAAGTCCAAAATCTGCTTTAACACAATTTGGTACAGAATTAAAAAGTAAGGTTAACTTTTGTGCAATCAACTTTTTAACTGCAATGCAGTTGTGATCAAAACTACTATTTATACATTAATGCACTATTAAAAATATCAAGGGAGTGCGAGGGACCACCTTGTCTCTTGCCCACCCACCTGTCTGTATTATATTACTTTGATGGTCTTGTATTTCGACTTAGAAGCAAATGCATCAAGCCCAAAAGCAGTCATCTGCAATGCAAAATGTCCACTGGAATAGATAAGATATTTGTATGCTGGGAGATGTGCACAAGGCTTCACACACTTGTCAACAGTTGTGTATTATATAGGCCTATTTCATGCGTTTTTGTTGAGCAGTCTGTTGTGAATGATAACAGTCAAGTGAGAAATGGTTCAGACAGTAAAGTTCAAAAATGCTTCTGGCTGTCCTGGGCTGGGTAACGGATGAATTGCAGGACCTAGATGGTGTTAATATGAGTAGTCTACTGCAGCAGATGAGCGCTTCACTTTTAGACAACCAAACTTAAAATTTAGCTCTCCGCAGTCTAGTAATGTCTCACTTTGCAGGTATATTGTGTACATCTTCCCGTACTCCATTTCAGGCATTTTAAACAGTTAGCATACACCTAACAGTATAAGCCTTCAGCGACTTGAAAAGTACATAAGTGCATGCTAACCCATCTCAGTGTAAGGAACAGTGTCATCCTGGAGGGCATTTTCAATCTTTTGGTGGTGTATTTGCAAATGTGATGTCATTCGTATAGCATTCTTTCAACAGCAGTTTTAATTTTTTTATAATCCGGGTTAATTGTACAACACACTAACATGCTGATTAATGTGATGACTTGAAAGCTACAATTATTTTTGACATTGGTCGACCGAAGTTCGGCTTCGGCTTGGCGGCCGAATGTGGGCAGTTGTGCATATTCTGCTTCGGCCAAATGTGAAAATTATTCTTCAGCCAAACCTTTGGCTTCGGATATTTTCTGTCATCATATTCGGCTCTGGCCGAATGTGATTCAGCGAAGGTATACATTAATATATACTAGGCGTTGCATGCACTGGCCAGTATAATACACGCCAGTCTTACCCTGTTTATCCTGCTCTGTTGAAATAAAACACTCCTATGGTTGGGTGTATGCGCAATGTGGGGGTTACAGCGCAATGTGGGGGTTACACGATGATACCCACATGTTGTAAAATACCCGTGACAAATTAGTAGCAGGCACAGCAGTCGTTAATACTGCGGATGTCTATGTGTAACCACCTGGCATGCAAGATGACACGGTTATCGCTTGATGCCGACTGATAACAGCATGCATTCATCATCAAAGATAAAATTTCCACTACCGAACCAGCTGCGAAAAAGTATTTGTCTGCTTCCCGACTACTGTAGCGTAGCC
>Ga0056115_1001783_pt1 | contig 10576 bp, 1 predicted proteins | sample WorMetOlspDAHAB1_FD_77007 | JGI IMG/M metagenome (GOLD analysis project Ga0056115, IMG submission 77007) | Marine gutless worms symbiont microbial communities from Max Planck institute for Marine Microbiology, Germany - Olavius sp. DAHAB.1 ... | reverse complement strand
TTGTGTATGCAAGAGCATAAAAACGACTAAACTTGTACAAGATCGTTCGTCGTCCGCCATGTTGGAAAAGCACAGCTCGTCTCGCTCGACACGCTCGTCTCGACTTGCTCGACTGGCTCGACACAGTCGAACGTGTCGAGTCGAGTCGAGCCAAGTGGAATTTGAGCCATAGTCTGCAAGACTGCTGTGTCTGTGACGTACGGGAGTGAGTGAGTAGAGTTTAATGCCCCACCTGACACAATGTAGGTCATTTCGGAGGTGGAGACTGTGACGTACAGCACCACTGCAGCTGCAATTTTCGCTTGTGCCACTATATAAGTGTGATATGCCTTTTTACATTTTTTTGTGTGTTTTCACAGGAGAGCACGATCCTCCGACAGTCAAGAGGGAGCTGGGCAGTCGTGGAACGGGACCGAGCCCGGGCGGTTTCACCCTCGACGACATCCAGCAAGTGCTCAGCGCCAACTGTCCGCTTCCGGGCGTCGTGGCCTGCGCCACCAACGACAACAGTTCGGTCGACGAACGCGCTCTGAAGGAAATCACGGCGTACCTTCAGTCGGAGACGGGCGTCACCAACCGCGAGGGGACGGCCACCATGCCGGGCCACGCCGCGGTGGGTGGCTACACTGCCCCGGGGGGCTCCGACTCGGGCGTGATGGTGCGCATGATCGGCGGGCCGGCTGCCGGACCCCCTGAGGCGCCCCGGGGGCCGAGCGCTGGCGACCCGCGGCCGACTGACCCGGCGGGCGGCGGAACGATCCTGGTGACGGACTCGAACCTGCCGTACCTGCAGCAGTTTCTGCCGAACCTGCAGACGGTGATGCAGTCGGTGCAAAGCCTGGTTCGCTGCGTGCCGGGCGGCGACGCGGCCGCGCAGCAGCAGCAGCGGTCCGTGTCTCTGCCGTCGCTGGCCGCTCCGAAGCCGCCGCCGGACGACGGAGGTCCGGTCAGCGTCCCGAAGAAGCGGAAGCGCAGCGGAAAGTCGGCGGGGCCCGACGGCCTTTCCAACTCGTTCGCTGCGCCGAAGGACGGCGACCAGGCAAAGGTGGAGCCGGATTCGGCGTCGGCGGCGGCCGGTTTCGCGTGCGGCCTGTGCTCGCGGACCTTCTCGAAGCGGCTGGGGCTGTCCGTCCACATCCAGCGGGCGCACGGGCACCGCCGCAGTTCCGAGTCGGTGGAGCCACCGGCGGCCCACAACGGCGGCGCGGCGGCCGCCGCCGAGAAGCGACCGGACGGCGGCGGCGTCAAGAACTGTTTCTTGAAGACGGCGAAGGTGGAACTGCGTGGCCCCCCGGGTGACGCCGGCCCAGTGTGTATGTGCGACGGGTGCGGCGACATTGTGTCCGGGCTCGAGGCCCACGCCGCGGTCTGCGTCGGACGCCAGTCGCCGCCTAAGGACGCCGCTTTGAAGGCCGCCGCCGAAAAGCCAGACCCGTCGTCGCTGCCGGCCGTCTCGACCAACACGGCCGTCGTGGAGATGCTGCAGCTGGCCGAGCACTTCCTCCGGCAGCACGTCCCGGTGCCGACGGAGCCCGCACCCGGCGTCGTGGAACCGCCGCCACTCCACATGCTGTCACCGCCGCCGCCCTACAGCGGCGCCGAGACCCGGGGGGGAGTCCCGGCGGCGGAAATACCCGCGTCTCCGGTGGTGGGAATTCTGCCGGTGGACTTGCCGGCGTCGGCCGGGAAGGAGATCATCTACGAGGGCAGCCGGATGCGCGAGTACGTCGAGTACCAGTGCGAGGCGTGTCTGCTGACGTTCACGAGCAGCTCGATGGCCAACAGCCACGTGGCGGACCACCACAGCTCAGCGAGCGTCAGCGCGTACCGCGTCTACGCCTGCCTGTCGTGTTCGCTGCGGTATCGCGACCCGCGCATCATGCGGCATCATGTGGTTTACCTCTGCGCGCAGGCGGACGGCCGGTCCCAGCAGCTGTATCCGTGCGCCTACTGCCACAAGACGTTCATGACGGCCGAATACATGGCGATGCATGTCCGTGTGCGGCACGGCGGCGGGGCCACCGCGTCGCCGCCGGTCCAGTGCGTGCTGCCGGCGCCCCCCGGTGCCTCGTCGGTCCCCAGTCTGGACCAGCTCGTCTCCCAGTTCCGCAGGACCCCCGGCGGCGCCGAGCCGACGTCCAATCACGCCGCGGTGCCGCTGCCGCTCAAACCCGGCTTGGCGTCCGATCTGGTCCGGACGGCCGAGGCGCCGAGTGGCCAGTCGGCGGTCGACGGCCGGCCGCCGCCGGGTGACGCGGCCAGCAAGCCGCGGTCGTCGAAGGCGAAGGGGATTCTGTACAAGAACGTGTTTATGCAGTGCGAGGGCACATACTACTGCTCGGCGTGCGGCGCCGACCTGACCGGCCGCGAGTCGAAGCGGCGACACCGCCAGATGCCGTGCGGTGACCCGAAGACGGCGTCCTACTCGCGGCGATACTCGTACGTGTGTCCGTACTGCTCGGAGCGGTTCCCGTCGCAGAAGCTATGCCGCCAGCACCAGATCGACGAGTGCCTGCCACTGATGGGCATCGGTACCGCCGAGCTGGGGGTCGGGGAGCACCGGTGCCCGCTCTGTCCCAAGACCTGCTTCGGGTTTCCAGCGCTCAAAGGACACATTATGCAAGCCCACCACCTGCCGAAGGACGAGACCGCCAAGCTGCTGGCGGAAGCGGCTGGTGCCGACAGTCGGGAGGAGTTCAACGGGGTGCTGTCGCCGGCGGGAATTGCCAGCCCGGGCACCGCGGCGACGTCGGGACAGCCGCTGTACCCCGACAACAGCGTGACGCCAGCCACCGGGATGGACTCGGACGACGAGCCAGACCACCCGAAGGAGCTGTTCCCGGCGCTATACGACGCGGCGGCGCCCGCCGACGATGCGGCGCGCCCGGCGAAGCGGAACCGGAAGTCGCGCGCGAACGAGTTTTTCGTGATGATGTTCCGCAACTACCCGATCCTGGCTAAGGGTGTGTCGATGTGCCGGTCGTGCGCCGGCCAGCTGGAGCCGAGCGCCACCGCCGAGTCGCATGCACCCGTTTGCGGCGGGACGGCGCCGCCCGACGTCCGCCGATCGACCCTCTTCCGCTGCACGCACTGCACGGCGACGTTCTGGCGCGCGAAGGACTGCCGCACGCACCAGCTTGAGTCGTGCCTCCCGGCACACGGCGTCAAGGTGGAGCGGCTGACCGAGCCGTCGGTGGCGTGCCCGATGTGCGACGTGCGGTCGTACAACCGGTCGGGGCTTATGTCGCACATGAAGTTCCGCCACGCGCTGGACACGGACGGCGTCCGCCAGGTGATGGACCGCTGCGGCATCCGCAAGTCGGTGCCGCCGACGCCCGACGACATCGTCGCTCCGTCCGCCGCAAGCCCGTCGGACGGCTCGCTGTCGATGGAGGACGATGCGGGCGTGGTCGGCATGCTGGCGCCCGCGTCGGCCGGCGGCGCCTCGTCCATGGACGCGCTCGTCGACGTCCTGCCGCCGGCGGACGACGTCGATGCCTCGTCGACGTGGCGAACTGCTGGAATTCTGATGCAGCGGTCTTCTGCTGACGTGTGTACGAACTTAAGCAACTGACGTCGCTCGTTGTGCGCGTGTTCGCGGTGTGACCCTCGGTTTTTCGGCGCTGTTCACGTAAAATATATCGTGCCCTATCCGTCCTCTCCAAGTAGTACGTTCAGCATCAAATACGAACACTGCACTCAAATTTTTAAAAAGATAATAATAAAAAAGATAAATGCATTAACACTGAATCACCTACGTGAGTTGTAATCCGTGTGTCTGCGTGGATTACGGAGGTGTATACCATTAAAATGGCGGATTAGGGCTACTTTTGGCTTTTTGGCTGCAGGCTAAAGACCGTGAGCACAGTACGTTTAGTATCATATAAGAAAATGCTTAAATTTAAAAAAGCTAATGTTAAAATTCTTTTAACACAACGACCATTAAAACGTCAGATTAGGGCTACGTGTGGCTGTATGGCTACAGGCCAAAGACTGTGGCTCCAGCGTAGGCTGTATGCTGGGTCAGTGACGACAACGCTGCTAATGTGGTAATTGTGTTGCTATTAATGAACGTTGCCATTGCTTTTACCTAAAAATCAGTAATCAGAATAAAGCCCACCAAACGACCACAATAACCCAGGCGGATTTTACCGTTTATACAGATAGGCTAGGCTTAGCGTTGAGCAGTTAAGACTACTTATGCGGTAACCTCTTGGTGTAAAAATCATCCACGAAATGACCTGTTATGTGTTGGGTTGGACGTTAATCCATATTAGTCCATTCCTGTCCTCTAGAGCCAGGTCACTTCAATGCAAAATTAAAGAAATTTCCCTGATATTTGTCGGTCGTTGCATCACAGTTAAAACTTTACGGTCATTGGTCACGTTTTTGTCACTTTAAAGAGAAAAATTCGAACTGAATTGTAACTGCAGTATCTCAGTAGTCAGTATAGTGCCTTCCAGCCTACAGTAACATTAAAACATTGGCGTTTGTTTTCTGCCAGGAATTAAGCTGCAGTCTACACAACAGGGTCTTAATTTATGCATTTTGGCAATGTATGCGCACATTTAATGTTCCCTGAAATACTAAATCTAAGACAAGCATAAAAGGTGTAGCACGCTTAATGCCGAAGTTTAAACAGGGAAAAGTGTCAGTTAGTATGGTCGTAAGTTTGTATGAAATCGGGTTAACTTTTGTAGTAATTATGATGGAAACGCAATTCACTTTTAATACGTATTGCTGCATGGCGATGGCACGATTGACATTTTTAGCCGTAATTAATCATGTCATCAGTGGGAAGTAAAGAGTAAAAACTGTCAAAGGTTGTATGACACTGTGCAAACCGTTTAATTTTTGTCAGTTCTGTCGGCCATGGTCCTTCGCTTCATGTAAACTAAACGCATGCAGAAACGAGCGACAACTAACGACCTTCTTTGTATTGTACATAAATTTTAAGCAAATAAGTAGCGGATTTTTTGTGCCGTGATTAAATTTTTAATCACTATCAATTATTTTAATCGTGATTAATACATTAATGCATTAATCATGCATTAACTGTGACTAATATGCTGCCCATTAATTGGACAGCATATGGTTCCGGATGTAAATCGGGCACATGGCAAACTCTGAGAATTAGAGAAAGAGCGATTATTGGACGGTGTTTGGTCAAATATCTATGGTTGCGTAAAATTGGAAACGGTTCCATAGAGCCGTCGAGTTCGAGACGGGCGAAATTTATCGGCGCCGAAAAACGTGTGTCTGTCGTGTGTCACCGCCGATCGTGTCGTGACGAAAAGACAGTTGTCGACTTGCATTTGTGTGTTTTTTTCTCGTTTGTCGGAGTTTCAGCGAGAGAGACTAAATGTATGTCAGAATGATGAGCGTTTACAGTCAGTCGTCAGTCAATCGGCCAGTCAGCGCCGATATCTGCTGCCGTTTTCATAGTAGCTCTGCCACACACGGTTTGTTTACGACTGTTAGCAGTGGTCTGTGCGATGAATCGCCGATAGAATTGTTGCTTATTTTTATACGTCATCATGGTCCAGTGTGTCGGCGAGTTGATCCGAATCTAGCAAGTCAGTGAGTAAGTAAATGTTTACCTAGATTTGTGACCCAGCTTTTTATGCGGCGCCTGTTGTCTGAGTTATATATGCGCGTGTGCACTACCGGCGGGAGGGGGAGGGGCGAATCTGTCACTGCCCAATGGACCATGATTGCATAATTTATGCGTTGATGATGCTAATATATGCAGGCCTGTGATGTAACCATAGATATCTTACAATTAGTGCAACATGTCAACACGCCCACTGTCATAATTTTGACATATAAACGCAAATTAAACTTAGAGAATTAGAAATTTAATACATTAACAATTTTGTTAGGAATGCTGCATTAACTTTTGCTGCAGTAATTTAGACTTGATACAGTTAATGCCATTGTAACAATATGATAAAAACAGCAGAAGAGTTACAGGCACCGAAAACATGAATTTGCATAAATTACTTGCGCAACTATGGTCGCGTAAATTAGGAAATTGTCCAATCTGCCAAGTTGATACTGCACTCGTTGAACCGTGCTTAGTTTGGCGACTTTTTGATTGGCTGTTTAGCAATGAACGGGTGTCCAATCCGGTTCTGTTGCTATAAATAGAAGTGGAGTGTTCTGCCATCTGTCGTACTGTTTGGCCAAAGATGTCCGTTGATTGGCGAGTCATGTAATTAGAGCGCGTTTAATATCAAATGCTATATGATTAACGGTGGTACCTTTGATGGTAGTGCGCTGGCGGCTGGTATACTGTGTTGCCATCGGTGACACTTAAGTCGTTGTTTCGGCCTTTTTCACGAGTTTCCCGTGGATTATTATTCTAAATGGACGTATCAAAATGTGTAAAGAAATAAATTGCAAAAGAGATTTGTTTACCAGTAACATACAAACGTATACATGAAACATTTAGGTTATTATTGCGTCAGACGGCTGTGGCTTACAGCAATGGCCAATGCCAGTACACAGTTCATAATAGCCTGACAGATAGGACATCTACGCTGCACTTGTACTTAAACATTATCAGTGCACACAAACAATTTATGGGGAAAACAAATAATCAGGTAAATCTACATAAAAGAGACTCGCACAATATTTGCATTGGCATGTGACTGACGTTGCAAAGCGTATCGCTATCCGAATATACGTATATAAATATATAACAGAACGGCAAACATGTTGCACGTTTTTTCCATATTTATCATATGTGAATCTCATACGAAAGTGGATAGCAGTTTTATGTGCATCATTTACCAGCAGATGCAACGACTAGAAGCGAATAGAGATGTGAAATTCTTTTGCACGACTTTTTCCTGGCTGTCAGTTTGTGGCTGTGTTACTGCTCTCCAGTGTCAACGAAAATGTTCTTTTTGTTTTTTGCTCTAGACATATGGAATCGTATGTGTCATACATGGCACTGCCACCAATGTGCTGCATGTTAGTTCGTTTGCACATTTTGATACTTCGACAGAGAATGGCAATTGTCAACATGGCGGACTTGTGAAAAATGCCCGATTTTTCGAGTGTCCTGCTGTCCGTACGTGTCTAATCTGCCTCCGTGTCTCTTTGTGTGTGTGTGTGTGTTGATGTTTGGCTGTTTGCTTTCCTCCGCAAACGGTCTGCTTTGTATTGCACCCGCTTTTGTCCGCTCAAAGTCGATGATACTGTGGTGGAAACTGTTGTTATGCTGAAAGTACCGATGCTCCTAATTTGTGCGTAGCCAGGACTGCTCTGGGGATTGCATTCGATCCCGTGTCCACTGAAAAATTTGTGGGAATCCCCCGCCCCCACAGAAATCCCCGCACTTAGTGTTTCGCCCTCAGAACCCGCAAAATCTTCCGTACATGCATGTATACCGGCACCCTGCAGGTGCTCCCGAACCATTTTTCAACAGGGGGTCAAGGGTCAAAAATGAGGTTTGTCATGTAACGTGATAGGTTGATTTTCATAAGTGCCATATGCAAATTTCTGGCCTCAGCTCCAAATTTTAAGGGTGTTGGCACCCTGTCACTTTTTGTTAGATGCGTATTTTTTCCTGTTTGTTATTTAGGCCTATACTGTCTGTGTATGTGCAGTATGGTACTGTCACTCCACGTGATGTATGAAAGTCAGAATATAGACTTACCCATGCGGCTTCGTCACAGTCTCCGTACCCATGGGAATTCCCTCTCCCGCGGCCGCCATCATTAATTGTACGCACATTATAACTGTCGAGCGATTAATTTTTGCTTGCGTTAAAGCGTTAATGACGCGTTTTTTTGGACAGCGTGTGGGGGACCACCCATGTTGCTTGTACGCCCGTCCGTCCGTCCGTATCGCAGTGTTTTGACGGTACACAGAGTCCCATGGTCATCCTAATGGTTGGTGTTAGTCATAAGCCATAAGTTTGATAATCTTGGGCCCTATTTTCGAAAAATCATAAGATGGTCATAAAATCGTCATAACTTCGTCGTAAAGTTATGCTCTGAAACTAGTTTGTTTACACGTGTGTTACTTTTTGCTTTAATTTGTCGTTACTTACGAGAGCGGGCAAATGCGCCTTTTGTGTTTGTTTATGTTTACGTTTTGCTAAAACAATCGCAGTCTAAAGTTATTTGTTATCGTAACTTTGTCATAACTTAAGATCATAAAATCATCTTAAGATCTTTAGAAAATTAGCATATTTATGATCATAAATTCGTCATAATTTCGTCGTAAGTTAGTTATAACAAATTTGTGATCATAAGTTCGTCTTAACTTCGTTGTAACGAATTTATGATTGTAAAAATTCGTCATTAGATTTTTCAAAAATCGGGCCCCTGACCTTTGGTTACAGTCCCAGTCGCATGGTAGTTGCTTCTGTTGAAATCAGAGGATTCCGATTGGGTAGTTGCATTATTCTGCAGTTCAGTACAGCTGTTGCAACTGCACTGTAGTTTCATCAGTGCATGTACAGCATTTTTACCGGAGTCTGTTTGGTGTAATAACCGTGTCAGTTTATCCCAGGATAGTTTGTCGTAGTTTCACAGTTGTTTCTGTGCTGTCTTAGTTCTTCCGACATTTTTTCGAATTATATCATCGGATTGTATTTACCGTAGGTCAGTCGACTAGTCCAACTCAGCCTTTCATCCCTCCTGGGTCAGTAAACGAGTAGTGATCCATGGATAACGGAGGTGGAGACCGTTAAAACTACAGAGTATAGGGCTACGTTCGGTTGTATTGCTACGTGAGCGCGGGCTTGAGCTGCGGCCTAGGCTGAACGCCGGCCCTGTCTGTGATGCGCAGCGCCGCCGAGGCAACATATGAGGCTTACAGTGCTATATAAGAGAACGTTATATAAGAACTTTTTTACCTTTGAATTACCGTCATGTTGGCTCGAGCTGGTATCTGCCTGCTGCTAACCGGTGCAGTGTTAAGTCGCGTGAAATATTCAATACACGATATCTGTCGTTACATACAATGTGCAAAAATTTGAGGGGTCTGGGATCTTTTGCCTTCGCATTTTACGTGGCCCATATGACAGTCACGTGACAGGTGATGACGTGAGTCGCGTGACCCATTTTGTTTGCGTATTAATAATGGCTCCCGTCGACGTAAAGCGAACGAATAGGCGTTTAAACGAATTTCTTTTGGCTACGGTAGATGATGTAGAGGTTGCATTTAAATACAATATACTGATATTATAATATAGCATGAACTGCAGCTCAAAAGTATTACGAGTCCAAAACGCGATGTCAATTATTATTGTTGTTCTTATTATTATTAAAACTTATCTGTTGTTCACCATTCTCCGAGCCAGAACGGCCAGGCAGTACAGAGTGTATAACAATAGGAGGAAAAACACCTTTTTTGGGGGGGGCTATTGAATTGGGTGTTAATAGGGGTGCGAAACTTCCTTGCTTCGCGGGAGAACTGTTAGTTGACGTCTGACTAATAAGACTAGGGTGTGGCTCATAACTGGCTGACGTTTTTGTTGTTCGGTGTTATTTGGGAAAATACAGAGGGGGAATGCCCAGACATGGGGAGTAAAGGCTACCCCACTACAGTGAAGTCCAAAAGAATGGGGAAGGGGTAGCAGCCCTTTTTGGGGAGGGGAATCCCCCGCCCCCGTAGTGAAATGCCGCCTTGAATATAACTGCTAAAAGTGATGTCGTCGTCGTCGTCGATGGCCGATTTTGCTTCGTGTCGCGCGTGTTTTTCAGTGACAATTTCAACGACATATTACGATCAGTTTCTGTAGCCACCGTGTTGTTCTGTGCGCGTGTGGGCCGCCGGGCCCAGTTGTCAAGGCAGCAGCAACAGCAACGTGAGCAGCGGCGACTGCAACTTCGATGTGCCGTGGTGCATCGGACGTCGGAGATAATTTGCGTCGTTTTTTTTGTCGTCGGAACTCGTCTGCGTGGTGACGCCGTCGTAGAAAATTTTATTTTTTTGCCATTGTGTGAACGTTTTTTTTGCGCACGTGTTGCAGGGGCGGACTGGCTTTTCATGCAGGCCCTGGCTAAGTAGGCAGACCGGCCCCATCAGCAGTGGCGTAACTAGTAACATGGGACCCCTAAACAAATATCCAAATAGAGCCCTCGCTTCTCAGCTAAGGGTTCATGGGCCCCTCCCCCATTCCACTACCTCCTTCCCTCTCCTCCTCTTTGTGACTTTGTCCCTCGCTCCCTTTTCTCCCCTCCCTTCATACCCTTCCCCTGTTGGCGGGTAAGTCATTTGACTTATTCCAACATTTGACGTTGCGGCCCACCTGGCCGGCGGACCAACCGGCCTTCCTGTCAGGTGCCTGGCTGCCCTGTCTGCCCCTGTGTGTGTTGCAGTGCTGATATGTCGGAGCAAATTTGCAGCATAGTGATGCAAATTTTAGTGGGTTTGGCGCGTGGCGGCGTGGGCTGTTGGCTATTGTCGATGATTGATTTGCTCAGCCAGCACGAGCTCAGACCGTCACTGTGCCCCACTGCTTAAAGGAGGAGATTTTTGCAGACCTAATTAAGCAGCTGGCATACGATCCATGTTGGCCAGATGGCTCTAGCTTAAATTAACAGCCAGCGGACTT
>Ga0056115_1001782_pt1 | contig 10577 bp, 8 predicted proteins | sample WorMetOlspDAHAB1_FD_77007 | JGI IMG/M metagenome (GOLD analysis project Ga0056115, IMG submission 77007) | Marine gutless worms symbiont microbial communities from Max Planck institute for Marine Microbiology, Germany - Olavius sp. DAHAB.1 ... | reverse complement strand
GCCGGCAGACTGTTCCACACAGTGGACCGTTGACGAGGAAACTCCGGTCGCCGTAGCATGATGATGACAGTTTATTGATAATTCTGTAGCTGGGGGGGGGGCGGGAGCAAGGGGGGGGGAGTTTTTTTGGACCACCCCGTATTTGCACGCGCGATCTCGGACCACGTATCCACACTGCATTTGGCATGCCATTTGTGATGCGGGCGGTCGCTGCCCGTCCGCGGACCGCCTGTTCCGTGTTCGATTGCTAACGTCTAACGCTGGCTCTCGTGTGTGTGCGTGTGTGCGTGCATGGTTTTTCCATTTGCAGTAAGTTTGCTTCGCATACCGCCACTTTCAGGTGACTACGGACAATCGCCGGGTCTCGGCCTGCTGCGGCTTCACTCGACGTTCCGCCATGACCTCAAGATCTACGCGTCGGACGAGGGCCGCGTCCAAATGACGGCTGCCGCTTTCGCCAAGGTCGGTGGTTGGTAGGCCGGCGCCGCGGAAATAATGCCCGACAAGTCGCCGACAAACCAACTCGCGGACTGGTCAACATGCGGACTAGTCAGCTGTCCGACGGTGAATTTTTAGAAATCACGGAAATACTACACTATATTTGTACATTAAACCTAACCTTAACCCTGTCGAATATTGACCATGAACAAGTAGTGTAAATCACACTTAGTGCAATTATGTACTCCCAAATTTTCCGTCAAGCATTTCGGCAAGTTGACTAGTCTGCGAGTTGACCAGTCTGCAACTTGACTGACAGCGAGTTGGTTTGGCGGCGAATTGTCCAGCTACCGAAATAAATTGCTTGTTGGTTCAGTCGCATTGCCGCGTGCGTGATAATCGGCCTTCGAGAGATTGGATTTTTGGTAGGATGACGGGTCCGATGTTCATATACGGGATTGCCACTTTTTTGGGAGAATCTGGAAACCTCGACAGGTTGTCGCGGAATTTAAAGACGGTCGGGGAGGAAGCAAAAGTCTGGGGTGGGGGAAAAGTCACAGGAATTGCCCTGTCGTCGTGGCTATTTTGCTAGAAATCACCAGGGCGATTCTTTTTGTTAGTTTTTTAATCACAATGCACAGCTGTGGTTTTTCCATGTGTAAGCTGTCCGGGGGAGAATTGCAGTTGCGGGTACGGTTCGTGTGACGAAGTTTCATCGGTCTCCCATATTTTCCCGGCCGCAAATTCAAGACTGAAAAAGTTGGGGGAAGTGATAACCCTGTGACTGACCAACGGGAAATTGGATTGTTATCGTTCAGTTATCCACTTACGAGGCGCATCAAGACGAGTTTGTTGTCTTCAGGGTTGCCTGCTTTTTTCTGAAAAACCTGGACAAGTCGGAATTCGTAGACGGTCAGGGAAAAGTCGTGGAGAAAGCATGGAAGAGAAGAGTCGTGGGATTCGTCTTGTCGGGCCAAATTTGGATCTCGTTAGCAATTGTTAACGCGCCGGTTTTTTTTTCTACTCTCGGGAACAGTTGCAGTTACAACTTCAAGCGTAGATCTTGGAAGAAGTTTTCATTTGTTTACTGTATTTAGATGTGGGAAAATTGCGCGGGAAAGTCGGGGGAAATCAGTTCTGTCCGAGACGTGGCAACCCTCTGTCTGCTGTTCCGTTAACCGCGTGCGCATTTTCCGGCGGCTTAACCTTTAACACTGTTGCCGTTTTTAACGTCGCAGCTTGCTGGCTCGTTTTCAAGGTGGGTTATTATGCGGGTCAGTTAGCCACTTGTTTAGGTGTTGGCAGTTTTTCATCCTTGATCGAGGTTTGCACTCTCTGGTTGCTCTCTGCTAGTGTTTATTTCGTCATTTTGTGTCGTTTCATCCACGATTGTAGTGTTTGTTCGGTGACTTGTCTGCCTGGATACCCAAGAATTGTTAATACTATTTTAGCTTTATGTCTCTTTTGTTCCCTGGTTTATATGGGTGTGTTTTATATTAATTTTTTAATTTTTTCCTTCCTTTTCATTATTAGTCACTGTTAAGCGCCTTTGTCCGTTAGTTGTGGGAGCAGAAGAAGAATATTTATGCATAGACAGTGAAGATCATTACATGGGAGCATGTCCTTGTCGTATTCTTTGAGCCGGCTGATTTAACAGCCAGTGCCTTTATCGATCTTACACCAGTATGCCAGCAATTTCGGTCGCAGGGCCAGCAGTGTCCGAACTATGGCCTGTACTCGTTGCACCTACGCTTGGAGGGATGGTGGGTCTGAGTGGCTTGGAACTAATTTCCGAAGGTGGTGGCGAATCCCGGTACTAACGGGGCTTGTCGGAGGCGCTGGAAAAAACTTCTCGAATGAGCGATTGTTTGATTGGTTCTGCGAACAAGAAACTTTATCTGCAAGCGTGAACATTAACATGTTGTCTCCGAGAAGCGATATCACTCACCAGTGCACACAGTTGCAATTGTTTTCGCGTTATATTGTTAGCAGTATAGATTGAGGGTTCAGTACAGTGACAACGGTAAGTGGTAGAAATACGTATGCATAACCACTAACTTACCGGACACTGAATCGAATCCTAACCCTAAACTGACTCTACCACTAAATCACTCGCAGTTAGTAAGCATTCAACTGCATATAGTCGCATTTCCTACATGTCCAGAGACATTTGTACTAGACAGTGTTGGTAAATTGAAGCACGCTGATGTAATGTGTTGGTATTTTGTACTGAACTCGTTACGCTGGCATCCATCTTGTGCGTGTGTGCGACGCAGGGGTTCTTGGCCCTGGAAGGCGAACTGACTCCGATACTGGTCCAGATGGTGAAGAGCGCTAACATGAACGGACTTCTCGACAACGACAATGAGTCTTCCAAGTACCAGAACATGTGAGCCCGGATGTTCACCGTATTGTTCTGCTGTCGCGTTTATGTTTCTTTTGTGTTTCGATGCCTTTGTTCAACAAACAAACGAAAACAGAAAAACAGAACCAACGAAAACAGAAAAACAGAATTACAGTGTAAAGATCGCTGCAGCTCTGTGGAGTATGCAGCTTGTTGTGGCCCTTTCATATGCGGTACATTGCACAGTGCATCGCAGCTATATCAAGATAAACTCCCATTGTTGTTTAATGGACGTAGGCGAAAAACGAAGACGGTTCAACGAACAGTTTCTTAATTATACCCAATTTAATACCATAGAGTAGTTTACCACATTGTTCTACCATAGATAGATAGGAGCAGCCATTTTTGCCGAGTCACACAACTGGTGATAGAATATTTTAATGGTGCACATAACGCGTATGACCAAAATTATTTTTTTCAATTCGAAAGGGGAAAAACTAATGCGCGTGCGCTTTATGCAAACAGAAGACTGCGAATACAATTTAAAAGTGGTAGAGAAATAGCCAAACAGAGTTGTGACAAGGAGTAAAACAGGGCTGCCGCTTTTCTGGAAAATTTGGAAATCGGGGAATTGAAAAACAGCCAGGAAAAACTCTGGGAGAAAGCAAAGTCGGGGGAAGAGTCGGTGAAAAGTGGGATTTTTTTCACATCGGGGAAAATTTGTATTTTCAATTTTCGCACAATTGTTAGTATGGTGTTTTTGCCCAATTACAGTTTCTACAATCAAGTTTTGGATGTATCAAGTTTGGAATTCTGTGCGTTCTGTCTGTTAGCTATCGGTACAGGGACAGCTTGTGTGAAGAAGTTTGTTTCCTACAGCGTGCATTTCGATGCTCAAAATGGACGTGACAAGTCTGGGAATTTGCTTGTGTGAAGAAGTTTGTTTCCTACAGCGTGCATTTCGATGCTCAAAATGGACGTGACAAGTCCGGGAATTTGCTGTGATAAAGATGGTTATTTGTTCTGTCTAGGAAGTGGCAGTCCTGGTAAATGCAGTTCAGCTTTACATGATGAAGCAAGTGCGATTCCGACTCAAGGGCAATGACTACGTGAATACGTGCCTGAATTAAATCATTAGATTAACTTTTTTTGCCTGTTTGTACGTCATTAAATGTGGTTTTATTTAGTTTTTATGTTCTTTTTCTCCACCAGATGATTTTGTAATGCATGGTCGTTCTGTTTAGCTGTAGACTAAGCGCTATTAATGTAATGTAATCGCCATAACCTGTCGCTGGAATACCTCTATGGCAAACTTCGAACATGTCACTAACATCAGTTCGAGGCAACTACTGAGACCGTCATCGACGTCTGCACTGATCGTACCATCATTGTGGTTGTTAGTGCCCACTTTGGTGCTAGGACGTTTCCTGTTGCTGCTTCTCGCATCTGGAACAGTCTGCCACTTCACGTCACTTCAGCACCATCTCTACACACTTTCTGATGAAGAGGCCAAGCCGTTTTTGTTCAGCGGCAGTTTCCCGGCCTAATTTGTTGTTCTCTACAGCTGCTGCGACTTTGTTCTCGGCCTAGCAGTCTTCGGGTTTAATGCCTTACATGTTAACTGACTAAACATTTCCTAGCCGAGTGTCGTACGAGAGAGAGCCATGGTAGCTTTTTTTTGAGTTTGTATGTTTAGTTGTTTTGGGTTTTTGAGATTTGTCGAGTTCTGCGTTTTCCTGCAGTGTTTATTTTTGTCAGTATCGTTCAAGCAACTGGCCGTCAAGACTGCCTCCGAAATGACCCAAACTGCCTCAGGTTGACCACCGTTAAACTCTACTCACTCACTCACTCACTCACTCACTCACACATCTGTGGTTATCACCCACACCTTGGAACGTAGCCTTTTCCACGACTTGCACGCTGCAGTGAGGATTTTTATGAATTTTTCTCTGTCAAGGAATCCAAATGAATTTTTTCAGTTCAGCGTTTTAAGAAAACGTCTAACTCTTCTGTCATTCCTTTCCCAAATCCTTGTATGCCTGCTCCGTGACTACGTCATCATTTTAGACGCTATAATTGAGATTTTCACTAACTTATATACTTACTTTTTACACAACATGGCTGCTTATCATTGTGGAGGGCGAAGGATGTGGTGCCAGAAAGAACGGTATATATAAATTTAGATAAATATGCAGCCTTTTAAACTATAAAACATAATAATAGGCCTATCTTGGTAAGTAAGTAAGTAAGTAAGAGCATATCTAAAGCGCAGTTAAACAGGTTCACACTGCTCTGGTGGTCCCACTCCCCAAATGAAAGCTTCTTTGCAGCAGCTGTCTAAAATGGCTGTATGAGAAATCCGACTGTCTGAGGTCTGTTGAAAGATTGTTATTGTTACAGTTCTACAGAAGGACGTATTCGTGTCATCATCAGCATTGTCGTCATATTTTTCTGAAACCTGCTGGAACCAGTACAGCTGCCCTCTATGTACAGCTGTTTCCGGACTGGGAAGTCCAATGTCGTCTTCGGATAGTTGCACCCAGGCGTTGTGACTCGTGAGGTCGACCAGGGATAGTCTCTTGTTGTGTTGCAGGGACAGGCTGAACTGGACCGCGACGGGCGTCGTTCTGCACTGACCATTGCCAAATCTTCATTGGCGAACTGGTTCAGGCGTCTCTGGTCCGTTGGCGACAGCTTTTCCGGTCGCCGCTTAATTCCCGGGGGCTGTGGAACACTCTGCCACAGAACGTCTCCTCGGCGCCGTCACTGACTGTTTTGCAGGAAACTCCTGAAGACTTGTCGCTTCAATCAGTCCTTTATCCATTGATGCATGCAGGCCTCAGTGCAGTGACTTCGTCATTTCGGTCTCCCCGAAAGGGGCAACCTCGTTCCTGACCGAGGGTCGCATGAGTATGACCAAATCAGAGTTAGCTTGTGTTTATTGTACTTTAGGTTTATTGATTTGTGTGTATTTTTCTGTGTCGTTTGGTTTTTGTTTCTTAGTATGTTAGCCAAGTGATTGGCTGGGAAGACTTACTCTCGTGATATATTTCGTGTCAAAGGGTTTGCCCTACAAGACCGGATTGAAGAGTGATTTTTGTAATAGTCTATTGTATGTATTCCCAACACATAACATTGCAAACTTTCTCCGATTAATTTCACTTTTTAACTGCAACATACTTGTTAAAGGCATGATATAGTCTGTTTGTGCTGAAATTGCCGTTAAACCGCAATCAATCAGTCAGTCATCATTTCGGACACTATACTCATTCTTTTTACATACTTACTTGCTTCCTTACTTACATACTTACTTGACCGTTCATGCAGTAGTCACTGTGCTGGGCTTCTGTAGCTGCAAGTAACAGTAGAAGTGGATTTTTTCTGTTCAGTGTTAAAGAGAAGCTTCAAGCCTTACTCAACATCGACCGGCAGTTCTGCGAAGATGACTTTGAAAAGGTTCATTCTTTTGCTGTTAATTCAATCGACCCCCTCCGAAATAAGTCGGTAGGTTGGTAAGTTTGTTAAAAACGCATTAGTGGCATGTGCTGAATCGATGAATAAACTGCTATAAAAATCATCAGTTTTTATACATACGTACTTTACAAATAATTAAAAACGACCAAAACTGTGTTGGTCGGGTCATTGAACTCTGCTTCCCACGCTGCTTCATTTGAAGCGTTTTACCTCAGCCCAACCCTCCCCCATTTTTCGACTTGTGTGTCTGTACAAAAATATTGTCTGGTTTCATATGGCAACGCAGTCAGCATATTACTGCAGATAGTGGACAACTGATTCAGCGATAACTGGTATTAAAGCCGTGGTGTGAAAGGTTGTTGACAAAGTTTAGAGTGTGGCGCCAGTTCAGTCTGCTTTTGTCTTATGCTCACTGCTAGTGTTATGTTCGTGTATTGTTAGTTTGCGCCGACCGGGTGTGGATCCGTGCTGAAAGCAATGCATTTCATCGGCAACCCTCGCGAGACGTGCGCCAAGATGTACGTTCTCATGCTGCGTCTCCTGGAGCGGATCAGTGAGCTCAAGGACGATCCAAAGTGCGCAGGTATCTGTCCGCCCAGTCCGGCGATATCTCGATTCTGTTGGCTGTGCCGAAAATCCGACCCAGACCAGAACCTAGACCCAGCCCGTTGCAAGAAGCCAGAACTAACCCTAACTCTAACCCTATTCCTAACTATCACAACTCTAACCCGTACCATACTAACCCTAACCATAATCCTAATCTCAACCTTAATATGGAAACTTTGATTAAGAAAGTTACCAGTGAGTAAAGGTAAAATGTGTTAGTTATTTAGTTGGTTAACGAATCAACTGCTACGCTGTTAGCAAAAAATCAGGTTGGGAAGCTACAGTCGAATGAGAATGTCTTCAGCCTCTGTCTAAAAGTCTGCAGATGCTGAAGTGTTAATAACAATTATGATAGTTGTTTGTTGGTATTTCTGCTCTTGTTTTTGCTCTTATTATAACCGTGATAATAATTATTATGATGGTCCTGGGAAGACGGGTGATCAACATCGCTGGACACTCCAGGGAGACCATGTACCTGTTCCAGCAATTTATCAGTGTCTTTGCGAAAGAGTAACTAATGCGCTGTCATTTCAGAACATGTTCATCGCCAGCTAACCTGTTGCATACCAGTTATTTACCCAAATGTTAACAAATTTTTCATCCAAATTATTCATCCCCCTCTCGGCGACCTTCATGTGAACATGCCGGTTTAACATACTACACACTGCTATCACCTTCCATCACTTTTTTACTGTATCATACTGAGCTCAAAACCTACCTTTTCAGAAAATCTTATCTTCCACCTTAGTCTGTTTCGGTCTGGTGGACTGATCTCATGGCTTTAGACTGCTTACTGGACTTAATTGTTCATAGGTTTTTTAATGTTTTAGTTGTATTTTTCTGTTTTAGTTATTCCTATGTGCACAGACAAAGTTGGTCAGCTCTCTGGTCATCTTTTGGGCGCACAATAATATAGTACTTGATTTGATTTGATGTTTAGTGCCCTCGGCTTTGTGCTCGAGGGCCAAGAAAATATAGTTTGTTCAATTGATATAGGTGGATTTGATCTGCGTTAACTGCGTCGTATGTTGGTGTGCGACAGAGATGAAGCTGTATCACGGCGAGACGTGGGAGCTGATGCAGCGTCGCTGGGGCAAACTGATCAAGGACTTTTGGCCGAACGTCGACGTGTACGACATCAGCAAGATTCCGGACATCTACGACTGCATCAAGTACGACCTGCAGCACAACATGAAAATTCTGCGTTTCACCGAAGCCGAGGAGCTGCACACGATCGCAAAAGCCATGGCTGACATCGTCATACCCCAGGTCAGCTTCTGCATGTACACTGTAGTATAAGTGTTGATATCGTCCCCTCGTGTGTGTGGCTTGATGACCTAGTGGTAGAGTGTCAGACTCGTGATTGAGTGGTCTCGGGTACGAGTTAATGTCAGTGAGTCGATATCTCACCAGGTTTGCGTCTCCGATGTAGCTTCAAAACATATGTGGACCATACAGTTTATGCACTGGATAAGGTGGTAACAGCTGAACGTTGTATACGTGGATGCACAGAGCATCATTGGGGTTAAGCAGACCAGTGGTCCATGAAGAAAACCATCTTCACCAATCTCGTTCTCTCCAAGTGTCCCTTGAAGATGTTGACAGTGCTCGAATTAACTGCCTCCTGCGAGAAACTGTTCCATCGATTCAGGACTCCAGACAAAAAGAATTTATTTAGCACAATATCACGTAATCCCTCTGTTAGACTGTTAGAGTCTTGTTAACTTGTTATCACGCTCTGCTGCTAATTCGTACTGCTGTATAATGTAATAATAATACGAAATTTATATAGCGCCATAATGCTGTTAGGCGGCTACAGAGGCGAAATATGTTTTATTCGTGAGCAACAAATTACTTACTTATTTACTTACTTTACTTACTAACTTAATGCTGAAAAAACTTTGTCCTTAGCAGGTGGCCAAAGATGGCGATGCTGAGGCGTGGATCGCTCAGATCATTTCCCAGCGAGTTTGCCTTATCCACTGCACTGTTAAGTATGGCCTTGGGCAAGCCAGTCACGCACACTTGACACTGTCACAAAGCAGTATAATTTGGTACCAGTGACGCTCCAAAGCTAGGAAGGTAAACGTAGGTTCGGTGTGGCACTGGCCATGCGTCTCAAACTATGTGGTTTTATATTACCTGTGGGCTCAAACACTTAAGACAGGGAGATGAGCACTCATGGCTGTGGTGGCCCTTTTACGTGTTTAGAGTGCCACCTGTATTGGCTCGGGAGCTGTAGTTTCCGTACTGCTGATTGGAAAGATGCAGCACAAACTGTTGTTTTGTCAGAGATTTGAACCCTTTGAGAGCTTTTATCTTACAGGTCACTTTCTCGATGTCGGCTGAAGGCTGATGAACTCGGTTACCAACTGTGACATTTGTTTTGTAACTTCTATTGGATTTGATTTTACCTCACTTTCTTTCTGTCTGCTACGTACTGTTATGATTTTTACAGTTTCATGTATCAGCTTTTATGCTTATTGATTGTTATCCCGTTTTCACTTATGCCTTTTCCCCGAAAGATGCGACAATAACTGATGCCGCATGTTGTCAGAAATTTGCTCCCTTTGAGAGCTCTCTTTCCATTAACGATTGTCACATATGCTGCTGATGCAGGAGTATGGCATAACTCGCGATGAGAAACTGCTGATTGGCCAGTGTATCTGCACTCCGTTGCTGCGCAAGATTCTTGCCGATTTCCAGCGAAATGCCGAAGAAGAGGAGGAGTCAACCCGACTTGATTCTAGGTTATTTTAGCATTTTTAGCAATTTTTTTCAGCAAGAACAGTTTTATTTGGCATTAGCAATCTTGCGTGCAACAGCGTTTCTCTGAAAATCCTCGAATTTTATTTTAATTTCTTTTTTTCAAGGCCCACAGAAGTCATTGAAAATGGAATTCGTTTTTGAAAGTCCATAAACTCAATTGAAACAGTCATTGATATTTGAACAGCATGAGAGTAAGCTGTTAAAACTTGCAAACCGTAAATAAACACTAATCGAATAGATGGTGAGGTAAATATGAATACCAGATCACAATTGCGTACACATGCTATGCGAGAGAGAATGTGCAATATTGTTCTGATGAATGTATACTTTCCAGAGACCTCGTACCTCACTGACGAATTTCACCAGTCTTCCAATTTCGAGGCCCGTCGACGTTTCCCTCTGCCCCGTCATCATCTCTTGTTTTCTGGCATACTCAGTTTTCAACCTTTGGCAACCGCGTTCGATTCCTGGAGAATAAGTGTCGAACACTGCCGCAGAATGACACGCTGACGCCGTCACTGACTGTTTTTAGGAAACGCCTCAAGACTCGTCTAGTTAGCTGTTGTTTCTGCCAATCCCCTGCAGTTCCTGCAAATCTCATGAATTCGGACACTGAATTGTTCTTTTTACATACAACCTTATGTACGTCGGACTTACTTTATTGCTTACGTGCTTTGTCAATAAGTATAACCTTCTGAGCTGGCAAACCTGAAAAAGAAGCATAAAAATGGTTCCGTCTTTTTCTGTGTTGGTTACGATTTGATATGCTGCTGTTGTGGGCTGTGTTTAGGTATTCGGAGGGCGTGTCATCGCCACACCGTCATGTCAAAACACGGCTTTATTTCACCAGCGAGAGTCACATTCATTCATTGCTGACTGTGCTTCGCTATGGCGGACTGTGCAGTGTAGGTTTTCTCCACTTACAGCTATTTCCTGTTAGATGATG
>Ga0056115_1001781_pt1 | contig 10577 bp, 9 predicted proteins | sample WorMetOlspDAHAB1_FD_77007 | JGI IMG/M metagenome (GOLD analysis project Ga0056115, IMG submission 77007) | Marine gutless worms symbiont microbial communities from Max Planck institute for Marine Microbiology, Germany - Olavius sp. DAHAB.1 ... | reverse complement strand
GAAAACATACCATTCTGTCAGGCCTACAGGCAAGATTTGATTGCACTTTTGTGGCTGCCAATCAGCCCTAAGAAAAAATTTGTGATATAAAGTCATTGAACTGAACCGAAATGTCTGTTTATCAATAACTTAACTCGATTGGTTTCAGTGAGCAAGTATGTGGGACTGGATCAGTTTTGTGGAGCGTTACAGCGTGGAATGTTTGTTGTGAATGCTATGGAGTTGGTAACGATATTAGAGTTAATTGGCTGCGTTTTTTTTCCAGGGAAGTTGAGCAGTATGTGCAGTGCATCAACCGCTGCGAAGAGCAGATCAACCTTCTGTACGACGAGGTTGAGGAACTGCGCGAAAGACTTGGTCTCGACCCGCAGGAACCAATCAACATCGAAGACCTGCGACACAAAAAGGCGCTTCATATCTACCAAGACCGAGCTCTCAACAGGGTTCTTCACAAAGAGGTTTATGTCATCATCATCATCATCATCATCATCATCGTTGTCCTCATCCAGTGCATGTGTAGTGCACCTGTTAAATGCTGAACATAGATGCATTCCAAGAGTCACATACTAAAAACCAGAATGTCAGTGTACGTTAAAAGCAGTATCCTAAAAACACGAATGTCAGGTACAGCACGGACATGTTCGGGCGATGAGTTCCATGCAGTGGGACCGGCGTGCGAGAAAACATGCTCTCCAAACTTGGTACGTAGCTGCAATAGTGATGAGTCAGTCGACGTCGTTAACCTCAGACGTTGACCCAGGTGTGGTCGGCTGGCATTAAGCGACTTCACAGTGGCAGTCAGGTAAGCTGGGCATCTGCCACAAAAAACTGAGTGCATAATGCCAGATTGCCACTGTTCGTGGCATTTAAATTGATTCTGATTTCAACTGCCGTGTGTCATGTTGTTTGAAAATAGAAACTTCAGAACCAGACTTTTGTTTAGTGACACTTTTGTATTTTTGCGTGAGTATTTTTTGTCATAATTATTTTTCGCCTTATTTGCTATATCCTATCTGTAGCTACAGTTTTCGATGGATAATAAATAATGAAAGCATCTTGCTAGCATAACTGAATTTTATCACCCACATGCTTTTGAGCTTCATTTGCTGATAAATTCAGTTTGCTCATTTTGTTTCTTGTGTCATACTGTGGCATGATAGTGCGCATATAAACATATGTGTTATATTCTGCCCGATAGCTGATTTGTTGCTTATGCTGCTGTAGATTGAAGGGTTGGAAGAAGAACGGATCAGACTCAAAATGCAAATTCGGGATCTTGTCAAGGCATCGGGACATCGTGGGTATGCTGCTCATGTTCATCTCATTTGAATTGTGCTAAAATGCCATTACGTGCCAACCAGCCAGCTGCCCCATGCAAATTGAACTGTCTTTGTGAGAACAGAAGTACTAACCTGCCAGTGATAAGAGGTCTGTTACTGGTGTGAGATTACTGCTTGTACGACTGTTCATTTTTCGTTTGTCGTTGATGTTACTTTCTGATAAATTGTCATCTTTCATCCAGAACACAACAGTACCTTGAAAAGGAGAAGAAAAGGTGGGAAGACTCAGGACTGGAGTAACTGTACTGTTTTACCATAGCAGTTCCAGCTAGATTGCCACTGAGATATAAGCTGGATTGTTTGGCCCTCCTGGGTAGTCGCAGTCAGAGCATCTCTCGATGTAGACAGTTAGGTGCAGCCTCCTGGAGAGAGGTAATTCACTCTTCGTAACATTGGCAAACTACCTGGAAAACCGTTCTGCAATACATTCACAACATTCATCGTCACTCAACACTGAAGTCTCGAACGGCTGCGTTTACACGATGTCCCCGAAACTTATAAACCGTTGTTGCAGTTATGAGAAAAAACTGTGCTGCAGGAGTTCACTGACTTTTCGGGGAATCTGCCTTCTTGTGTGTTCACTATTTGATTTACTCATCATCAGATGCATTGTGAAGATTGCTACAGCCGCTCAAGTATTGATGGGATGGGTCATTTGTCATTTGTGCAGAGACTTACCTGTTGACAGCGTGATATCCGATGACCTGTTTACAGTCAAACGGACTCATGATGTTGCTGATGCTAGGGACACAGCAACTCATGCAGATGACGTTACTCGCAAGGTTTGTTAGTCGAAAAAGTCATGTAGTGCAACAGTTTTGCTAAGTAAAGGTAAATCCTGTGCTGTGTATGAAAGGCCTAGATTTCTGGTTAAGGATCTTACCTTGTAAGTTGTAACAGCTATCTTAGTTAGTTTTTTTAATCATTATGTACATCATTGACCATTGCATCATGTCACATCTGAGCATTATGACAACACAAAAATCAGTTGTAATGTGTTTATGGTTTACACAGAACAAGCTGCTTGCTTCTGAGCGTGACCGATTGGTGAAGGAGCTGGATGTAGTGAAGGAAGACAGCGTGAGTACCAAGGCAAAGAACAGTGAGCTGGAGACAGAAAATCGGGCATTGGAACAAGCGTTGCGTGAACTCCGTGACCAGAGTAAGTTGCTAAGTGTATTCACTGATGTAACTTTTTTGAGTAGTGAGTATAGCAGTCGGGTACCAAGGTTTTGGTGTTGGTGGGCGTGGGGTTGGTTGACTTGGTTGCTGGCCAGCACAAGCTGAAACCCGCAGTGGAAACATGCGTCTAGCACTGTCGATGTGATGAACGCTCATCTGAAAGATTATGAGAAAAAGATTTTGTTAATATTGGCAGACAAACGGCTTTGATTTTTCACGCAGTCTTGGGAAGATTTCCAAGAAACCTTTTGACGATTGCTAGTGATATGTGTGGTTACTTTTTTGACATTTTTCCTCACACAAGCCATTTAACGCACATTTCTTACAGCCTATGCAGTCACAAGAACATTGTCGATGTAGGGCACATCATTGGATAGAAAAGTAATTTTTAATGTGATAGTTACTATAAAACTACGTTTGATTCACATTTGTGAGATCTGTCTCTGTTATGCAGTGTCTGCTGGTAGAAGGTCTGACGGTGGACAGTGGCAGTGTCCTGCATTAGAAAAATATCTCGAGGTCTCTTTATGTGCTACTCTATGCTGCTTATTGCTGCCTATGTCCAAACAGCAAGCACATAGTTTGAAAAGTTTTGAGTTAAATATTGTGTTTATTTTTATTAAATTGAGATATCACTGTTGATTGCAGTAGCATTATTGTAACTTTGTGATCATGGAAAAACAAGTACCTTAAAATTTAATTGATTATAATGATTAGCCTGGAATTGCATTCACTGACTATTTTTTTAAATATTTGCACACCATGTAACTGTCATCTTTCACACATATTATTGCATGCTCCAAAATGTAATAGTTTTAAACTGTCTCACTGATATCTACCTTTTAACTAAACTATAATTTTAAAGGCACGGTATAGCCCGCCTTCTTGTGCTGAAAGTGCCGTTAAACCCAAATCAGTCAATCAATTTAGATTTGCAGCCATAATACTAATAATAATAGCTTCCAGTTTTTTAATTTGCCCTCGGTAGTATAGAGATCCAGAGGCTAAAAACTTAAGTTTAAAACTAGAACAAATGCTGGAATGGCTACATGTCATCCTTGTGGGTTCTGCGGGTGAAGGTACCCAAGACAGTGACCGCATTGTAGCATAGAGAAAAACGATAAAATCGAGCTGGTGTATATAAAACACAAACACACTAGATAGCCATTTTAGCTGTTATGTGATGAAAACTTGCTGTAATGTCAGTATTGATAGTGTGACTCGTTTTTATATAATTAGGTAGTGTACACATCAGTTGTTCAGTAGTACGAACAGTATGAGAATGACAGTTTTGCGGCAGTAGTTGTAAGAGAAATGCGTTGATTTGACAGATGGTGAACACTCGGAATGCAGTCGGCCGTTACGACATGGCAGTGGTGCTCAAGGCTCAGGTGGACAACTTGACTGGACGGAATGAGGAGTTGAGAAGTGAGCTGCATGAAGTGCGCTTTGAGGCAGCTAAAGCTCAGGAGAACTTGAACAAAGCTAACTACAAGGCACGTTTCCACTTGCCACCACGAAACCGATTTGGTAGAACAAATATTGTATGCTGGACAGTAAGTGACAAACTCCATGTAAGAGACGAACAGACAAAAAGACAGACACAAAAGACAAAAAATGGACACTACAGACATGTCCACTTGTATGTTTGTCTGTTTGTCTTTTGTGTCTGACTTGTTTTTTTGTCCGTTTGGCTGCTTGTCTCTTAGGTGGATTTTGACACTGAGACGAATGTGCTTTTATATCTAAATAATAATAATAATAATAATAATACAAAATTTATAAAACACCATAATGCCGTTAGGCGGCTACAGAGGCGCTGGCGGAAGAGGTAGGTAGAGTAGTTAACAGAAAGCAGTAGAAAACAGATGAGTTTTAAGTCTGGATTTGAAAGTAGAGAGAGAGTTGCAGTTTTATGTTATGTTGCCCAGTTGTAGTTAGTCTCTGAATTTTCTTTGTCTGTTCTGTAAAAGTTTGTTACGAATGGTTTCATTTGTGAATAGTTCATTGTTCAATTTCTTTGTTGTGAGTTTGAGCTCTGGCTCTGTTGTGCACCATAGCTTTTACTTTTGACCGGCTGTTGGCCCAAGTTACACAACTAGACAGTTTGGCTGTGTTCGTTTGCTTGTCTCATCGTCATAATTGGGGTTGTGTCTAAGTAGTGATTCATTGTGTGTGTCACAACAATATTATGATGTACTTGGTGTATCATACAATTTGTGATTCAGTGTTATGCCTGTGCGTGTGGCTTGTTTATGATGCAGTTGGAAGGTTTGGAAGACGAGGTGAAATGTTATCGTGAAGGTGGTCCCGGCGGAACATACCAGATGCTGCAGCTGCCAGAAGGCATGCCTCTGTCAAGCGCGGATGTCATTGCCAGTCTTAATGAGCATCTCGTTGTGGCACTACAGGTGACTGCTGTTTGTTACTGATGTGGAGCTCACTGCTCCAACTTAGAGATCAGAAACGGCATTGCTACACCATGTCACAAGTGAAAGATTACGTGAAGGTAGCTCTGGTGAACTGAAGACTGTATGAATTGACAGACCTAGCAAGATTGATCGATTGATTTAAAGACAGTTTTGGTACCAGAAGGCTATATTGACAGCATAATAAGATCGGTGCAAGAAGGCTGTATCATGTCTTTAAAAAATTATAATTTAGCATGATAAGTAAGTTACAAAGGCAGCGAAAGTAGGAAAACTTGGACTGTGCAGTCATTACAGTGTTTATGTTACAGTTTTGTTTACAATTACTTGATGGCAGTATTAAATAATATAACCCGTTTATAGTCACGATGCATACTGAGTGCAGAATTTTTTAGTTTTTTCCCTATAGGCCATTTAGTATGTCCAAGTTTTCAACACGAAGGTTGCATATTTGAATTTGTAATGTGACCTTTTTAGAAGCACAGTAAACAGAGTAGATCTACTGTTGTGACCACTGTATTTGATAACTGGTGAATGAATATGTGTCAGGAACTGTCTAGCCGTGAGAAAATGACGGAAAAGATGGAGACATCGCTGGAGAACTACAGACGCAAGTTTGCTGTGATAAGACACCAGCAGGGTCTCCTCTATCAGGAGTATGCCGAAGAAAAGAAGGTCTCTTGTAATTTCTATTAAGTATTGTATTAATCATGCAGTTTTTGGTGATCTCTTTGGAAAGAGGAGATTTATTCAGGTGATTATGTTGTAGCTCTTTCAATAATACAAAGAAGTCACATGGTAATGTTGGTAGATGCTCTTTAGTACTTTTTATGTATCAAGCCAAGGACGTTGATTACATTGTTTGTTATGTATTTCTAATACTGTTGTGGATATCTCATTGACATTTAATAGTTGATGTGTTGATATTGCTTGAATTATGTTATAAGTCAGTCAGTTGTTTAGAATTCATAATATTTGAAGTGTTTTGGTGTTTGACCCTTTGTTTGTAGAAATGGGAAAATGATTTGAAGACTGTCAAAGATCAGTTGTCTGATGCATTTGGTCAGAAGGAGGAAGATGATGTCAAGATTAAAGAGTTCAACGTTGGTGTTCCTGTTGCGCTGACAACCAATAATAACAGCATTAATAATACTACTAATAATAATATGAATAATAATGGTGATGATATGAATAATCACGTTTGCATAGCAGCATGCACAGAAATACATGCTGTTTAATGAATTTCTGTAGTGCACTAATGTTCTAAAGCATGTACTGCATAGAGAGTAGTTGTACATCTGGATATTTTCACTGTTAAAAACTGCCTCATGCTGAGTTTGAGCAAATCGGATACTGTGAGTTGAACAGTGATGATAATCTTCTTTTGCCATCTATGTTAAAGTGGTCACTCATGGAAGCCTCTGAAAAATCGCCTTTTCCACATTCGTTTTCCAGGACTAATCCGGCATGCAACCACTTGCCTTGTGGACTATGTGCTGATCTTATTTCGTTAAAATTTCTGACAATGACTATGATATTGGCTTTTGGGGGATGACCAACTACTTGGCAGCCACAAGCTGAGGCCTTTAATAGGCCCAATGCTCAACCCATAACCACAGAACGGTTTATGTCTGTGTGTCAGCACTAAACATGTCTGTGGTAAGCAGTCTTTGTCCAGTTTATTTTAGTTGGCTGGCCACCCTTTCCTGTCGATGATGAGAGACTAGTATTGATGGTGGAGTGATTAAGGTGATTACGCAGTTAAAGTGTGTTTATACATGCAGAGGTTACTGGACACATTGGCTTGCGATGAGGTTGAGGTGAGGCGCCGCCTGGTGGAGATGACTCGCACTGTCACCGTTCTGCGGGTCAATGAGAAGATTCTGTCTCGCAAATACACAATCGCGCAGCAAACGGAGACTGGCCTAAGACAGGTGGCATGCATGCACAGATATTGTTGTATTTCGTGTACAACATTGCAACAAAAGTAACATGCAACACAATTTGTTATTGTTCTTGTACTTTTTATGATGTTTAATTAATCCAAGTTTTACCCTATTTTCATTATATTAAAATTTTAAACTGGGCACCAAATTGTGGTATTCATAATGAGTCAATGAGGGTCATTAACTGAAAGTTGCATTTTGCCTTTAACACAGTTTTATTATTTATATACGATTATTCTTGAGATATCTTTAGAATACTATACGCATTTTTTCGTAATTCATTGTCCCTGATGATGTTCAAATGTGATGCCGTTCATTTTGTATTTTATCATTAAGGAAAACTGTCGTGCAAGAAAAGACATCATTGCAATGGAAAAGGCGATAGCGGAGAGGCTTGGTTATCTGCAACGATACAAGGTTGTGTTTTAAAATGTAAACTTACTCTGGATTATGTTTTTTGGTTTAAAGTCTGTCTGATTTGACAACTGTATACTTCACCATTGACCAAAAGACTTGAACTCTTAGTTATAAAGAGTAAACTTGAACTATTACTTATAATGAATAAACCTGTCTAGTCACTTTTATACATGTGCATCGTATTTAATGACTAAGTAGGTACAGTGTATTATGTTTGTGAGTTAAGATTAACTAGATAGTTTGCTGTCATTGACTGGGGATGCTATTAGTCAGTCAGAAGTCATTGGTATGCTGTCTTAGTGGACTATCTCCTCGAAATTTAGCTCGTGCACTACATTGGTCCTTGTTGCTGATAAGCAAATGATATATGACTCGACGCATTTGACCGCCAGACTCGTATATAAAACGTCATAATAGGTCTGTCTAAATATCAGAATCCACGCATGCAACAATCTACCCTGTCTGGAATCCAAATGTCACTGAAGCTTGTTTCAGGTGTTTGCTAAAACGTTCCTGTTCGCATGGTACTGGCATACTGAGCTCGTCAGGGAGTTTCTGATGACGTGCTGTGCAAATCGTAGCATTAGCATTGACATATGTATTTTGACAGGATATGGCTTCGTTCAAGATAGCAGCGCTGCAGAAGGCACTTGATGATTCAGTGCCGGCTTCAGAGCTGGAACTTGCCAATAAGCAGTACACGGAGTTGACGGAGAAGTATCGGGACAAGCTGGAAAGCACAAAGTCGCTCGTTGCATTCAAGGAGGAGGCATCTGGATATCAGGTGGATGTTTCCATTGTGGAATAATTGTACACTGTGTGGATGTTTACATTGTGGAAAGATTGTACACTGTGTCTCCAGAAATTCTTATCAACTTAGGCATGCTGTAGCTTTGAGATGCACGGAATAATTTGGTTTGTACATCCTCACGTATTCATTTTTCACCATAGCTCACTTTTGCTCACTTATGTGCTTTCAAATAGCCTCGATGGTCATGATGCAATTCTTACGAGGTATCAGTTTCAATGCCAACTGCGATCCTTTTGAAAATATTTTTTGCCACTTGAGCCTAAGGATACTGGTCACGTATGGGATGGGTACTGTTCTAAGTGGACATCCCACATAGCTGGGCAGTGGGCACACTTGACACGGGTAGTGGCTAACTCTTAGCTGATGTAATTTTGTGTTTATTCGTGGAGTGGCTGATGTCATGCGATTCATGCACACGCTGCATGCACAACTGTTTAACAGAGGACTTGGGTTGCGTGACATACATGTTACGTCTATAAAACTTAATTATAGCCACCGTTGTGATTATTATGCTGTATGTTTGTGATAGTCCGAAGTGAAGAGGCTGCAAGATGAGAACAATGTGTTGACTAAAGAGTTGTCGCTCGAGAAGGAAAAACTGCATACCCTTGAAGCTGCATTTGAACGAATGCGCAAACAAGGTAGCTGTGCTGCTATATATGTTGCAATTTACTTATTTTTTGTATTTATTGTAATAACATGCTGACAAGTGTATCTGTGTGCATGTGTGTATGTGCACAATTTTCTTCTAATTCCTGATTTTGTCATTCTCAACAACATGTAACATAAATATTGATATATAAACTTTAAAAGTATTTTCACATGCAAGGATATAGACTTTCTCCAGTTCAGGTTGTTATGTATTTGCATTGTACATGTAATTCTGTTAATCTTGCTGATATTACCTGAACTTGAACATTATGTTCTGAGATGGTTAGTGCTAGGTGGCATTAGGCACTTCATAGTATGTGTTGGTAACTCTTGCATATTTCATGTTGCTCACAGTGATAATGTTGAACTGGAATGTGTGCCTGAAATTAGTAATATAATTGATGTAATTTAGTGCTTATAGCCATTTCATGACTGGCCCTTAATAATTTGTGATGATTTTGATTCTTGGCCTCAAAATGGTACGACATCTTACAGTACAAACTATTGGTCTTCCAAATGGAGGATCTCACATGGAATAATTATATCTGTTGACGATACTAGGCATGATGTCAGGCACATGTTTCACCTCACAACTGTGTCAGGAGAAACGTTAAATTCTACTTACTCACTTAATGTAGCTTCCAACATGTAAGCACAATTTATAATAGCTATATCCAGTGATGCATTGAACCTGTATTACTTTAAAGTGTTTTCTTCATTGTTTATTTATTTCATAAAACAGGTGCAAGTGTATAATCCAATGTATGTTGAATGTAATTCACTTAGAATAAAGCTTTTTGATGGTGTCTTTGTTATGTATTAAATCCAAATAGGTGAAGCTAGGTCCCAGGACCTCGAGGACAATGAACTAATCTCGGTCGCTCACAGATTGACGACACTTGAGATGAAGGAACTGAACGAGCGACAGCGCGCTGAGCATGCATCATGTATGTACGAACAACAGAAAGCACTCTTCCGACAACTTGAAGACCGCAACTTTGAGCTCGAACATAAGTTTGCAGAGGTTCATACCACATCTGTATGCGATTTCTTGTTCAGTATTTACAGTATGGCGTCTGTGAAGCAGCAGTGAGTGCTTGCTACTAACAGCAATTATTAAGTTGCAATCTTTGGCGATACGATACTGCATCAGACCAGTGTTATGCCAGCTGTACTCCACCCCCGAGTGCAGTTCATAATAACCGGTGTTGTCCATGTCTAGCTGACGATGTTCACCTCATATCATCAGGTCGTTGTCAGCAGCTTAGATCAACAGCCGACAGGACGTGCACTGTTCGGTACACACAACACTTTCGGCGACAGAACTTTTGCTGCAGCTGGAACACCTCTGTGGGACTGTCTCCCACCAGCTTTACGAGCACCTAGCACTATGTGACTTTTTGTGTTAAATAATTTTATTAACTAGTTAACTAACTATGGTAGTGAGTGACAATCATTGAATCATTTGTATTTTAATGACAGCAAGTGTGAAGTTTAAATCTCATGGTGGAGTATACACGTGCATGCTATTTATGCTATTACGACTACTGCTAATGCTGCTACTAGTTACTGTTACATTTCAGTATAATGTGTCGACTGTGTTTAGTGCAAGGTGCTGTGGCAAACATTAAATTTTAAAATTATTTTTTTCAAGTTATCAGTCGTAGAATGCTGATCTATATAGATCAATCATTGTCAATTAGTTCAGAATATCTGATTCTCATCGCGTTTGAATTTTGTCGTTAATGGTTAGTGGTTACTTTGACGTGAAAACTGTTTGACTGCAACAGTTGACACGACT
>Ga0056115_1001780_pt1 | contig 10583 bp, 10 predicted proteins | sample WorMetOlspDAHAB1_FD_77007 | JGI IMG/M metagenome (GOLD analysis project Ga0056115, IMG submission 77007) | Marine gutless worms symbiont microbial communities from Max Planck institute for Marine Microbiology, Germany - Olavius sp. DAHAB.1 ... | reverse complement strand
TGGAAATTGAAGAAATGTATACATAATTCTCCATCTAAAAGAAGATTTTGGAATGGAATTTACAGCTTGCTAATGCGAGCTGAAGCCAGAGGGATCGCTGACACCATTTACTGCATGTGACTCATATCGATACTTTGCGGGTCGGGCATTGTTCATGACGTCACAAAAATAGGTCACGCACAGAATATTTATTACCAACGGATTGTATTATAGTGCTTGATTCATACTTTAACTTTACGAAGAAATCTAATTACGTTGGCAATCTTTAATACGATTGTTTGAAAAATTAGTAGTGGCTTACTTTTTTTGGGCCACCCTGTATACATAAACAGCCAAACATGACAGACGGACAGACAGACAGACGTATACATAGGGGATACATCATAACGATACATTATACAGTATTAAGGCAACTGACTGCATTTACCAAAACATTCGTCGACGCTTTCGTCCTGTTGATAAAAGTGAACACACAATTTAAAACATTGCAGTAACACATAGCAGTATTGTAGTGTTGTCTATAGCTGCGTCGGGAGCTGATAATTGGTTTAACTGATTTCGAGCGGTGAAATATTGTCATAGTCGATTGTTTATGTCGTGTCAGGTGAGCCGTTCATAGAGATGGCAGCCAACAATGTGACGGTGACTGAAGGACAGACTCAACTGTTGTCTGTTAGCGTTCGGTCGCATCCAGCGAGACCTAACTTGACATGGTTTCGGAATGGACAGCCTATGGCGACTGACAACGGTTATGACAGGTTTGATACACGTTCTTTATAATAATAATAATAATAATACGAAATTTATATAGCGCCATAATGCCGTTATGATGTGGCAACATTTATCAAATTTGATCTGGAATTATTAACATAAATTGCGGTAATATATTGTTTTGTGAATAAGGTAGTCAATGTTGCATTTGTAATATCATATTGCAATTCTCAATGTTGTCAATGTCGTTTTCAGCATTGTCTGCAGTGTGTTGAATGTTACGTTTAAGTGAATGTTGTCGTTTGACAGAATGGAGCATGTTCGCTATGGAGCAATTCGACTTTTTCGCGTCAAGTTCTCAGATCACGGTCGCTATACTGTTGTGGCTTCTGACGTATTCAGCAATAGCTCCGTCAGCTTTTGGCTGTTCGTAAACGGTATGCCAGCTTTTGATTGACAGCTAATGTAATAACTTTATTGTTGTACTTACAGGGTGATTAAGGCTAGCATAAAGTCTCGACCAAGAAAATAGAGATGGGTAAACTTCGCATTGAAGATTTTTAACAGAATGAGATGCATCGTATATTTTAATTTAGTCAGCTTCACTTATTAACAGGGCCGATTTAACAAATGTGGGGGCCCTATTTGGAAAAATTTGTGGGGCTTATCCACAGGATCAAAATGAAATGCCAAATGAATCTGACACGCTGTAAGAACTAAGAAATGTTTTTCTGTTTGCACATGAAAAACTTGTATATACAGTAATGCATACTTTTGACTAGTTTGTTCTGAGATGTTTTCCTAATTTTTACTAATAGGCAACTTTGATCTCGTAATTTTTTAGCACACATGTGTGGGGCCCCTTAAGTGTGGGAACCGTGTTCATTTGAACATGTTCGAACATTCTTAATCCGGCCCTGGCTATTTTAATAGCTAAAGATTATGGTCACGTGGTCTAATGATTTTCATAGAGAAAGTATAACAAACTGAAAGTAATAATCTTAAGTTGTCATAATTTCTTCACATTGTGTCTGACTGTGTTGTTTAGTTGCGCCTTCAGTCGACGTAAACCAAGTGAATCAGACGTTCTTCATGGCGAACGCGAACCATTCGTTGATCTGTCGGGCTCGTGGCAGTCCGACACCAAACATCTACTGGTCATGGCAGCCATGCGCCGCAAGTTGCGCGTCCCCACATGGTGCAGAATGGAAGAGCGCCTCTGCCTCCAAAAACATCGTCCAAGTACGATACGTCGTTCTGTAACTCCTAGTGTTATGTCCGTAGCCAGTAAAGGAACGGAGGGATGAGGAGATCAAGCTAAAGGTTCGGAAAAGGTCAAGGGTGCATGGTGTCCCTCTGCTTTTAAAGCGCATTCGCAAAAAGTACTGTACTTAAAAGAGTACTTAAAACTCTTTTTTTCGCTGTATGATAGATGAAAAAAAAACAAAAGAAACAGAATACAAAAGAAGTCGGCGGCAGTGAAACAGCATACACAGTGACAAACAGTGTCATTGTCATTGTCAACATAACAACAATAAGGTTACAAATTTTACACCTGCACATATGAATTTCTCCAGTAACTAAATTAAATTAAAATTAATTAAGTCGTTTTCTCTAGTTAAACTGTGCACGTGACTAAAGTTAGGTTTGTTTCACAATTTGTTTTCGACTTCTTGTTGCCCGTCACAAAAATGGAGACGCATACGCAAATTATAGGCCATCCATTTTGTATGCTGAAACCTGGTTTTAAATGATTGTACATTGCTGTCATACTTCTATAGACTCGAGATGTTCAGATTTATATCCAGCCACTGTGACTTTAGCTTTACATTTGTCATTGTTTTGTGATTCAACGTTTAAATTAGGTCTGTAATGCACAACAAACCTTTTGTTCATGTACGTAAAGTAGTTGAACACAGAACACTACACTTCACAGAACACTAATAATTATTTATGATTTTGTGTGTTATACGCTTTGCGTTTTTGCATATACTTGTTCCACCAAACCTATAATCTGTATCAGACTTATCTGTAATAATGCAAACATATTAACAGACAATTGTAAACCACTGGCATCAATTGAATAACTGGTTTGTTGAATTGATCGTAGAGTCGTAACAGCGAGCAGCCGTCGGTCAGCGTACTTACGGTGGTTGCAAAGCAGTCTGGCTTTTACAAATGTACAGCTCGTAACAGTATAAGCTCTGCGTCTCAGCTTATTACATTCATCGTCACCGGTAAAATCTACCACTTGTTTGAAATTGTTTTATTGTATATACATTATAATATAAATATGTCAAATTTCACTTTATGAAATCGTAATGCACCAAAATGCGTGGTACATATCATGTTGCAAATTGTAGCGGAATTGGAGAGAGAGAGAAACGGATGATATCGTATACAATACAGTTGACGTGTTCCATGTTTGTCTTTGGATCAAATAGTTTTTTCTTTCGGCAAATAGCGTTAATCGCAACTGTGTTGCGAGTGCGTAAGTTGATTCAACATACTACTATAGGCCTACAACACGGAAGCTGTTTTCAAAAATTCTTTTGTTACGTTTTTAGTTTTACCATAATGGCGCTTAAGTTATTATTTTAATTTGTTCTTCTTGGTGGTGATGATGAATGGCATGGAAACAGCACTGTCCTGCAGACTCCGCTGTTTACGTGCTCGCGTTGTTTGATGACTTTGCGGCAGATGTCGAGATGGGCGTCAAACAAGTTCCTGAGTCGCCGCTGCGCGTTGTTGCGGGCGACAGTTTCAGTGTGTCGTGCCTTGCCAACTGGCACGTGTACCGAGCGTCTTCGCTGCACTGGGTCACTGCGGGCTCCAACGTGCCCGTCACTAGCAGAGCTCACCTCAATGTAGTCACCTTTCGGTTTGTATCGTCAACATTGCAGAACATCTTCGTTATCAGAAATCATCGTGAATGGTGTTTTTCTGTGTGTTTATTCTTGTTGTTTGTTTCATATTGTTGTTACCTGTTGTCCATTGCAGCGAAATAAACATTACAAAATCAGAAAAATGAGTATACATTCGTTGGCGGCGTGATGGCTCAGTGGTTAGAACGTCGGTCTTCGGCCGGCGGTCCTTCCCTGACCTGAGCCCAAACTATGGTTGACAGTTGACCACTTTGTGGGTAAACTGTCTGCTATAGGTCAGCCATCTAGGCCAACTCAGCCTTCCATCCCACTGGGGTCGGTAAATAAATAGTAATGCATGTATACATTTATTACGGAAGTGGAAACAGCACTGTCCTGTATACATTTATTACGGAAGTGGAAGCTGGAGACCATTACAAACGGCAGCCTATGGCTACGTATGGCTGCAGGCCAAAGTCCGAGTGTGCGGGCTTAGGCTGCGACCTAAGCTGAACGCCGGCCGTGACTGTAATGCACAGCGCACTGAGGCGGCATATGCGGCTTTCGGCGCTATATAAGTGCTTAACCTTTACCTTTATACGTTGTCTTGTTGAAACTTGTCGCTTCATGCTATGTTCGTTACAGCAATGACTACTCATCATCCGTGACTCTGCGGTTCACAAACTTCCAGCAGCATGACTGGAAAAAGTATGAATGCATTGTGCAGAACAGACATAATCGTCAACCAGTGCTCGTCTCTCAACTAGATATTGTCGTCATCCGTGAGTTTGCGTCTTTATGGTCAAACAAAATACTAAAGTTCATGCTTGCGTAATGATTTTTTTTGTTTTTATTTTTATTGACACAAAATGACAGAACAAGTTACTCCTTATTGCGCTCATCTTTTTTATGTTTCAGTTCTATTATTTTTTCCTGTATTAGATATTCCTATGTGCGGCAGACAAAGTTGGCCAGCTCTCTTGTCAACTTTTGGGCGCACAATAATATAGTATTTTGATTGACTGATTGGTTGATTGATTGATTGATTGATTGAGGTGGCATATGAAGAAAAACTTTTAATATGTCGAATTTTGTCTAAGGTTAATACAGTATACGGATGACCACGTGGTGTATTGGGGCATTTGGATGGGAGTACGTGATGCAAGAAATGAATAGAACAGAGATCAGTTTAATAATAGTAGATCACAATTATCCATTGTTTGATGCAAGAAACGTTTTGTTTGTTTTTACTTTAAAAGCCGCGACGTTTGGCGTTACACGCAAAAGCGTCAAAAACCATCAAAAGGGTGTTGTGCAGATAAACCAAAAAAATCTCTCGTGAACAATGCGTTCGTAAACAATGGAGCAGACTATTTTTATACTGTTACTGGCATTCTGATAAGCATGATATTGATAAGAACGATCGATGTTGTAACTGAGCAGCGATGTCAAAGCCCGTCTTCACCAAGAAACTCAGCGGAGCAATCAGCATCAATGCTGGTGTTCCGTATTCCATCGAGTGTGACGCAACCGGTCAACCACAACCAGTCATTGTGTGGAAAAAAGACGGTCATCTGTTGAATCAGTTCAATCATACCAAGTAAGTGTTTATTATGCAGATTCTCTGCTGTGCATTAAAACATTGAGTTTTTCTTCAGGCTCACAGCGCATGCGTTACTGATCGTAGTAGACCTAAGAGTTAGTTATCATTTAGCACTTGCCGCTGTTTCTAGATACGTTTAGCGCGCATTGGCGTCATAACGATTAGCCAGTTTGGTTCATTTCAGAATGCGGATTATTTGATTTTCGTTGCTGGTAACGTAGCCATTGTATTATCTGAACTGTGCATGTGCTGTGTCTGCACCAAGGTTCAGCTTTCCAAACTTGTCGTTAGCAGACAGTGGCGTGTACGAGTGTTATGCCACAAATCGTGCTGGCAACATCTCCAGCAGTTTCACGTTGTCTGTTTCAGGTTAATATACTGATTATTCGGCATGTTCAGACACAAACATGTCGAGTTTTTGCACATATGTCTGCATTCATTGCGAATCAAGACTATTAGTTATTACGTATAGGTCTACTGTTCTAGCTGCATAATGAGTAAGCGTCATACATACGGTGTGACAAAAAATGATCCTTACGCAGTTGTTCCAATATTTCAGTAACGGGTGCTTCGATTTTTATGAAACTGTCATGATTTCAATTGTGAAAATATATCTGAACGATGGATCTGCTATTGAAATATTGAATAATTTTTATCTCGCACCCTGCATATAACTTGGCTATCTAATCTACAACATTGTATTTGCTGGTCTTTATGATTGCTTCATACAGTTTATAAGACCGTTCGCAGTTGAATGTGTATGTCTATTGTATAATATTTTTATACTGCTTTGTTATTAATAATCATAAGTGTAATTAATTTATGGATCAATTGCTGTTATACCACAGCAAAGTTTTCAACGTAACTCAATTGATGTGGGGTATTTCAGACACTGTGGACGAGGACATTGGTGTCTGGATTACTGCAGCAATCTGTTTTGGAATCCTGATGTGCATTGTTTCAACAGTCAGCTTACTGTGTTGGAAGAAGTGCTTCAGAAAAATTAAGGTTTGTTGACAACTTGTAACGTTTAGTTCAACAACGTTGTTACTGACCAGCTAGTTGAAATCGAAATTCGTCCCTGAAACAGTGAAACTTGTAACGAGATTGCGTCAGAATTTGACTCATTTTGAGACACATTCTTCGTAGTGCATTTCTTTAGTTTGTTAACAGCTGAGAAATATTTGGCGATGATGACTGACATGCGAATGTTGTGTTGACTGTGACAGGAACCTCTCGCCGCAGTTGTGCCTCTCAGCACGTATTTGTCACCTGCTTCCAGTCATAAATACAACCCAGACATACCACTGTTTGAGCAACTAGAGCAGCTAGCATATGATCCACGCTGGGAATTTCCAAAGAACCAACTCAAGCTAGGTCAGTTTACTGACACGCAATTGCTATAATGGCACTTTTCAATGACACGGCATCACGTATGAGCCAGTCCAGTCGTATAAACGAATTCTGCGCTTTAACGTTGAACCACAATAATTTCATTAAAGATCCGCCTCAAGACCTGTTTGCGATTTTATACAGTGACTCGCTTCATTACGGCACCTTGTAAATCGTCATGCTATTAGTATTATTGTTATTATTATTATTACTTGAACGCCATATGGTCTTCTTTCACTACTTTCTCCAAAAGTTATTTATTATAATCTAATTTATTCAGTCAGTGATTGGCATGGCTTTCTGAAATTCTGGCAGTTGACGCTGCTGAATGATGAGTGTAGGAATGAAGCTTGGTCAAGGAGCATTTGGTACAGTAGCTCGCGCGTTGGCTTACGGCCTTCGAGACACAGAACCAGTTACGGTTATCGCCGTGAAAATGGCCAGAGGTAAGCCACGTTTTAAACCTGGAAAATAACTAGAATTATTCAATGTATGTATATAACTGCTGTAGGGTAACAATACGATATGATGAGTTTTCAGCTTAGCAATTATTACGGATACTTATGATATTTGTCATCTGCATTAACATTAGCAAAGTAAACCATGCTACATTTCAACATTTTATTGACCTCAGTGCTGGAAATGTATTACTAGTTTATTAGATACTTTTACGTGTTATTTAGCGAAAATTTAACTTTGAAGCTGTCTAGATTGATACAGAGTTGTTAAAATATGTATTCTGAATAAATAAAGAGAACTTTGAGTAAAACAACATTGTACTACACATGTGTCACATTTTTCATATTGGGGAATTTCTTTTTTCCTCCATCAACGAAGTGTCATATATAGTATGTGGTGTGACTGATACAGATGCTGGAAACATGGAGCAGCTGAAAGCTTTGGCAGATGAGCTCAAGATACTTATTCACATTGGATCACATCTCAACATCCTCAATGTTCTTGGCGCTGTGACTCAAGATCTCGACAACGGTGACATATTTACTTCTTTAAATGTTGTTGTTTAAATTTGGCTATTTTGGCTATTATATAGACGTTGAAATTTAGCAGCTACGCATTAAGTTTTTGAGAAAAAAAAACAGTGTCAAGTCATAGGCCTACACATGCACTATTTTGCCATGTTCATGCAAATAGAATGTATTTTCTCAATCAAGATTGTCTACTTTGTTGATCTTTCTGTGAACTGTAAATTGACAACTGTAAACACTGCTATAGTAATTAAGTTGTGTTAAATGCGCTTCAATTAGCATCCTACTACAGAGGCTGCTAAATTGTGCTGTCAGTTCAGACTTGGATTTTTTATGGTCCCCGCTAAACCCTACGAGCCTCACTTGTGGATTGACCGCAGTTGAGGCCAAACCAGGTAAAGAACCCAGTAACGTATTTGTCCCATTTTGCCATTCCACCACAGTATGCAATAATAATGCTTTATTGTGTGAGCTGTGTCAGAAAAGATTGAATTAACTACAGTTAGAGTCACATCATGTCTGCGCCAGGGGCTCAAAAACAGTGCATTCAGTGGTGAATTTATGTGCACAATAACTGCACCCAGCTATGAACTAGTATCTTAAACTACAAAATTGAAGGAATATAGCTAAAGGTTCCAACGTAAAAATTTTCAACAGCTCCCCTTGGCGGTGGTATGACAAACTTCACAAATTTTAACATTCCACTTTTAGGAAAAATTGCGACTGTGATTTTTGCGTCTTTGAACACCGTGCGTGTGGCCTATTTCTGTCAGTTTGCCGTTGCCATCTAGCAGACGTATTTGTTTTTGTTGCTATTTATTACAAAACTTGTTACTTATGCTTAACTGTGTCACATAGTCGCTGTACGTCGTATATACGTTTCAGTTTTTGTTAACTGTGATGAAGATGAAATGCGATTGCATGCAGTTCAGTTGTATGTGCTGATGGAGTACTGTCGTCACGGATGTCTTCGCGACTACCTCGTCAACCAGCGTCGGGACTTCCTGGACACGATGGACGTCAAAGACAGGCGTGGCGTCTGGTTCAAGAGACGGCGACTCGTATCGTTTGAGCCTCAGACGAATTCGCAGCTGGACGCTGCAGATGACGCCGATGAGCGAATCGTTCTTACGACCAAAGATCTCGTCTGCTATGCTTTTCAGATCGCGCGTGGCATGGAGTTCTTGGCGTCACGAAAGGTAACGACAACATAAGTCGATTGGTATTCATTTTATTTTAATATATGCCTGTGTGTGCAGAATTTTTCCATTTAGTTTACATTTACTACATCTGCTCGAATATTGATGACTTTTGGCATTAACACACAGTCATTGCTTTGCACATCGTATTTTAAAATTATTACAATTCATACACAGTTAACTAGTGAGAGAGAGAGAAAGAGAGAGAGAGAGAAAAAAAATTAAATTGTACTACATGGTAGAATTTTGCTGATCTGTAGATTTGTCATTTAGGAAAAGTGCACAAAATTTGGCAGAGCTGCATAGGCTATTTTGGCACATAGGCTTGTCTTGGTTGCAGTTTGTACAAGCATACTGTCGAAATTAGCATGCATCATCATCATCATGTTCGTTTAATACAAGTTGTCAAAAGCAACCATCAAAATCAATATTAGCAGCACCAAGTTAAAGCTATAATAAATATTCAAATGTAAAGGTGCACATCCACCTTTATTAACTGATTTAGTATAGCAGATGTTTACAGTGACGGCCTTTCCTCTTCTCGTGTGAACGTAAACGTTTTTTTCTGTTAGTCAACAGTTTCAGTGACGTTTGTGATATACGCTTATCCATGTGTCACTTAGATGCCGCTCTAAAGCCACTGGCGTCGTAGACGTGTGTTTCTTATACACGTGATACCACATCAGTCGTACATTCGGTACTACAATGTATTGTCGGCGGGTAAGGTCCGGACAATGTGTGAACGAACACAACTAAAGTCGTTGCTGCTGTTGCTAGTGCCGAGTTCTGTTGCTTGTTGCGCAGATCATCCACCGCGACTTGGCTGCGCGCAATGTGCTTCTCGCTGATGACAATGTCGTAAAAATCTGCGACTTTGGATTGGCCAAGGATTGCTACAAATACAGCGAGTACAAGAAGAAATCACACGTGAGAAATTATGCGACAAGTTTTTTTTTTACTAACGTGAAAACAAAACCAGTATTGTCAACGTGTTGGTTGTATAACTGAAGGTATTTTTAAAAGAATTTTAAAATACCTTCAGCTTTTTCGCTTTGCTTCCGCCGAACGCGAAGTGCTGCAGATGATAATGCTTCTGTTGACACAAAATCAATATTTTAATTGCGCAGATTTGATTTTACAACTGCATAAATCAATCTAGAACTGCATTTTTTGTGTGTGTAGAACTGCATACAACAGCTACTTCAGCTTATTTGTTGCTGTAAAAAATCGGTGTTTCACTACGAATACGTGATATATCGTTGTTGTGTGTACAGACTCCAGTTCCCGTGAAGTGGATGGCTCTCGAGTCACTCACTCACAAAGTCTACAACGTCAAGACTGACGTGTAGGTTTCAAATTTCAATTCACGTTTGTTTTCGGTAGAAACTCTATTTTTTCAATAATTTAGTGTATGCACGTTGTTATTTGTTCCGGGACCCTGTCTTCAAGATGCACGGACTAATTTCGATAATAAGCCGGGCAATTTGTTGCTCATACTTTAAAAAATTATATGCATATTTCAATTTTTAACACACAACGTACTATGGGCCTACATCCACTTCTATCAACTTCTGTTTGCTTTAAACAAAAGCGACAGAAATGACGCAAACAATCCAGACCACACATTGCACCAGCAACTTCCTCCACAATCCACGGCATCACAACAGTACCATCTAAGACATCGAACTCATAACAGACAATTGCTAGCGCATCACGGACACTTGGCCGACTGCAATTTCATTACCCGACTATTATACAAAGACACTTACTAGTAAATTCTATATATCGTGTATTATATTGTGTATGAACTGTATTGTAATTTCATCTG